>QWCK01000231.1_pt1 | contig 99914 bp, 92 predicted proteins | sample 1972571 | NCBI WGS metagenome assembly QWCK01 (sample SAMN09866710, study PRJNA288562) | Human gut metagenome isolate term2_stool, whole genome shotgun sequencing... | isolation source: gut | host: Homo sapiens | place: USA: California | reverse complement strand
TCTGGGACACCACCATCCAATGGCAAGACCTCCACCACCAAACCCCATACCGACAGGACTACTAGAAATCAAAAATCAACAATTTTTGTCCTATAACCCTGTTTTTCCTGTTTGCCTCCTTGATGGTTCTGGTTTGGGGGTGGCGTGATGAGGGCGCGTCCGAAGTATGTGACTGTGCAGCATGTCGCCGCCCAGTTCGCGGTGTCCCCGAAAACGGTTTATCGCTGGATTGAGAGAGGGTTTTTGCCTGCCGAAAAGGTGGGCACGCCCCGTCCGGGTGTGCGTCATGATGGCCGTCCGGTGCGTATCGCGGCGGAAGCCGTGGATGGTTTGTTGTGTAGAAAGGGGGTGAAGCATGGGTGAGCAGGCTCCGTTGGTGGTGAGTGCGGATACCCAGTTATTGACGGTGAAGCAGGCGGCACAGTTTCTTGGTGTCGCCCAGCAGACCGTGAGTCAATACATTTGGGATGGCAAGCTCGCTGCGGTACGTGTCGGGCCGCGTCTGGTGAGGATTACCCCGCAGGCGTTGGCTGATTTTATGCAGGCTGTCGAGTAGGTGTTTGCGATGGCCTGGCTAGATGATGAGGACTTGCGGGGTTTCGAGGTCCACGTGTGTAGCAGCCATGAGCTGGTGGACTGGCTGTGGCGGGTGTGGGTGGGTGAACTCACGCCCGGTCAGGAACGTGTGGTGTGGGACGCGATTGTTTTAGAGGCGCATAAGCGGGGTCGGCGTTCAGCGGCGAGTATCGCCGCGAGGTATCGGGTGGGTTATGAACAGGCTCATGCCATGTTGATAGCGTCGTGTTTTATCTATTTGAAGGGCAGTCTTGAGTCGTTTTTGTCCTCGACTCATCCGGGTTGGCCGTTGGTGTTCGCGAATGGCTTGTGGCAGGTTCATCACGATTTGGTGGGCAGCGTGAATCATCGCGCTGTCCCTTTAACTTATGTGGGGTTTGATGGTGAGAGCGAGGAAGCGGCACGGATTATTCCGGGCAGTTCCACTGTGGAGATGAGTGATATTCCCGGGTTCATGGACGGGGCTACGAGTGAACGGATTATCGAGACTCTGGTTCAGGCGGGGGTGCCGGTAGGGGGTGCTATGGACTCGATGGAGATTGTGTGGCGCACGCTGATAGAGCTGAAAACCCAACCTAACGATCGGGACCGGGGCGCGTCAGAAGTTTGGTGGGACAAGGCCTCGGGCAAGTTCAGGAATTTGTTGCGGGCGCGAGCCAGGTCTTTGACGGATGTGGCAGACCTGATTTGGGAGTTGATTACCGGACCGGTAGAGCATCGGGAGTACGGGCTGCTCGCGCGTTTGTCCACTGTGGACAGTGTGGAGGGGCTTCCCGAGGAGTCCCGCCTGTGGGTACAGACCCAGTTGTTGAAAATCAAAAACCTCATGGCCAGGGGTGCTCAGCCTACCTTGTTTGACCTGATTCCTGACGGTGGTGTGAGAGGGGATACGGGCGGTGACGGATGCGGCGCATTAAAGGGTGAGGAGCCTGAAACTGCGGCTCCAAAATGTGAGGAGGCACACGTTGAGACAAGAAAATCCCTTTGCTGAGCTAGAACTTGGCGACTCGATAGCTGACACGGTGGGAACCCTGCTGGAACAGGGGATGAACCCGGTGCCGGTGTATCGGCCTGGGGAGCCGGGAGCGAAACGGCCTAGGCAGGCGTGGAAACAGTTACAAACCATACGCCTATCCCCGATTAGCGCCCAAAAACTGTTCCGGCTAGATCCCGTCACGAGCCGTGCCCCGGGCGTGGCAGTGATATGTGGTGCGGTCAGTGGCGGGCTGGAAATGGTTGAACTGGAAGGCCGGTCGGCTCAAATGATGACACAGGTACGTCAAGCCGCACAGACGAACGACTGCGGGAGCTTGATGGACAGGTTAGAGCATGGTTGGGTAGAGCGGTCATATTCCGGCGGGATCCATTTCTTTCTGCAATCAACTACCGGGATAGTCCCGGGCAACACCCGCCTGGCTTGTACCCGAGACAATCTGGTTTTAGCAGAAACCCGCGGGGAGGGCGGTTACACGGTTATCGCCCCGACCAGGGGGATAGACCCAGGGGACAGTGGCTGGAGCCTGCTGAGAGGCGGTCCCGCGTCCTGTCCCAAGTTCACTCCCGCCGAGATTAACGCCTTGCATGAATGCTTTACCGTTTTGGACCAGCGTGAGCGAGTGTCTGAACCTACCCGGCGGGTAGTGAAACGGATGGAAGCCCGGCCAGACGGACAGGAACGCCCGGGAGACGTGTTTAACCGCAGCGTGGACTGGGCGGATGTTTTAGAACCTCACGGCTGGCGGTGTGTCGGACAAGACGGTGGCGGGCAGCGTTTCTGGTGTCGGCCAGGTAAACAGTTCGGGGTTTCCGCCTCGACCGGGTACGGTCAAGGCGACTACCTGTACGTGTTTTCTACCTCAACCATGTTCGAGCCGGAAAAATCGTATTCCAAGTTTTCTGCCTACACCCTGCTCAATCACGGCGGAAACTATCAAGCCGCCGCCCGGTCGATACGCCAATCTTTTCCCTATGGTGACCCACCAGCCGGTGAGCCACACATACCCCAACCAATAGAAGAACCCGAAATGGAAGGAATCGGACTATGAACAGCGAAAATAAGCCCTACGAGATTGCTCGCTATCCCAGTGGGGATATTTGTTACAAACAATGGCGCAACAATGAGGGGGACAAACACCGGGTGGACGGCCCGGCTCATATCAACTACTACCCTGATGGCAAGGTAGCGTCCGAATCATGGTACCGGGACGGGAAACTACACCGTGAGGACGGACCGGCACTCACCAGATACGCTCACGACGGGAGCATCAGCTGCGAGGAATGGTTTATCAATGATAAACATCCCGTGGACAGGCCAGGCTATGTTTCCTACACGCCTACCGGGAGCGTGGCGCGGGAACTATGGTTCACAGCGCACAATGAACCGATTTGGCCCGGCTGGGATCACAAAACTCGCCGCCAACCCGCGCCTCAAGCAGTGGAAGCAGATATGCCTACACCGGCCGTGGAGGCTGAGCCTTACGGGATGGAGTTGTGATGGCTGGAAGTATAGGGATGGAAACCCCGGTACCCATCATCGTGGCCAGTATGGCTCGTGGGGGCTGGGGAGAACTCTCAGGCAGGCAATGGCAAGGAGTACGTTCCGTGCTCCAAGCCGTTTCTGCTCGGGCACGCGGTAAGGAAATCCTGAAATCGACTGTGTGGCAAATAGCCCAATCAGCCGGTCTGAGCGAACGCTGGACCGCGAAATGTTTACAAGTACTGGAAGGAATCGGGGCAATCAGGTGGCAACGCGGCACGATAGTGGGCGGGAAACCCGAGCCGAGCATTTTCACCATCATGAAATACACTCTGCTCGACCTGTGCCACCAAGCCTGGAACCATAACAGTGAAGCCTGGGGCCGCCACCGCGCCCAAACGTATGCTCGCCTCCGGGCTTTAAAACAAAAACTGTGGCAAAAGCGCAGTTCAGACCGTTCGGAACTCAGTGCAGACTTTAACCCCTTTAAGGGGACTGTTACAGAGTTAAGAAATAGAGAGGGGGCCACAAACTTTACGCCCACACCACCCACAGCAGATGCACCAGACTCACCTGCTGACTCACCCGCCACCCCCCAGCCTCTCACGGACAGCCTGGAAATCGACGCTGACCAGCCCATATGCTACACGTGCAAGCATCGTCATCGGCCTTTGAAAGGTCGGGAACAGTTGGAGCATTTCAAAAAGTTCGCGCCCGAGTCCTACCAGTTCACGTTAGAGCTTGCCCGTAAACGGTGCGGAGACCCTAACTTCGAGTACTAAACCGGCGCTGACGGATGTTGCGCATTAAAGGGTGAGGGAACATTCCTGCCTGTGGGCGGGAATGTGTGGAACTATTTTGAGTAGTTAGGATCATCATGGATAACCAGTATGCTTCCGGCGCGCTCGATGCGGGCGCTGTCGTGTTCGTGAAAAGAGATGGCCAGTTCCTGGTTCAAGGAACCACCCTGACCGAGGGTGCGCAAGTCACCGCGTTTACCGCGAAGAGGGTTGAGAAACAAGTCATCGTTGGTGAAATCATTTCCGATACTGACGGTATCAAAACCGCGACCTTCACCTGGGCAAACCCCCGACCCGACCAGTTCGACTACACGGGAGGAAAAGCCCGTATCATCCACGACAAAACCACCGGCGACTACCTGTTACGTGGTATCGGGCTAATCCCTGACCAGCCCCACCAAGTCACCCTCAGGGTAGGGACACAACGGGAAGTCATCGTAGGAACTATCCTCGACACTGACGATGACGGGGTGCAAACCGCGACCTTCCATTGGCCAGACCCACCCGTGTTAGACAAACCCGGCTTCACTCGCCTGGAAAATGGCACCTGGGCCGTGAAGGGAACCGGACTGACCCCCGGTGAAACCATCACCGTCACCACGAAAGCCGGAAAACGACAACACGTCACCATCGGCGAGATACTCACCGACTATGACGGTATCCAGACAGCCACCATCGCCGACCCCGAAAACGACCAGCAATGAACACGCCCGGCAGCCTGCCCGTTCGCAGAGTGGCGTGTGTTCATCGCAAACTGCGTTTAATCCGGGCGCATAATAGATTCATGGTTCGACGGCGAAACATTGAGGAAGAACTGTCGTTCACCTATCACGGCATGGCAGTGAACGACGGAACCATGGACATGACCGATTTCGGTAACGCCCTCATCGGCTACGCTCAAGCAATACGGGCTACTGTAACGGAACTCGACCCGAACGCACACACACCAGATATTCGTATCACCCGCACGGAGAAAGGCTCCTTCACTGTTTATGCAAAAATCACCCAGGACATTTCTGTCCTAACTGACCTGTTCGGGCTACTCCAAACCGATAACGCGCAAGCTCTGGCCACCGGAGCAGAAATAGTCGCCGGAGCCGGAACTGTCGGGGCAGCACTTCTCGGAGCTGTGAAACTCGGAAAACACATAGCCGGTCGTACCATAGTCAAAAGGGACTCAAAAAGGGACAATCCCGATGTTGAACAACTCACGCTTTCAGATGGGGAAACAATCGAAGCCCGCCGACCCGTAGTGAACATCACGAACAACTACAACTTTAATGCGGGCATTCGGGCAGTAATACAGCCAACCCTTAACGACGGCGTGGACGGGGTACAACTCAAAGCGGGAGACCAAACCGAACAACTCCGGGAAGCACACCTCTCCGCTTTTCCCACGGAGGAATCCACCAACGACATAACAACCACGGAAACTACAGAAGCTATCCTCGCGGTTGAACGTATCGCCTTCGATGGCGGCCCCTGGCGTTTCACACGTCTCGATACAGACCAAGCCGTACCCTATGCTTTTCAAGCCGAAATGGTTGATGAAGAATTCAGACACAAAGTCGAGGAATCCAAAATTGCATTCCGTAACGACGACCGTATCAAAGCGCAACTCGAAATCACTGACCGTAAACCCGGCAAAGGCCGCCACACGCGAAGCTGGAGAATAATCCAAGTCAATCAAATCATCCCCTACACGCCACCGTCCACACTACCCGGACTCTAGCCCCAAACAGATTGGGAACCCCTTAAGTAGCCTTTTCGTGTCCCAAGACAGACAGGTTCATGAGCGATACCGCTAAAATAGTTGTTGTGAATGCCCCTGCTGGAACCATTGTTAAGCCCGCCATACTGAAGTGGGCTGAACAGCGTGGGACAAAGAACCCAGAAAACCTGAAAGAACAGTTCAGCAGCTGGGATGATTGGACTTCAGGAACAGACCAACCGTCCTTGGAACAGGTACGCAAGATTGCGGACTACACAAACCTCCCTTTCGGGCTATTTATGCTCAACGAGCCACCGATTGATGAGCTGCCAATTCCTGACTTTCGTTCAGGTCGCGGAAACACTACGAATCCACTGGTTACCCCTTCCCGCAATCTGCTTGATGTAATCATGCAAAGCCAGCGTCGTCAGTCATGGTACGAAGATTATCTCGCCGCTGTAGGGGCTGACGTTCCGCTGGAATTTGTTGGATCAGCGAGAGGACTGAAAGTCACTGAAGCAGCTGAAAAAATACGTAAACAGCTTGATTATTCCGTCTCAACACGCGCCAAGTTTAACAAACCTGATGACGCGAGGAGTTATCTGGTGCGTGCTTTTGAAGCACTGGGCGGACTCGTGGTGATTACATCCATGGTAGGCAACAATACGAGCCGACCATTGGATCATGACGAATTTAGAGGGTTCTCTGTGCAATCCAGACTGGCACCATTCGTGTTTGTGAACTCCCACAACGAATCATTTAATGCACAAGTATTCTCACTTTTACACGAATTTGCCCATATTTGGCGAGGAGAGTCTGGCGTAAGCGGAAGCTCTGAGGACAACGAAATTTCCCGCGACCCTAGGGAATCCTACACAATCGAGACTGCGAGAAAGGGCGATAATCACGACGATATCGAAAGGTGGTGTAATCTCGTAGCTTCCGAAGTGGCCGTACCCAGCAACCACCTACACAAGGAATTCAACCCAAATAACGCCGATTTTACAGGCGAAATCAAACGACTTGCCAGTATATATAAATGCTCAACCCTAGTCGTCATGATACGTCTCCGAGAGCTTAATCTGGTTCCCTGGAAGGGATTCAGCACCAAATATACGGCAGAGTTGCAACGATTACAGGAAGTTAGCACAGAAACCAGAAGCGGTGGTGGTAACTTTTACCTAACCCAACGGTTCCGTATCGGTGAAACACTCAGTCACGCCGTTATTCGTGACCTAAGACAAGGACGAACAGCACCTGCTGGCGCTCTGCGACTCCTCGGGTTTAGAGACACAGCCATCATGGATAAGTATGCTCAGGACTACCTCAAGGAGCTATGACTGTGTATCTGCTCGACACCAACGTTTTTATCGAAGCTGAACGAGACTACTACAACAATGCTATCGCGCCCACGTACTGGGACTGGCTGATAAAACAACACCAGGATAAAAACATAGCCTCAACCCACGATGTCTACAATGAATTAACTGCCGGGAACCCCGGATTCTTAAGAACATGGGCAATTAAAAAAGCACCATCTTCTTTCTGGATTAAATCATCCAACAGTGACGCACCAGCATTTCAAGCACTGACCGACTGGGTGTACAACAAAAAACAACCACCATTCCGTACAGAAGCAATCGACGAGTTCTTACGAATTGCCGACTACTCGCTAGTCGCGCAGGCAAAATCCCTGGGATGCGCAGTAGTGACAAGAGAACAATCGGCACCAGCCGCTGTAAAACGGGTACATATACCAGATGCCTGCATGGCAATAGGTGTCAACTATTACAGCCCTTTCCAGATTTATAAGAAACTTGGTTTAAGATTCTAAATTCCACACCTCACCAACCAACCCCATACAACTATCAAAGCAATCATGAACCAGGCGGCTGGCTAACCTGGCTGGCCAGAGATTTTGTCCTCACAAACGGGGTAATTTTCATAAAATGCTGTACAAACAGGTACAAACGCGTACGATTATATATAGGTGGAGCTTGGAATCCTTGGCGGTATGTAGGCCGTCAGCCGAGGCATCTGCGACACAAAGACAGTGTCCGCGCGCGTTTGAAAAATAACGCTCGTATCCAGATAACAGCAACCTTGGACTAAGGAGTATTCACCATGCAACCCGCCACCTCCCGTACCCGTTTTGGGTACCTTACCGTAGCTTTCACAGCCCTCATGGCTCTGACCATTTCCCTGATATTTCCTACCACCGCTACCGCCAGTCCTGAAGATGACAACTGGCCACGCATCGCCGGGGCGGACAGGTATGAAACTAGCCTGCTGGTAGCGAAAACCGCCTACCCCCAAGCCAACAAAGTCTACCTAGTCTCCGGGCAGAACTGGCCAGACGCACTATCCGCCGCGTCATTCAACGACGGACCCATCCTGCTGGTACCCCCTAACGACCCGGGCAAAGCCCAACAAATGGTCGCCACCCTGGGGAGCCCCGCTATCACTATCATCGGCGGACCCGGCGCATTACCAACAAACTATGACAACGCTTTCCCCGGCGCGAAACGCATCGCTGGGGCGGACAGGTATGAAACCAGCCTGCTGGTAGCGAAAACCGCCTACCCTAACCCCGATAAAGTCCATGCGGTACCCGGATGGAACTGGCCTGACGCACTATCCGCCGCGTCCTTCAACGACGGACCCATCCTGCTGATACCCTACGGTAAAACCCAAAACCAGATAGAAGATCAAATCCACGCCCACCTCGGTCCCGCACCTAAATACGTCACCCTCATCGGAGCACTCCAATCAGTGTGGAACAAACACCACAAATACGGATACGACGGCGAACCCCTCGGTCGTGAGGACAGGTACGGCACCTCTTTCAGCATTAGCATGTACGCCCAAGAAATCGGCGCACACTACCAGCATTTCCTCGTTTCCGGCACCAACTGGCCAGACGGACTCTCCGCCGCCTCATTCCCGAACGGTATCATCCACCTCGTCCAACCCGGACACCCCGAAAAATGGCGCAACTGGTACCAACTCGAACCCACCAACTCCACCATCATCGGCGGACCCGGCGCACTACCAACCACAACCACAACCGCACCACAACCGAAACCGCAACCCGCTATACAGGCACCGGGCAATAACCCGAGCCTCGGCGACTGCGGCGCAGGACCTGCCTACCCAAACGGACGCTACTGGAAAGAAGGCTGGCCCACCACCTACTACGACGAGCACCTGTGCTACAACGAACCGCTTTTCGCGTTACTCCATGATGTCTCAGCTATTGAGGATGAACATGCCCGGCTTTTGAACGAACACCGCATAAGCCTAGGACTCCCCCCACTACGCCGCGACCCCGAATTGGACGCTTTCGCCCGCAAAAACTGCGAACGAGTAGGAACAGCTACCGATGCAGATCACGATCTCGCGTTTATGCGTACAGAGCTTGGTCGTATAATCGGAGAAAACCTTACAGCCGATTTGAATGGCGGTTTGCATCGTCCAACTGGGGTAACAGGGATAACAGAGGTGACAAGACACGGAAACCCGGCAGTGACTACTCTCCAATCGCTGCTAGAATCGCCTCCACATCGAGCAAATATTGAACGCCCCTCCTACACCAGGTTTGGTGTGGGTGTAAGCGTTTACCCGAGTCCTTCTTCCGGGTTCCTTAACGTTCTGCTTTTTGAAGAGTTTGAATAGTCTCCTGACTCTTTATATCCAGGGTTGGTTTCCGGTCTGCTTGGGGGCAGGCCGGAAACAATTTTTATATGGTATTCGACTTATGTAAGGTTTTGTGTGTCTATTTTGTGGGGTGTTGTTATTGTATGGTTTCTGGTTAGATGGTTGTGAGTGTCACGTTAGCGAATGACTCGATGGTGAGGGCATTTGTAGCGAACATGTATTCCTGGAAGTTTCCCTTTTTGTTTGCGGAGTAGTGTATTCCGTATTTGAATTTTTGGACTTGTGTTGAGGGGTAAAGCATGTTGATTTGGGGTGCAACGTCATAGGTGAGTAGCCATTTCCAGTTGTTTTCAAGGAGTTGGCCGGAAACAAGTTCATGGATTTTGTCGGTTGCGTAACAGTTGTAGAGGTTTTTACCTTGAACGTAATATGGGGGATCTAGGTAGACGAGGATGTTCGAGGTGTCGCAAATTCGTTCCTCGGCTAGCTGGGCGAGGAAATGGCTGGCTTCAAAATTGGTTACTTTAATTCTGTCACGGTGTTGGTAAACCATTTCTAGTCTGTCGATGAGGGTTTGTTTATTGAACCTGGCTGAGATGTTGTATTTGCCGTCTTGATTTATGCCACCAATTGGTCCAGCTTTGATAATGCCTGACACGTTGGTTCGGTTGAGCATAAAAAAGTCGAAGGCTTTTTCTCTCATGTCATGGTAGCGGTTCTTGGAGTAGCGGTAGTGGTGTTCTTCCCAAATTGACTGCAAGACAGAGGAGTCAGGTAGGGCCTCCTGGTCAGCAAAATCAAAGGGTATTTTTTTGATTCGTTCGATGAGGTATTCAGGTTCTGTGAGCACGGTGTTCCAAAAGGAAAACACTCCATCGTCAAGGTCATTAATCACGATTGATTGAATTTTGTCCGCGTAGAGAAGGTTCAACGCTATGCCTGCGCCGCCTGCAAACGGCTCTATGTAGGTTCCGTTGATGCTGTTTAGATCGAGTAAATGACTAACAAACTGGGTAATCTTTGCCTTGCCACCTGGATACCGCAGGGGGCTTGCAGATTTATTTGAAAGCCGACTCATAATTCTAGGATAGCGAAAAAATTATGGTTTGGCCAGCGGCAATAGCGTGGTGGTATCAGGGGTTTTGGGGTTACCACGAACGTAGTGCACGTAGTGTTGGCATAGAGATGCAAAGAGGACCGCATCGTTAAACAACGATTCCGTGTGATGGGTGTCAAGCATCTGGTCTGCGGAGTGTGAGGTCAGATTCGACTCGTCCGCACTATCTGCGAATTTACGTGCTGTAATCACCGTTTTTGCTTGGTTGTAGCCATCATATGGGATTGCGCTTACTAGGTAATTTATAAATTTATCATCACTTGTGAACATCTCAGCCACAGCTTGAACGTTTCGCTTATGGTTCTTACCTAGAGAATCAAGACATTTCAGTTGGGTAGGAAGTGAGTCCTTCATGCCTTTGAGAGACAGCTCAAAGAAAACTCTGATGGCGGGGCAAAGAATCAGCATTTTCAATTTGCGCTGCTCTTCGTCTCCCACAAGTTGCCCGAACGTTGTCAAGGCGTATATCATCCTGTTCACGAGCCAAAATTCTTTAATTTCAGGCCGGAAAGAAGTTCCAGTAACGAACTCCATTCCTAAAATTCCTGGTCCTTGCTTTTTAGATGTTGCCATCATTTTCCGAAATATCTCAATACTACTTGTTTCTGATTTTGTAGTTGATTCAATTGGTGAGGTATTTGGGGCGCTACCTGTACTTTTGTCTTGCTTGATATTTTCGATAAGCCTACGAACGTCAGGTGCGTTCAAACGCGATAGGGGAGTGCCGGTTTCTGAAACGCTTGATTTCAACACGTCTGCAAGCTGTTTCGCTCTGTCTATAACCTCCGGTGTCACTTTCCCGTCTTTAATGTCTAGATAGTTTCGTGCTACTTTGAGTCCGAAGAGTCTGTGTGTGGTCGTTACCGCATCAGCACCACCAAGATAGCTAGAAAGCGTCTCCCCATGCTGGACTTCAAAGGGTGACTCCAAACAATCAGAGAATTCCTGGGTGTTAGTGAATCGCTGCTTGGCCTTAGTCCCCCACTGCACAACACCTACACCATCTAACTGACCGTTGTGTTTCCTAGAGATGACCTCCCTCATCTGGCTGTCCTCGTCTGGAGAAAACACGACCATTTCTACCTTACTAGGTAACTGGACGGTGCTGTTTTTACGCATATTCTTGAGTCGTTTTAAGTCATGCGATTTCAAAAAATCGTAAGACTCAGGGTCTCTCAACAGGAGCAGCGCGGAGAGCCGACGATTGCCGTCCTGGACAATGTAAATTCCCTCATGCTCAACGGCTATTAGCGGGTCTACCTCTGTCTGGAACCCTTTCTCGGAAATACTTTCAGCCAAGTTGAGTAGCTGTCTACGTGAATTCGCTTCCGACTGTTCCCCGCTACCGGATTCATATATGGATTTTAAAGCTTCTGTTTGGCTAGAGGTTTCCTCAATTCTGGGGTTTTGTTCCCAGAGTCGAATCAGAGATAAATCCGCTTTCAACCGTTTCATCACGTCTCCTTAAAACGTCATGGAGTACTCATTCGATTCTAATCCCCATAAGTTTCCCCTCTCGCCTGATTACTGAACACCGGACCGTCCAGCCCACCCTCCAATCAGATTTTTGTGATATTGGTCACATTTTGATGTTTTGTTGATGAAGTTTTTTACTCATCTTTGGACTTCTTTGGACGCAAAATTGCATTCTAGCACGGATATTTGTTGCGTTTTAGGGGTTTTGGTGGTTTGGGAGTGTGGTGACGGATGTTGCGCATTAAAGGGTGAAAGGGCCTATCCGGGTTCTTTTTTCTCTCATATGGAAGCGAGGTACTAAATATGCGTAAACGTGATGGTTTATGTGTATTGCCGCGTGGTGCCGGGTGGCGCAGGGTGTTTCGTAAGCCTTTAGCGTTGCTGGGTGCTTTAGCGGTTGTGGGGGCTGGGGTTGGTCTCAGTCCCGTGTTTTCGCCACCGGAAGCGGGAGCGACGATTAACGTGAATCCGCCCGGGCCACAGATGTGGTATCAGGGTACGGCTCGTCCGCATGGCGGGGCACGTCCGGGGAACTATAACAATCGCAATCATGAGTATGCGTATTGTGCGTCTCAAGACCACCTGTTGGGGCCTGGACCGTCTGGCGCGAGCTATTCAGGGGCTTACGATATCACGTTTTCTGGCCTGTCCGGGACATGGAATGATGCGGGGCAGCGCCCGCACGGTTTTAGTGTCGCGGGGGGTATACAGCCGAAACAGATGGCGTATGTGATATCGCGTTACGGGCGTACAGCTGACACTGGTGAGGCGGCAGCGACCAAGATTGCCCTGTACATGATGGAGGGCGTATGGTCGGGTAACCATTTCTGGTATGGTCGCACGAGCGATGCGGTGAAAGCCCGCGCCCGTCAGATGGCTGAAGAAGCAGTGAAATGGGCAGGGGCTGACCTGGATATGCCCGCCCCGACTATTTCCGGGGCAAAGAACGTGGGCGAGTTAGGCAAGGTTGGTAACATTGGTATCCAACCACAGGGACACACGAATGCGTGGTGGCCAGCCCAGGACGTGGAAATCATTATCAAGATTACGTCTGGTAATGCCGTGTTTTATGACGGCTCTACCCAGGTTAAGACAACCGCGCAAGACCACGAGCAAAAGATTGACCTGCGCCGTACCAAGGCCGGGGATATCACTATCGAGGTAAGCACCGCGAAAGATAACGTGCCCCTGCCGCGCCTGTACAAGATGAACGCAAATGGTCACGTTCAAGACCTGTATTGGGCACCACACATTTCCTTAAACAACAAAACAGGAAATCTTAATCCCAATAAACCAGTTACTCCGCCTGAGGAGCAGACTGTGGGTTTTCGGACTACGGCTTCGGCTCAGGTCGTGACTACGGGTACGGGCCTGTCGGATAGTGTGGAGGCGTTCCTGCCTAATGGTGGAGCGTGGCCGTATTATGAGACGGTTGAGGCTGACCCGGCGCATCCGGGACAGACGGTAACGGTGCGGCATCCTTTCCCGGTACGGGTACAGGTGTCGTTGTTTGGTCCGTTTACTACCCAGCTGACACCGGGTGGTCCGGAGCGTCCTGCCCAGTATTTGCGTAAACAGTTTGATTTGGTGTTTACCGGTCCGGGGCGGAAACCGACCGGGGTTTATACCCCGAAAACGGCAGGGTTTTACACGTGGACTGTGGACGCGACACTAAAGATGCAAGACCCGGTTAAGCTCGCGGCATCGAATTTAAAGAATTTGGATGTGCATTCCCCGTTGGGTGAAACTGTCGAGACTACGGTAGTGAAGATGCATCCGGCAGCGAAGTCTTCGGTACAGCATTCGTTGGGTTCGTTGCGTGACCCGGATATTACCGGGATTGATTGGCCGGTGACGCATGGGGTGGTTACCCAACCGTCCTATTCTTGCCCGGAACCGACCCCCGGCGCTGACGAGGGGCGTACCTGCCCGCCTTATCCGTATTTCAAGTTCTATAAGAACGAGAAAGAGGATCATGAGAACCAGGGTATTGACCGGATTCATGCTTATGTCGATAACGGGGCATGGTTAAAAGACGCTACGGGTGCTTATCAGCCGGTAAAGTACACAGGCCGCTTGTATTACTCGAACACGATGATACATGACATGGGCGAAGCGTTTAACAGCCTGGATTTGGTCGCGACCCGGACTATTATCGCCAATGGTCCGGGGGATTACACTATCCCCTTCGCGGAAAAGATACCGATGGAGCGTCTCGGGTTTTACACCTGGGTGTGGTCGGTAGAGGATGCTCAGCCTGGCCCGCACCCGGAATGGATTGAAAGCGGGTGGAAGTCTACCCCGTTCGAGTACTCGGAGTCTGAGTATATTCGGTTCCCCCCGAATGTGGACTCGAAAGTGTATGAGCGTAACGTGAACAGGGGCGGCCGTTCGATTGACTATGTGACGATTAGTCATATCGTTCCCGATCATGGGGCGTTCAAGGGTGTTGGTAATGTGCCCGGGAAAGCGGACACGTTCTGGATGGCGGATAACATGAAGCTGCACATGACTCTGTATGGGCCTTATGAGGAGCTTCCGGGAGCGTCGTTCCGGTATAAGCTGACGACTAACCCGGCGGATAACACCCAGCCACGGGTGTGTACGATTACGGTCCCGATGAAGAACGGGCGTGTGGGTGAGCGTACCTTGCCGTCTGGTGAGAAAGTGTGGGGCGTGGGATGGTCTAACGAGCGTCCCGGTCAGGAAGGTCAGAAAGGGTTCCTGGACAAGGAATGCGTGACTGAGAAACCTGGATATTACCGGTGGGTTGCCTCTTTCGAGGGTGACGACCGGGTAGCACCCTACATTTCACCCACGGACGATATTTATGAATGGATCACGGTAGACCGGGTAGAGCCGTCTATCTGGACCCAGGCTGATCATCGTGTCGAGAACGGTCAGCCCATGCGTGACACGGTACACGTGGTGGGGCAGCCCAAGGACTCGTGGAAAAAGGATTCCCGGTTCGTGTTCGACGTGTATGGTCCGTTCACGGCTGGGGAGGTACCGGTAGCGACCCCGGAGCATTTGTTTAAGCGAGTACCGGCTCGTGAACCATTCAAAGGGATAGGCGCCTACCCGTCACGGGATATAGTGCCCACCGATAATGGCTACTATTATTGGCAGGCGCGTCTGATTCAAGGCGAGAAACAGTGTTTCCAGAACCTGGACGGGGAAGCTTCCTCGCCGGGTTCGGTCGCGCCTGAAACCAAACCCGAGCAAAAGTTCACTATCCGGGTATCCCATCCGCAGGCAGGACAGCCCGCGAAGGGCACTCCGCTGACGTTGATGGCTTCAATCTCGGGGGTTTACCCGAAGGGTTCCAAGATAGTGTCCAAAGTCATCGCTCCCGACGGTAGCGAGACGGTTTTGGAGGACGTGACGAACTTCCCGAAGGGCGCGTTCGAGATTGACGAGTTCACCCCGACCCAGGCCGGGGACTGGAAAGCGGAAGCGACCGTGCTTGACGCGACTTCTAAACTCGTGATTACCTCAACGTTTATGTTCACCGTGATTGAGGGAGCGGTTCCTGCCCCGGTAGGTACAACTCTTTTGACCGGTGGGCTGGGACTACCCAAGGATTTCAACCCTAACGTGGGCGACATGGTACGCCCATACGCGAACCTGGAAGGAGACGGGAAACCCGACGACTTGTTCGTCCGGTTCAAGGCATTCTCTGACCAAGGGGGGGCTTTGGAATCCGACTTGGTGAAAGTCAAAGATATTCCCTCGACTATTACCGGACCGGACTGGCTGATAGATAAGCCCGGTGAATGGATAGTCAGCATGGAACTGGTCAAACAGACCAAAGACGCGGACGGGAAACTCAAGACCGAGGTCGTAGACGTGGCTGAGGACTGGTGGGGGCTGCACTTCACAGTGTCAGAAATCACCAAACCGGCAACCACCACCCCGAAGCCGGGTGGCGTGTATCCACCGGCAGGCTGCGAAGTGTTGTGGGAATCCGAGGTCGGGGAATCCGGCGAGAACACTTGGGTGTATGCGCCCGGTACTCCGCTGACCCCGGACACGCCGGTAATCCCGCCGCGTCCGGACACACCCCCAACCCCGCCAGGTCCGCCGCCTACCCCGCCGGATACTCCCGGCCTGGAGGTACGCACCGAGGCTGGTATTCACAACAGTGACCCTGCCACGTTAGGTAAACTCAGCGACAAGCTGATTGTTACCGGCACGGTACCGGAAGGAGCCTACGCGGTCGTCCAGTTGTTCTATCAGGCAACCGATACGGAACCGAAAACCTGTGCGGCTCCTATCTGGACTTCTGAAAAAGTCATGCTGACCGGGGCAGGCGAATACCGGACAAACGAATACAGCCTGGATAAAGCCGGCACTTACCATTTCCGTGAGATTGTCTACTCTAAAGACGGCAAAATCATCAAGGAAGGCAAGTGCGGGGTAAAAGAGGAAACCATCACGGTACGCCCCAACACTCCCGGCCTGAAAGTGACCACGATCGCTAAACAGGCCCCGGCTGACGGTAAAGACGGTGTGATAGCCAACATTTACGACACTCTGGAAGTTACCGGGACGGTACCGGAAGGAGCCTACGCGATTGTCGAACTGTTCTATCAAACCGACACCAACAACGGCCTGCAATGCGGTACCCCCCTGTGGACAAGCCAACGAGTCGCTTTGAACGGTCCGGGGCAATACCAGACCGACAAATATTCGGTAATCCGTAAAGGTGTCTACCATTTCCGGGAAACCGTGTTCGACAAAGACGGCAAAATCCTCACCCAGGGTGATTGCGGAGTCACGGAAGAAACCGTGAACATCACCGACGACCGTGGTGACGGTTCCGGGGACGGCTCCTCTACCGGCCTGGCTAACACCGGCGTGAACGCCTACCAGAGCATCGCTCTAGCAATGATGCTCATCACCGTAGGCGGGCTACTCGTCCTGGTACAGGCACGCAAACGCGAGGAGGCCAAACTAAGCTAAAACCATCACGCAAAAGACGGCGCTAAATACACATAGCGTCGTCACCTCGAAAAGGGTAGGGACACGGAAAAACCGTGTCCCTACCCGATTTAAACCAAACCGTCGCCCGGCTCAACCGGCGCTGACGAATGTTGCGCATTAAGAAGTGAAGGCTCTGCTTTAGGGTGGGGTCTTTTCACTATCGGCATGGGTAGAGCCTCGGTTCTGCCCCGTTTTCTGAGGAGTTGATGATGGAAAAACAGAGAGTAGCGGCAGGATGGGGAGTTTGCGCCCTCATCGGTTTAGTGTGTTTGACCGGGTGTGTGACCCCGGTCCCGTTAATGGGCGACCAGACGTGTGAAACGATAACGCACAGCCCGGAACCTACTGGTGATACTTCGGGCGATACCGATCAAACCGGTCAGTAGGTTCAGGGGGTGGGTGATGATGAAACGTTTATTACCCCGCCTAGGGGTGTTGGGTGTGGTCCTCGCGGTATTGACGGGGTGTGTCCCGGTACCGGTTATGGGGGGTTTGTGTAGCCCTACCAGTGATGATGTGACTATGGAACAGGTGTGCGCGAACCTGGTGGCGGGGATGGGGCAATCGTCTGGTTCCTCGATAAGTAATGATCCAGACGCGAAAGGTTGGCGTGGCACGGGGGATGTGGCTCCCCCGTTGAAAGAGTTGCGTGCCTGGGTGAACCAGAATTATCCCGGCGTGGTGGTCGGAGGGGTGCGTAAGGATACGCTGCGGTTCCATCCCACCGGGCGGGCGATTGACATTATGGTTCCTGTTGGGAGCCTGAACGCCAAGCTGATACTCGACCACATATTGAATAACTGGGGCAAATATTACATATATAACGTGATTCACGGCGACTACTATTACACGCCCACGAAAAAGACAGCTGACGCGGCCCTCGCTGCCGCGCACCAAGATCATATTCATGTCGCGGTACGTGACGAGGTAGCGAACATGGATTTCGGGCAAAGTTTCCCTACCGAGACGGGACAAACCCAGGCTGCGCATACGGAGAATGATGCGGACACGTCCGGTTCAACCGGCGCTGATGGAACATGGGTTGAGGTGGTTAAACATCGACCGACCACGTTCATGGATCGTAACGGGAACAGTGTCACGTTCAGTGTGGAGGAACAGGAACGTGCCGGGGACGTGTCGTTAGAGCTTTGCAAACATTACTGGGCGAGTGAACACGGCGGTGACGGGTCCGGGTTTGCCCCTGACCTGTCCGGGCTGGGGGTACAGAACGTGAAAGGCCGGAAAGGGGTATTCACTCTGCCTTTAGGGAGAATGCCTGCACCTTCGTCCCGGTTTTCTCCTGCCCGGAAAAACCCGGTTGATGGAGTCGTGCGGGCACACAACGGGACGGACTATCCCGCTCCTGCCGGTACCCCGATTTATGCGGTAGCTGCCGGGAGTGTCTCGCAAAGCGGGTGGCGCGGCGGGTGTGGGAACTCGGTCGTGATTGACCACGGCATGATTGACGGACACCATTACATGTCCGAGTACTGTCACATGGTGGCTCCGTCAAGCCTGCGTCGTGGGGAGCGAGTGAACGCGGGTCAGGCTATCGGGGCAGTCGGTTCTACCGGGCGTTCTACCGGACCGCATTTACATATCGGGTTGAAAATCGACGGGATTTATACCAATCCCGAACCGTGGTTTTAAACATTTGCGCATTAAAGGGTGAACGACAGTGTTCACCGATTGAAAGGAATACTCATGTCTCGTAAAGAACGTAAAGCTGCCCGTGTGGCTCGGCGTGAAGAGTTGATAAACCAGTTCGCTGCGTCTAGCGCGAAAGGCCAAATCGTGGCTACTCTCGCGGCAGGATTGTGTGCCGCAGGGCTTCTTGCCGGAATCGTGTGGGGGGTGAACGGTGTGGTAAACCAGGAACCCTCTTCACCGAAAAAGGTGGAAAAAAGTATTGATATCACCGAAAAACAGCCTCAAGAACCGTCCCAGTTCGAGGGGATTAACCCTGAGGGTGTTCCCGAAACTTTCACCGAGGCTTCCGGGGCACCCAAGGGTGTCCAGCCAGAAACGGATGCCCTGTTTTTCCCGCCCGCAGACCTGTCCAATACGGAAGTGTTCGCACGCTGGTGTGTGGGGGCGTTAGGCACCTCACCAGTGCAACACAAGCTCCCGGTAGAGAAACTGACTGCCCAGTGGCAAACCCTGATGAGTGATGCTTCTACCAGCAGGCTGGAAAACTATGACTCGAAGTTCCAAAACAATGTTTTCCAGCTCATGTATTTGGGTGAAAGCAAGGAAACCAGCATAAACATCACCGGGATGAAAGAACTCGTGGGCTTGTCAAAGCAGGAAGTCAGGGACTATTGGGGTACCGATTTATGGGCGAAACATTTCCGTCCTGTCGATTTCTCAGAAGTACGGGTGTTCAAAATCGGCTACACCGCGATGCAAGACGATCCGGGTTCGCAAGAACTGTCCAGTATCGCTATCGACGAGAACGAAGTGTATGTGTATGTGTCCACCCGGTTTGAGAACGGCAAACGGGTGAACTATCTGGAAACCATGACCCAGACTCGTGACGGGCAAGCCTTGAGCCACACCTATGCTCCGAAACACAACCGGAAATAGGAAGGGACTGTCATGGAATGGATTATCACTGAAATGGCCAAAATCTGGTACGGGATTTGGCTAGACCTGGTGGCTAACATTTTGAAAACCACCATGAAAATGGTGTCCGACGTGGGTAAAACCAACCTGGACAATGCGGGACTGGTGGAATGGGTTTCCCGCGTCATGGGGGTATCCATCCCTCTCATCATCATTTTTCTGACTTTCAACGTGGTGGGCACAGCCCTGAAAATGGGGGGAGTGCCCTCACTGGGACCTGCCGTGAAAGCAGGACTTATCGCTGTGGTCGGGACCGGGCTGATGGTACCGATAGTGAAACTGTTAAACGATGTGTCCGAAGCCCTGGTAGAGGGAACCATCAAAGTCATGGGTACGGACATGAATAAAACCGTGCAAGCCGTGAAAACAGACACGTCCATAACATCTATCCCTACCATGCTGATGCTCATGCTGGTGGGGTTGTTCCTGGTGATTGTCTGTATCCTGATCCTCATCATTTTGCTGATTCGTGACGTTATCCTCTATGTCACAATCGTGGTGGGTCCTATCGCCCTGGCTGGTGCCGCGTGGGGTACCGCTTCGGCGTGGCCAAGGAAATGGATTACTTCGCTAGTGGCAGTCATTTTCACGAAATGGGCGATATTCCTGACTCTCGCGGTCGGGTTCGCGATGATGAAAACCTCACTGACAGAGGGCATCCTGGGTGACATTGGACAATTCCTGCAAATCCTGGTGCTGTTTATCGCGGCTTGTTTCGCGCCCCTGTTCACGTTCAAGTTTTTCGACTTCATGGGCGAATCCGTGGTTGCCGCCATGCAGCCTTCCGGCTATCAGGCACGCCAAGCCGCGCACGCCGGGAAACAAGCAGTCACGTCCGCCAAGAACGCGATGAGTTCCATAAAAGCTGCCATCACTAAATCCCACCCGACCACAGCCGCAGCAGGCGTGGTCGGTGGTGTAGCCACTTCTGGAGCCACAGCCGGTGCGGGTGCTGGTAGTGCTGGTGGAGCCGCCAGTACGGCGTTTACCTCAGGCTCGGGCAGTATGGGGAGGACTGGGGGTGCCGCTATGTCAGCTAAGACGAATCCTTACGCGGGACCGGTATCCGGGAAAACCTCAGCCAGTCCTGGCGGGTACAGTAGCCCGGATGTTGATATGCATTCAGAACTCTCTGGTACCAGCCCGGTATCGTCGCAAGCGGCTTTGCCGGATACGCAAACCCTTCCGGCACAAACGCCCGCCACGTTTGAGTCAGGACAGGTATCGGGTACTTCCCCACAAAACGCGACTATCAACGATAGTAACGTCAGTGGGATACCTCCTACCCAGGCACCCAACTTGAACAACACGAGGGATACTGCCCCAACCCAGGTGATTCAGGCACAATCAGGGGCGCAAACCCCGCAAACTCTGCCGACCCCGACCGGCTCCACTCACTCTAACGTCACCTCACAGCCGGTCACGAGTGAGGCACATCCAACACCAGCGGGTGGGACAACGAACACCACCAGCGGTAAACCTGTTGGAGGTAAACAATGATAGCCCACACGATTAATCCCGATTTTTCGTGGCTGCCGGATATCCTCACGAACGCTGCCGGAGGAGCGTTAACCTGGGGCATTATCGGGCTGACCGCCGCGTTTGTTATCGCGCTTGCCGCTTGGGCAATCGGTACGGGCACAGGTAACCGTGAACTCGCTACACGCGGCAAATCCACAGCTATAGCTTGCCTGATAGCTGCGCTCATCCTCGGGGTTATCCCTTTCGCGGTGCCCTGGATTACCCACGAGTTCCTCAAAGACACCACTATGCGATAACCCGCCACCCGGCTAAACCGGCGCTGACGGATGTTGCGCATTAAAGAATGAAGGGCTATCCGTTCGGATGGTTCAACCAACTATGAAGGAGTTAACAATGTTTCCTATTCCAACTCTGACCGGTTTCGTTTTGGTAAACCAGATTCTGCACGGTTCGTGGGATCCGGGGGTACGTCCCGGTAACGGCCTACCAGGTATCGCCAAACTGAAAGAACTAGTGGGTGGCGGTATGACTATCGTGATTATCCTGCTGGTTGTCGCGTTGATTGCTTCCGCTGCGGCGTGGGCAATCGGTTCTATCACCGGACGGGCAGGCATGGGCAGTGGCGGTAAAACCGGTGTGCTTGTGTCTCTTGGTGCCGCCCTGGTGGTTGGTGCAGCCACGTTCCTGATTCGCTGGTTCGCGCAAGCTGGCTCCTCGATATCCGGGGCTGGTGACGTGATGCAAGGACTGACCTCCCTTGTCTAAACCAGATGAAGGACCCCAGCCGGAATTAATCCCGGCACCGTCCACGCGCGGGTTCCTGTTCGGCCTTTCAGCCGCGCCCGCGCTGGCGGTGGTCCTTTCCGGGCTGGTGGTGATTTTAGCGTTCCAACTCATAGGCGGGATGCAGGCACTCGTCGTGTCCGCCCCTGTCTATATTCCCCTGCTGTTATCCGCTTTTATCCCTGTCGGGGATAGGAAATTATTAGAATGGATACCCATTGCGATGGCGATGATACAAAAACAAATCACCCGGCAAGACCGGTACCGAGCCAAAATTTTGGCTCCACGTCCTGACGGAACACTCGCCCTGCCAGGCCGTACTGCAGCGTTACGTCTGGTAGAGGACGCACCCTCGGGAGCCGCGTTCATACATGACCCGCACCGGCAAACCCTCGTGGCGGTAGCCAGGATAGAACACGGCGAATTCCTGCTGCTGGACGATACGGAAAAAGAGGAACGTTCCATCCTGTTTTCACGGCTGATTTCTCAAATTGCGTCAGCCGAAGGCATTACCCGCACCCAAATAATTTCCCGTTCCATCCCTGACGTGGGGGTGGGGGTGAAAACCTGGTGGGAAAAACAGCGCTCTAAAGCTGTGTCCCCGATAGCTGCGCAAGCCTATGACGAGCTAACCGAAGCGGTCACGACCGCGACGGAACGCCACGAAACCCTGATGGTGTTTTCGCTGGATTTACGAGCCACCGGGCGGGCTATCAAATCGTATGGTGGTGGGCTGGCGGGTGCGGCAGCTATCATGCGTGCCCGCATGGGCACTATCGAAGGCGCAGCCAGAACCGCGAAACTACGGGTGTCCTCCTGGCTGACTCGTGAGGAACTATCTATCATGATACGTACCGCCTATGACCCGGCAGATGCCCCGTTCCTCCAAGAACATCCGAACCTGGGGGCTAGAACAGATCAGGCCGGTCCGGTAGCGTTGCGCGAAAAATGGACGATGCTGCAAACAGATTCCGCCGTGCATAAAACCTTCCTGGTGGTCTGGCCAGGTATCAGGGTATGGCCTGGTTTCCTGCGACCCCTCGTGGTCAGGCCCGGAACCCGCATTGCGTTCACCCTCATTTTTGAACCCATACCCCGAAAAAAAGCCCTCGCAGAGGCTAAACGGGAAGTCATTAACGAAGAAATCCGGGCACACGAGAAAGCCAAGTCAGGAAAAATTTCGACCGTGCTGGATTCGATGGACTCTCAAAAAGCCTCACAGAATCTCGCCGATGTCGCCTCCGGGTTTACCGATGTGCGTTTCGCGGGGCTAATCACTGTGAGTGCGGCAGACGAACACGCCCTGGGTGAAGCCGTGGAGGACGCGAAAACCGCTGCGGCAGAGGCCAACTGTGAACTGCGGTTAATGTATGGGCAGCAAGAGTCCATGTTCCCTATCGCGGCATTGCCTCTAGCGCGCGGGCTGCGCAAGAAAATGATGATTTAGGAGGTTAGACAGTGGACGTTGTGGAGTCAATGGGCAGCCTCGTTATAGGTGAGGAAGATAAGAAAACACGAAAAGCCCGGTTGAGAGCCGAGAAAAACGCACTCGGTTTGGCAGCGAAAAGCCGCCGGAAACTCAAAGCGGAAGAACACGCGAAAGAAAAAGCGTTATGGGCTGGGGACTATGTTCCCCCAGACGGTGAACATGATGCTGAGTCCGCCCGAACTTATCTCGAATCGTGGGTAAAACCGTGGCGTGCCACGCTGCGCCCCCTCAGGGTGCTCTACCCGTTCCTCGCCGAACAAGGGTTAGGCAGCGAAGGGATGCTCATCGGGACTGACGCTTTCACCCAGGCAGCGTTCTGTTTCGACCCGTGGACCTTGTATGAGAAAGGGGTAGTTACTAACCCGAACATTGCCCTCGCCGGGGTTATCGGCACCGGTAAATCCTCCATCATGAAATGTTTAGCGCTACGCGGCATGGCAACCGGGAAACGCACCTATATACCCGGGGACGTGAAAGGCGAATGGGCTTCCCTGGCTCGCGCAGTCGGGGGAATGGTGATTTCTCCTGGAGGGGCTTCCCGGCAACGCATCAACCCTCTCGATGCGGGAACCCGGCCTTCCAGGGACGCGACCGGACACGCTATCAGCGATGACGAATGGCACGCTATGGTCACACGCGACCGGCTCTCCCTACTCACGTCCCTTATCGAAGCCATGCTGAGCCGACCGATGACCCCGCTAGAACACACGGCAGTGTCCACCGCCCTGACCCGTACAGTCAGAGCGAACACTACCCCGCTCATCACCCAAGTCGTGGAACAATTATTGGAACCCGACGTGACGGATAGTGACCTGCCGCCGGGGGTAGACGGACCGGGCACTCTAGCGGACATGGGTAAAGACCCCGGACACTCCCTGCTGAGGCTCATCTCTGGGGACCTTGCAGGCGTGTTCGATGGTCCCTCCACGGTCTCGTTCGACGCAGCCTCCCCCATGATAAGCGTGGACCTGTCAGCGTTCCCTACCGGAACCACCACCCTGCCGCTACTCATGTCTTGTACCGCAGCCTGGATGGAAGGCGCGCTACGCGACCCGGACTCGGGACAGCGCTTCATTATTTATGATGAAGCCCACCGGCTCCTCACGGAAGCCTCCCTACTGGACAGGATGAAAGACCATTGGAAACTGTCCCGCGCCTGGGGCATCTCTAACGTGCTCGTCCTGCACCGTATCTCCGACCTGGACGCTATCGGGGAGCACGATTCACGCGCCCGTGCCCTGGCTGAAGGTCTCCTGGCGGATACGTCCACCCGCATCATTTACCGGCAAGAAAAAGACCAAATCCCGGCAACAGCCCGCTTACTCGGGCTGACCTCTATCGCTTCCGAACTGGTGCCCTCCCTGCAACGCGGCACCGGTCTGTGGCTAGTCGGGCAACGCCAATTCATTGTGAACCATTTGCGTACCGAGTTCGAGCAGACCATCACAGACACGGACGCAGCCATGATTAACCGGGAAAACCAGACCCCCGACATGTACCAAAACCAGGAGGTAGCATCATGAAAGCCCCCTCTACCGGACGCGCACCCTCCACCAGCGACGACATGACCGTTAACCTGCTGCTTGGTGCGGCAGCGGCAGCGTTCACTATTGCTGCCCTGTTTTATACCCCTGCCGCGTTCTTTGCCTATCTCACCAACCAGGCACCGCCCGAGTTCAGCCTGGCCAGACTCGTCGTCCTGTTCAAAAACCCGGCACACCCGAATGTGGCGTGGCAAGTCACTAACCTCCCGACCCACATCTATTGGATCCTGTTTTGTACACTCCTAGCACTGATTTGTGTACTGGTAGCCGTCGGCGCCATGATATGGAAAAAGGCGGGACGGCCCCAATCCAAACAGTGGGACCCACACCGGCAGCCCGGTCTGGCCACTCTGCAAGACCTTTCCCAACAACTCACCGGGAAAGCCATCGTGAAAACCGGAGCCTACACCCGGCCAGGACTGAACAATCCTCGACCCGAGGACGTGGGATACGCGATAGGGAAATCCCAAGGACAAACCATTTACATGAGTATCGAGGACTCGATGATACTACTCGGACCTGCACGATCCGGGAAGGGACGCGGATTTGTTCTCCCCATGCTTAAACAGGCACCCGGTGCGGTAGTATCCACCTCTGTCCGGGCTGAAAACATGGAAAAAACCATGAAAGCCCGCACGGCGAAAGACTCACCCATAGCCGTGTTCACTACCGACCCTGCCCTGGTACCACAAGGCATGAGTGTACAAAAATGGTCACTCACCGGGGGATGTGAAAACCCGGAAACCGCGTTACGTCGTGCCGAAGCATTATGCGCGAACTCTTCCAAAGGCGTGGAAAATGCCTCGTTCTGGTCCACTCTGGGGCAAAAAATTATTGCCCCGCTACTCCATGCCGCAGCCATAGCCGGAGGAGGTACCCCGCTGCTCGCCACGTGGGCATCCTCACCCACGAACGCTCAAGCCGCTATCGAAATCCTTACTGCTTCCCCTCTCGCGGCTGACGGATGGGCCAGAAACCTGGCAGCCTCCCTGCAAGGTCAAGACCCCCGCACCCTGTCAAACGTGTGGGCGCAACTCGAAATCACGATAACGAAACCCCTCATGTCCCCAGCCATCATGAACGCTGTGTCTCCCGCACTGGGCGAAGCCCTAAACGTTGAGGACTTCATCCGTAGGCGCGGCACCCTCTACATTATTGACGATTCAGGAGGACTCGCCGCCGCGTTTATCGCCGCGCTTGTCGAGGACTTTTACCTCACCGCCCGCCAAATCGCGAACGCCTCCCCCTCTGGCAGGCTCGAACCACCCATGTTCTTCTCACTCGACGAGGTAGCCAACATTGCCACACTTCCCTCACTGGGACACATGATTAGCGCCGGTGGCGGGTCAGGCATCACCACCTGCGCTGTCCTGCAATCCCTGTCCCAAGCACGTGAAAAATGGGGCACCGACACCGGACAAGCCATCTGGCAAGCCGCGACCTCCCGCATCATCCTCGGCGGGGTCGTAGACTCCAAAGACTTGGAAGAAATCTCGAAACTGACTGGGCAACGCAACGTCACCGACCAAACCCAGCAAATCAGCGAAAAAACTAAAACCCGGTCCTATTCGGTAAAACAAGAAACTGTTCTCACCGCCGCGCAAGTCCGCGCCCTACCCTACGGAACCGCAGTACTCCTCACCCGTGCCATACCACCGGTACTCCTCGACACGTGGGCAGTCATGAAACCCTAGACGCAATACAACCCCGAGCATGTCAGGGGTATGGTCTCAAGTTTTTTGTAAATCTAATCTTCCAGACCACAATGGTGCCTTACCTCGTCCAGAGTGTAAGTTTCCAGCCTACCCGTCCGGTAGTCCTCAACTGTTTTCAAAATCCCGTACTCGTATTCCAGTTGCGCTATAGATTCTTGTAAAGCCTCAGTAAGGTAATAGGTTCGTGTACGACCAGTAGCCTTTGCCAAGTTGTCATAACGCTGAATCAACTCAACAGGCAACCGTACCGCTGTAGGCGCACTCGCAACACTTTTACCCATGAAAACCTCTCAACCATCCTCATTGTACGCCTGTGCTTGTCCTTCGAGTGGTGATGGATGTTGCGCATTAAAGGGTGAAGGCTCACTCAACCGAGTGGGATTCACCACCAACCCTCATGGAAGGAAAAACAATGAGCGAAGTTAGCGTAAATGTCTATTCTCAGCCTGGATGTATGCCCTGTATGGCAACAAAACGATGGCTCGACAAGCACTGTATCGCCTACAACGATATGGACGCGCGGGAACATGTGGCATACCTCAAAGACGAACTGGGGTATTCCTCTACCCCAGTCGTGACGGTAGCCGAGGACGGTGTGATACAAAGCCACTGGTCTGGACATCGCCCGGAAAAGCTACATGCGCTTGAAGCAACACCCCCGCCACTGGTTGAAATGGGTTACGACAGAGAAGTAGTGCCCGCGCTATGAGCCGTATCAAAACAACCCACTACACGCGGGGTATCAGTGTCACCGAATGGCGAAACCCGCAAGGCGAGTATCACCGTGAACCCGGTGAGGGACCGGCGTGGGTTATGGTCAGCGCTGACGGCACCAAAATGCAAGAAGCCTACTATACACACGGCTTATGGCACCGGGAGGACGGACCAGCAGTGAGCGTGTTCTGGCCAGACGGAACCCCACTGATACGCCGCTGGTACCAGCACGGGAAACTACACCGGATTCACGGACCAGCCTATGAAATGTTCAACGAAGAAGGCACTCTCATTTACACCGAAAACTGGGTAAACGGTGTGGAGACCCCAACTTCGAGTACTAAACCGGCGGTGACGGATGTTGCGCATTAAAAAGTGAAGGCTCCTGAAGCTCTCGACTTGGACCTCTTCACGGTAGAGGCCGTGAGCCAAGCGGGGAAAGCAAGGAGCCAGTTAGGAGCGCAGTAATCATGACTGCCACAACCACTAAAGCTGATTTCAAACAGCAGCAAGCTGAATGGAACCAGCAAGTCGAACAGCTCAAACAGGAACTTGTCACCCGGTTAAACCAGGTACAAACCAAGGCCGAGTTCGCGGAAATCATGCAGATAGTCCAGCTACATCCGCACCGGTCGTTCCGTAACGCGCTACTCATCGAGGAAGCACACGCTCAAGCCGCTATTCAAGGTCGTGTACCGCAAGGCCCGACCACGAAAGTTGCCACCTATAAGGAATGGGAAAAAATCGGGCGACATGTAAACAAAGGACAAACCGGGTATGCAATCATTCAGCCGGTGAAATCCAAATTTTGGAAAGATCCCTCCGGTACCGCACACCGTGTCACCAAAGACCAGCCTGCCCCGGAAGGCTCGAACGTGTTCACCCGTACCACGGCATGGCGGCCCGGTTACGTGTTCGACTTTTCCCAAACCAGCGGGAAAGAATACACGCCCACACCAGGCGTGGAACTCCAACCCCTGGAAGGAAAAGCCGACCCGAACATTGCCCGCGCGGTAGAAAACCTGTTGAACCTCAAATACGACGGGGTACAAACCCCGCAAACCAATCAGGAACTGCGCGACTACATCACCCGGTATGCCAGTGACCTGACCAACAACCAGCCCGTGTCCGTGTACCGACCAAGCCCGGAAACCGGGAAAGGTCAAGAAAAAGTAACTCTCACCGCCAACCCAGACCTCGATAACCTCCGAGCCTGGGTAGCTGCCGCTGGTATCTGTAGCGTGCTGGGAATCCCTACCCCAACAAACTGGGGAACCGACGTACTCCCAATCCCGAAAATCGATGGAGTCGAACACGGAAAACTCTTGGCCAGCCTATGCGAAGCCACGAAACGAACCATCACCACCGGGATACAACAAATCAGCACCGAAGCCGGTATTGAAAACCCCTTCACACAACCACGCCTGACACCAGGCACCCCAACCATCACCCAAGAACAGGAGAACCAAACCATGCGCGAAAATCTGTTAATCAAAACCATGAATTCCGCCCACCGGGGCACCGAGATTGAAGTAGACCAACGGCTCACACAGCCGTGGGACGAATTCCTCAAAGACTACATCGAGGTACGTCTCGACGAAATGCAAGATAATAATCAAACCGTTTACGGTTGCGACCTTGCAGACGAAATCACCATGCCCATCAACATGGACGGCTCCTACTTCATATGGACAGCAAAAACGGAAGAATTCATCAAGAACCATTGGGACGAAGCAGGCGACTTCTACCAAGATTACGTAGAGCACTTCGATGAGCCTCCCGCCTCCGTTTTTACCGAGCCAGATAAATTCCACGTCCAAATGATGATTCTGGGAATCGAGCAAGTAATGGATCAATCCTCGTTCGTGCAAGAGCATTGGAATGAAGAAATCCAGCTCACCGGCGAAAACTGCCGCCAAATCCTCACCGAGCTAGGGATCAAACCCAGTGAACCCGAGGCTCACCTCACTCCACACCCCAGCATCACCCAGGAAGGACCAGAACTATAAACGAATAAGGTTCCAGGCTGGGGCAGAGTTCACGAGACATGCCCCAGCCTGTTTTTACGCAAACCCTATTTCTGGATGTTGCGCATTAAAGGGTGAAAGACCCTACCAAATAGGTAGAACGCATCCGTTGTGTAAAGGAAGGTTTGTGATGGATTCTGAAACTGAAAACTTTTCCGGCTTCGAGGCTGACCCAGCCGACGAGGCCGTATTCGAGGAAGATTTTGACGAGATAACAACCATTGCTATCCCCGCGACAGTCCCCCCAGACGTAACTCCCGTAGAAGAACACCCCAAACCACGCCGGGATAAAAGCCCCCGGCTAGAAAAGCGACATCCGGGCAGGGACATACATCACGGCCTGCCCCTACCTGAAAGAGACGTACCCAACACGACTCCTGACAGTCTCGTTGCAGCCGTTTTCAACGACGAACAAGTGAACACGGTGGACGAAAAAACCGGCGAAATCACCACCAGCCTCATCACCGCAAACCAGAAATGGGACAACCGCATCATCGCTATTGAAAAAGCGTTACCCCTAATCTATTGCGCTTTCGGCCTGCAACCCCGGCACGTGCCGCCCTGCTGGAAAGAACATCCCCCACTGGTAATGTGCCTGTCCGCAATCGTGCATCTATGGAACGACACATACATAAAACCGGGAAAACCTGGAACCAGCGAGAACACTTTCCTCCAACAGTTACGCCTCCTACGTAGCGAACTAGAAACGCTCAACACGGGACGAACCTGTGTCACTGGTGAACACCAAGCGTGGCCGATCCCAGACTGGATTACACAAGCCATCCCCGACAACATGAAACATTTCCTTACCCCTAGAAGCGAACTCGCTTGTGGAAAAATGTCCAAAGATGAGCAAAATGTGGTTGAATGAAGCTGTGGGTGACGAGATTGTAATCGAGGCTACTGTAGAGATTCAAGTACCTGCTGAAGTCGCAGACCGGGAGCAGGTAGGCAAGGATCTTTGCCGAAAGCTCCAGGATGAGATTAGTGAAAAGTCTCTGAAACTTGACCTCATGCAAAACCTTGCAGCCGAAGGAAAAATCAGGTTCAAGGTAGATACCTTTGCGGATTCGTTGGACAGTGCTGATGATTTGATTTGCAGCATTGTGGACAGCGCAATCAGTTCAGTAGGCGGAAACCGTTTAATCAGGCAGGGACTTACCCATCTCGCCCCAGCCACCGTTTAACGACATTTCGGCGGTACAGTTGCATAAACCAACTTGGTTAGCAAATGTTAAGGGGTATTCGAGTACGGCTTTACCTCCCCTTGGGTCAGTGTTCATCGGGTTGGCTGCATTCAAACCTGACCAGCTTCTTTGGCTGGGCCTGATAGGAGCCTTTATTTCTATTGTCGGTATATGTTCAGCGATAGTAGTACGTCCGACCTATGCGCAAATGCTCAAAGAACGCCCTGTGGTTAAAGAGTACATAAATCAAGTTGAACAGCAACTAAGAGATGCTTTTGTAAGTATCCTCTCAGACTCCGAATTTCTCAAAACTAGGGGTAGAGCCTCTCTTTATGTTGAGAACAATGGCTGGTTCATATGTGTAGCAAGGGTGAGCGGAAATCCTGATTACGCCCGCCTCGGTCGGGTTAGATTGCGCAGACGCAACCTTGACATTATTTCGGAAGCATGGGGCAAAGGACAATGCCTGTACAAGAACATCCCCACTGGTAAAGGCAATTCCAAAGAGTGGGAAAAATACCATCACGAACATCATGGGATGAGAATCCGCGACCTAAAAAAGATGCGCATGAAATCAAGGTCCTATTCGGGTTATCAGATTAAGCGGAACAGCACAGCTGTAGGTGTGGTCATGTTTGAAAGCTTAAACAAGAACATCCACAAAACCGCGCCATATGTTACAAAAATTCAACAGGATAACAACATCCTTGATATTCTTGAGAAACTTTCCACCTACAGTGAGCTAGTTTCATCTCATGCATAGAGAACACATATAACCATCCTCGTCTACATCAAATTTGCTGTAGAGTTGGTTTGTGTTAGGAGTGCTCAATGTAGACGAGGTGTGCGAACTGTACGGCATAAAGCCCTCAACCTGGCGCGCTTATATGGCACGCGGGCAATGCCCCGAACCTAAATATCGAGGTAAGCATCCCCAATGGAGCATCCTTGACTTGATTCTGTGGCGAAACATTGAACTGTCCTCCCCAATGAGGATTGCCCTGTACAGCGAACTCTACCGACGCAACGCACGGGAACGAGCCTGGCAAGCCCGCACCCGAGCACACCTGGTGCAAATCGGACTAACCCCTGAACAGGGCTGGCTTTTCGCCGATAACTACACCACCAAAATGAGTGTCCCAACATTCAACAAGGCTTATGAAGCGTTTGTGGAACGTAAACGATTCAGACAAGAAATCGCTAACATTCCGCCCGTCATTGACGATTTGAGCCGCGAAGAACTCAATCATCTCATCTCCAGACGAGCCAAAAGCACACACCCCACAGTGTTAATGGACAAACTGGCGAGACTCTACATAGCCAGAGGCTTTGACGAACTGTCCCCGCCCAACGAAGCCGATGAACGCTACCTATCCCAAACCCCCCGCGAGTTCGAGGAAATGCTCAACGAGTGCGAACCCCTGCTGGGATTATCAATAGAGAACCAGGAAAAACCATGACTGAATACCAGGCTCTACCACCCGAAGAGCTGAAACTAGGCTCCTTCACACATCTCGACTGGCGACCCTCACCAGTGAAACGTATCATCTACCGATACGAAAAAGCACGACCCAAATACTTGTTCTCTACCGCGTTCCTGGAAGGAAACACTTACACCCTCCCCGAAGTGCATTCTCTGCTTGATGATCAAGTGCCGGAAGGGCACAATCCTTCTGAAACAAACCAAATACTTAACCTTAATGCGGCATCAGTATGGCTGGTTGAACAAATTGGACAGGGCAAATTTCAACCTGACCTGACCACTTCAAACAAGCTCAACTATCTGATAGCGCAAAACGAAGCATTGGACGCGGGGATACCGCGCGATAAATCCAGCGTAAATCGAAACGGTAAAGGTGCGACAGTCTCTCTGTTAGGCAACCACCTTTTTACCGGCTACAACAAACAACAACTTAAAGACAGCGTGCCGCCAATGCTCCAAAAAATAGCGAATCTCAACGATCCGGTAACTCGCGCCCTAAACTGGGCAGCCTTCGCAACCTACGCACAAATCTATATGGACGGAAACAAACGCACCGCCCGTTACATGATGGACGGCATACTCATGAGCCACGGATACGACGCAATTTCTATCAGAACCACAGACCGCAATGATTACAACCAGGCACTACACGAAATGTATACAACCGGGAACCTCGCAGCCTACGCATCATTCCTGGCCAAAATAGGTTCACGCTCATACCCGCTAGACTCTAGCCCGCTCCAGCCCGAAATAGGTGAACTAACCCCTGAATCAGCCTACAGTCTCGACGAAAACGAGCTAGACAACGGGATAGATCTCATGTAAGAGAATGGACACGTAATTCTGAGTCCAGATAGTGACGATTCCTCCCGAATCCTGTACAGGTACGTATAACCTGGCGCTAATTTCTAGGTTCTTGTAGCTTGATGCTAGTAAACGGTGATGCTGCCACTGTTCGTGAGCTGACCACAGTGTGTTGTCCACCCATAGGTTCCCGGAGCCAAACTCACCTGACCCGAACCTCCAGCAAGGGTAATGGTTTGCCCACCAATGCTGGCGGTAATGGGTGGTGGTGCCGCACCCGAGGCTTGCGCATTGAACACGACCGTTCCCCCGCTAGAACTGACCCTCGTTTGCAAATTGCTCACCGCCGGTTGAGGTGGCGGGGCTTGTGTCACGGTCACACGCGGGGCGGGAGCCTGCGTCACAGTTACTTGCGGAACAGGCGGAGCCTGGGTGACAGTCACTGTCGGCGCAGGAGGCGGCTGGGCAACACTCGGTGAAACAGTCGGACTGGGCGGAACTTGCTCGGACTGGGTAGGACTCGCATCCGGGACGGATGATTCTGTCTGAACCGGTTCTGGTGTCTCAGGCGTACCGGTAGAGGGTGCTAAAGTTACGGTCACTGTCGGTTCAGGTTTAGGAACCTGCACACTGAGCCGCGCGCTAACCAGGGGAGCAATCAACCATGCCGCAGTGAGAAACACTATTGTGGCAAGAGTGAAAGCCACGCTTCTTAGCCCCAGCCGCCACCGGTGTACATGTAGCGCACGCCGAGCTTGTTTGATGGACTTTTTATCCTGCCGTTCCATCCGTTTGTCACGTTGCAGACGCTCATTGATCTGGACAATTTGCGCTTTAGTGTCCTCGGGAGTTGTGGAGGATTGTTCGGAAGCAAGTTTTGGTTTCCTTATCACCGCCAGCGGGGCATCTCCCGAAGGAGGGCCGCTCACAGGTTCCGATAGTCCAATACCAGGAAATGCAGGTAAGGGAGGTAACTTTTGTTTCACCACTACTTGCTCAACCTCGGTCACGTCGCCTCTTCCATCCAGGAGTGGGACGGGTATCTCATTGACTTGCGGGACAGCGACAGACGAGTCTGGTTCCAGGCTAGTCTTGGTAGCACCCCACCACTGCGTGAGTTCTCTCAAAAGCTTACGGTTCTTCCGCCGTCGCGATTTCCGTTCAGCTTGCTGCTTGCGGAGTACCAAAGCAGGAGTACGGACAGGGGTTATCTTGCCATCAACCCCGAGCCTGCCCCAGGTGTCCTCAACTTTGAGATTACAAGGATGATAGAGACGACTCACAACCGCCTCGACTGAAGACCCAGAACCACACAACTCGCCATCTAAAGCATCTACAGCGGTAATTGATTCACCATTTGAAACCAATTCATAAGCAGGAATTACGATAGTGTTCATAATGCGTTTTCCTTTAACTCGTGGTCGTTCATCATTTGTCGTGCCTCGCGCAGCCTACGTTTCGCAGTAGAGTTTGACACCCCAAACTGCTGCTCAATCTGTTTGGCTCCAACCACCATTCCTGACAGTTCCCGTTCTATAATCCACTCCACCACATCACTTATAGTTTGGGAGTTATTATTCTTTACTACTCGCAGTTGAGGTTTTGCCGGGAGACTCCGGCGAGTTTCTTTTTTTGATGACACCTCATTATCCTGGTTCTGCCCGAATCCATCAGTTACTTGCTCTAGTTGAGCATCCTCGCGATTCTCATTTTCAGCCTGTACAGCAACGGCATCTTCAACATTGTCAGATGTTCGGGTCACGATATGACCATCATTTGCTGATTGTAAAGCAAACTTAAAATTACGTACTACGGTGTGAATAATAAAAACCAATAGGATAGGAGGAATGCCTGCGAGTGTTAGGCGTATGGGTTGAACAATGTCCTGATTGTCTGGCATGGCATTAGCCACATTACCTAACAGGGATAATATGGAAGTCACGACCAGAAGCATCCATTCATACTTCGCATCAACCTCATAATCATGCCTCCAAAAAATGCCTAGCGTGGAAAACACCGCTAAACCATCCACCAGAATAGGATAAATCCAAGACAGTGTGCTCGGATGTCCCATACGCTGGGCTAACTCGTTCAAACTCACAAACGATAACGTAAAAGCCAGAACAGCAAATATAGCCATTCCAGAAGCAATCGCAATACCTGTGCGGGTTCTAAACATAATAATGTCCTTTCCTTCAAGGTCTGCCCTGAAATGCAGTCTCTCATCTAAATATGCGCAACATCCAGAAAATGTGAACCAGAGGGTCACAAGTTGGTCACTGGGTCAGTCACCCAGGGTCACAGCAGGCCAGAATGTGGGTCGGTCGATGTGGGTCATGAGGGTCAGAAGGAGGGGTCATTTTTGGAGGGTCACAAGTGGGTCATGTCCCGGTGGGTCAAGGGGGTCACTTGACCCAAATCCGGGTCAGCAGCTCAGGGTCAGCGACCTGATTCAGGTGGGTCATTCCCCAGTGGGTCAGGGTCAAAACAGGGTCAAGGTCAAGGGGTAAGTGACGGTTTCCGAAAGGGTCAAAATGAGGGTCGCTGACCTGTCCGGGAGGGTCACATTGGCAAGTTTGCATTTTCGCCACGGTTTCGTGCCAGATGTGCATGACCTTTAAACCGGAGGGTCATCTGTTTTATGTCATTTTAGGGTCATGACCCGAGAGAACAATCTCGGGTCACGTACAGGGTCAGTAAGGGTCAAAGTGGAGGTCAGTCGATGTGGGTCATGAGGGTCAGAAGGAGGGGTCATTTTTGGAGGGTCACAAGTGGGTCATGTCCCGGTGGGTCAAGGGGGTCACTTGACCCAAAGCCAGGTCAGCAGCTCAGGGTCAGTGACCTGATTCAGGTGGGTCACTGGTGGGTCATGAACCAGAGGGTCAGGGTCAAAACGGGGGTCAGTCGATGTAGGTCAAAGGGGTCAGGCGGGAAGGTCACAATCACCCAACCCGCCGCTGCGGGATGCTGCGCATTAAAGAGTGAAGGTCGGCATTCACCGATTGAAAGGAATACTCATGATTGAAAAGCAATGTCCCGAGTGTGGGAAATTGTACGTCTGTAAAACGTTAGGGAAACGCACCTGCTCAGAATCGTGTAAGCGTGCCAGATTCGAGCGACTCAATAAAGGCAGAAAGTGTAAGAACTGCTATAAAGTTTTCAATCCTAAATTAGGGGACGGAAACTTTTGTTGTAAAAAGTGTCGGCAAAAATATAAACAGACAGTCTACGATAATGAGACTATCACCTTTTGCAAGGTTTGTCAGAAACCTATTCCACCCTGGAGTATATATTGTTCCACAGCTTGTAAGAACAAATATCATAACGAACAACGCCGCCAAAGACGCATCCTCACCGAAGAACTAACTGTATTATACGACCTTTTGCGACAACTCCACACCCCCAGTGGGGACGACATAATCATTTGTACAGAATGTGGGCATCAGTGGCCGTGCGGTACATTGCAACTATTCGAGGGATGGGTAGAGATAAAATGATGGCAGTAACAGAACTTAAAGACTATGGACGAGGCTCCAAAGGAATCATCAAATACTTGACTGATTCTATAGCGGATGAAAACCCGATACAGCCCAATAGTATCAGCGGTTCCACTCGATATTACACCAATAATGGTACCCCACCCGGCGTGTGGCTCGGAAGCGGTATAAACGCCTTTCCCGGGATAAACTCAGGCGATATGGTCAGTACCAGTCAGCTGGAAAACCTGATTGGTTTTGGAAAACACCCCGACACGGGTGAACAACTCGGCAGCGCTTTCAAAACGGTTATACCAAAAACAATAGATGAAGAATTCATAGCTCAAGTTGAAGAATACCGCGCTGAAGCACCAGCTGTGGCCAAACGAATCCTGCATAAATACTTTCAAGCAAACGCAAAACCCAACGGTTCCGTACATGGCTTTGACTTCACGTTCTCACCCGCCAAAGACATCTCCCTACTGTGGGGACTGGGGGATAACGGAGTACGCGAAATCGTAGAAAAAGCCCACCACGATGCCATCAACCGCACCCTCGCACGCCTCGAAGCCACCGCCCTCTACACTCGCGAAGGCTCAGGAGGAAAAAATCAAGTCAAAACCCGAGGACTCATCGCCGCACGATACGACCATTGGGACACCCGTGAAGGCGACCCCCATCTACACTCACACGTTGTGGTCGCAAATAAGGTTCAAACCCAAGAGGGAAAATGGCTCACCATCGACTCGCGCGGGGGAGTATTCCCCTCAGCCGTAGCTATCAGCGAATACTACGACAACATCCTGATGGACATTCTCACCGCCCGCCTCGGGGTAGCCTGGGAAATCCGTTCCGAAACCCGCAGCGGGAAACCAATCTGGGGCATCCAAGGCATAGACGAAGGCCTCATTCAAGAATTCTCAACCCGCCACCGAAAAATCGTGGCAGCACGAACAGAATCTAGCGACAGAAAAGACGACAAGGCAGCATGGGACAAAACTAGACGCGCCAAAAAACGCGCCTCACTGGAACACTTGCGTGAAATGTGGGCAACCCGTGCCGGGAAAACCCACCTAGACGAAGTATGTAACCTCGATGACGCTGGTCGTGGACTCGCCACCCCCCAAGACCTCGCCGAACAATATAAACAACAGCTGGGACATATCGCCCTGCAAGCCTTAGAGAAATCGAAATCAAACTGGAGCCGCTGGAACGTAGTCGCTGAAGTCGAACGCGCCGCCAGAGAAGTCCGCCTCGCCTATGGCAGGGATGAACTCGTGGAAGAAATCAGCGACAACGTTATGGAAGGCATGATTGAACTCAACCCTGACCAACCGACCCAATACCGGCGCTGGTCCACCCAACGTATCCTTGATGCGGAAACCCTCATGCTCGACACCTCTAACACGTATCTCGCGAAAGGAATAGACCACCAGACAGTCGTCACCCAACTCGACCAATGGCGCAGCGATGACGGTTGGGCGCTATCCCGCACCCAAGCAATGGCCGCGTGGGAAATCCTCACTTCCAACCGTACCTGCGACCTGCTTGTAGGACCCGCCGGAGCCGGAAAAACCACCACCCTGTCCGGGCTAGTAGACGTATGGCGACAAAACGGAGGCGAAGTCTACGGATATGCCCCCTCAGCCGTAGCAGCGAAAGTCCTAAAAGAATCCACCGGAGACGCAAACACACTCGCCTCATGGATACACAGCCAACACCGCCCCGAATTCGATAAAAACACGCTCGTAATCATCGATGAAGCCTCCATGTCAGGCACCCTTGAACTCGCCGAAATCACCCAAGCAGTACGCGACAAAGGCGGAAAAATTCTGCTCGTAGGCGATCCAAACCAGCTAAACGCAGTCGAAGTCGGGGGAGCCTTCGCCATGCTCACCAGAGAACACCCCACCCCACCCAGCCTCTCAGAAGTCCACCGATTCAAAAACCCCTGGGAAGCCGAAGCATCTCTCGCGCTACGCACCGGCAAAGACCTATCAGTAGTAGCGACCTATCTAAAAAACGAGCGGATAAAGTCAGGCCCTGCTGAAACCATCGAAACCCAAATGTTTGCAGCCTGGTGGAACGACACCAGCGAAAACAAAGAATCCCTCATGCTCGCAGGCGATAACGAAACAGTCACCCGCTTAAACCAAGCCGCCCAAAACCGCCTCATCGAAGCCGGAAAAGTCCAAGCAAACGGACAAACCGTCACCCTGCACGACGCAACCCAAGCCCGACTCGGAGACAAAATCGTCACCCGGCGCAATGCTAGGAAAACCATCCATGACGAAGTAATCAACGGTGCAACCTTCCAAATCCGCGCCATCAACAAAGACGGTACCCTCCTCGTATCCCCAATCGGAAAGGACATCCTGCTGTCCCTTCCCGCCCAATACGTCACCCAACACGTAGACCTCGGCTACGCGGGTACCATCCACCGCGCGCAAGGACGAACCGTAGACACCTGCCACACCCTCATTTCCGACACCACCACCGCCAACGGTCTCTACGTCGGAATGACTCGCGGGAAAAACTGCAACACAGCTTGGGCCATCACCTCCACCCCAGCCAGCCCAGACGGGCCAACCCCCCAAGAAATCAGTGGCATCCAAATTTTCACTCAAGCCATCCAAAACAGAGAGGACAACCGCACCGCCATAGAACTATTCCAAAAACCAGCCCGGCAGGAAGAAACACCACAAATGGTCGCCACCATACACCCCACCCCACCACCAGTAGACGCATACCCAGAACTTCAAAACAGCGGCTACGAACTATAGGAGTCAAACCCCAAACTTCCAGGAAGCCAAGGGGGACGCTCTCGCCTGCCCCGGTCAGCATTATCCCCCGAGCTTGGCCGCGAGGGCGCGATCTCTTTCCAGTGAGGCGTGTTGGTAAATCATGGCAGCTCCAACATCGGAGTGTCCAGCCCGTGCCATGAGTTCCGCCAAAGTCGCTCCAGCTTCTCCAGCCAAAGTTAACCCAGTGTGACGTAAATCATGGAATCGTAGTCCTTCCAAGCCTAGAGATTTCACTACCGGGTCAAACCTGGAATGCAGCTCCTTATTTCTGAGCCAAGCTTTCCCCTGTGAGCCAGGCTGCCACACAACCAAGTCAGTGGTTCCAATCCCGTACTCATCCAAGTGTTGCTTAATACGCTCAAGTGCGGCAGGGGGGATGGCCACCGTGCGGTTTCCTGCCAGCGTTTTCACCGGTCCTTCTGAAATCGCCCCACCTATCCCACGCTTGGTACTCTTCGTGACTCGAACTGTCCCCGCCAACACATCAATATCCCCGCCACGCAGCGCCGCGATTTCCCCGAAACGCAATGCACACCAACCCGCCAAATCGATAGTAACAGCCAACTCGTGAGGCATTCCTTCACGTATCGCGGCAAGCTGCTGGGGCGTAGCAGTGAGATACTTAGTCCGCCTCTGCCGGTTGGCCACGGCCAACCTCACCCTGGGAACCTGCTCAATATACCCGGCATCCGCAGCATAAGTCAGCATCCGCTTCAACAAATTCGTCGCCTTACGCCGAGTATTCTGTGCCTCCCACTTCATACCAGCATCCCAAGCCACAATCCATTTAGAAGTCATCTTAGTCACCGGCATACCACCAATATCAGGCTGCAAATAACGCACCCAACTAGATCGGTAAGTCCTAATCGTATTCGGGGAATAATCTGCCTGTTCCATCTGGGTCAGCATCTCCACAAAAACCTGCTGCATCGTCGGAACCTTGTGCGCGACCACACGTTCCTCCTCGCGCATCTGTTCAATATCTTCCCCATCAGCAATCCGCACCTGAGCACGTAACAACCACGTCCGCGCCTCATTACGAGTCCGAAAAGTGTTCGGAGCCTTAATTCTGTGACCATCAATCACCGGGGTTTGCGCCTGATAATTCCCAGAAGGAAGCTGACGGATAGTTCCCCAGACTTCCCTAGACATGACAAAGCCCCCAATCTGGAACGTGCAACTGGTCACATTTCGTGCAACATTTCGTGCAACATCATAGCGAAAGATGGGTAAAAATGTCCAAAGATGGGTAATACACAAGCACGATAAAACGCCGCTATATCAACATAAAATCCGCAGAATATCAACGATTGCCGGGGGTAAAAGCGGAGGGCGAGGGATTCGAACCCCCGGTGAGTTTCCCCACAACGGTTTTCAAGACCGTCACATTCGGCCGCTCTGTCAGCCCTCCATGCGCGAAAAGCGTGATACCGATTCTATCAGGTGAAAGCCGAGCTGCCGACTTTTGGAAAATCTGAGGGAATTTCGCTAGAGTTAAAACCCTTGGAGACGTGGCTGAGCGGCCGAAAGCGGCACCCTGCTAAGGTGTTAGGGGCCTTGCCCCTCGCAGGTTCAAATCCTGTCGTCTCCGCAAACCCGCGTCACCTGTAGTGACGCGGGAATTTTTATACTTACTGGCAGATCCAAGTTCTGTATCCTGCGGCATACGCCTACAGGATATAGAGATAATTCCTTTCAGTTTTGCCGGTTAATGGAGATAGCCTTGTACTATGCGTCGTTCCAAAATTGTCTGTACCCTCGGCCCCGCCACGAATTCTGAGGATAAGATTCGTTCCTTGATGCAAGCCGGGATGAATGTGGTGCGTATCAATCGTTCCCACGGCTCTCAAGCGGAGGCGGCTGAGCAAATCGACTTGGTACGCCGAGTTGAGAAAGAATTTGAACATCCCGTGGCTGTCCTGGTTGACTTACAGGGTCCCAAGATTCGCCTGGGGACGTTCGTCAACGGTGTTGAAAATCTCCTTCTGGGGCAGGATTTCACCATTACCACCCGTGATGTACCGGGGGATGCCAGCATCGTCTCTACGACTTTCAAGGGACTGCCAGGCGACTGTCATCCCGGTGATGTGCTTTTGATTGATGACGGTAACGTGCAAGTTAGGGTCACTCGCATCGAAGGTGAGGATGTGGTGACAAAAGTCGAGGTTCCCGGAACAGTATCGGATCATAAAGGGCTGAACTTGCCGGGCGTGGCTGTTTCCGTACCGGCTCTTTCCGAAAAAGATAAAGACGACTTGCGCTGGGCGCTGACCCAGGACGTTGACTACATTGCCCTGTCATTTGTGCGTCGGGCAGATGACCTGGATGACGTACATCGGATAATGGACGAAGTTGGGCATCGCCTCCCGGTTATCGCCAAAATTGAAAAACCCCAGGCTGTGAATCATTTGCAGGAAATTATTCACGCTTTCGATGCCATCATGGTGGCTCGCGGTGATCTCGGGGTGGAAATGCCGCTGGAGGAAATTCCTACTGTGCAAAAGAGAGCCATCGAAATGTGCCGTGCTGAGGCAAAACCGGTCATAGTGGCTACCCAAGTGCTGGAATCCATGATTTGCAACGCGCGTCCCACCAGAGCAGAAGCCTCAGATTGTGCCAATGCGGTGTGGGATGGGGCTAGCGCGGTCATGCTTTCAGGCGAGACGGCGGTGGGCAGCTATCCGATTCAAGCCGTAGAAACAATGGCAAAAATCATCGAAGCTGCTGAGGAGCTAGGAACGCGCCACTTCGCGAAACTCAAGGACGGCGACCTTGATTGGGAATCCATCATTGCGCGTCATTCGATTTTGATTGCGAAGTCAACCAATTCTAAGTTCGTGGCGGCTTTCACAAATTCTGGAGCTACAGCTCACCGGTTGGCTCGATTGCGCTCCACAATACCTCTGTATGTGTTCTGCTATCACGAACACGTCCGTCGCCAATTGGCTCTGGAATGGGGGATTCAAACCTATCCCATCAAAATGGCGCGGCGACTCTATCTGATGATTCATGAGGCGGAAGATATTTTGCTGGAGCGCGGTATTGCCCAACGAGACCAAGTTGCCGTGTTTGTCGGGGGTCTCCCCCCAGGGCAAGAGGGCAACACCAACTCTATCCGGTTGCACCGGGTAGGTTCATACCGAGATGTCTGATTCCATTCATTGACACGGTTGACGATTTGCCGAGCGTGAGACGGGGCTGTCGGACTCAGTTGCGACGACTAGGGCGCTGTTCCAGAACCCGGGTATCAGCCTCGGCAGACAAATCGGGAGCGACTGTACCTACAGACCGTCCTGTCATTCGGCGCGATGAGGGTGGTCGAGGTGGCCTTGGGCAATCGCGGCCGGGGTGGAGAGAGCGTTCGGCAAACGCGGAGCCAGCAGTACTCTAACCGAATGAAAAATATCGGGAGCCCCGGGCCATACGGTGTCATCAGGTAGGTTGTTTGCGTTCAGCTCGCCTACCCAGTAGCCATCACTTTGGATTACGTATCCCTCCAAATAGTCCCACCATCGATAGTAAAGCTCGAGGTAAGGTTCTAATTCTTCCACTGAGGCACCCTGTTCACGCAACTCAAAAACCAGGGCTACTACAGCTTGGATGGCTTCCGTGAGAACCCAGGTAAACCGTTGACGCATCAAAGGTTTACCTTGGTAGTCCACGGTAAAGAAAATACCGCTATGGCCGTCTTTACACCACGAATCTGAGGCTGTCCGATTAAAAATCTCCCGGGCCACGTGCAAGTAATCTTTCGGTGGCTCGAGACCGTTTTTTTGTGAAGCGGCAGCGACTTGGACAATTTTCCGTGACCAGCCAAAATTATGTCCGACGTTGATTCCATACGGCCGGCGCGGGTCAGCTGGAGTGCCGACGTTGTAGTTTCGATCCAGATTCCAATTTCCATCGAAATGTTCCGGGACACGCCAATTGTTGTTCCGGGCTTGCTCCATGGCAAATGAAACAATCCGCGAGGCTCGTTCAATCCACTTTTTGTCTTGAGTGGCATCACCGACAGCGAGAAAAGCCGAGACGGCGTGCAGATTTGAGCTCATGCCGTGATAGCTTTCCATCTCAGAAAAATCCCGCGCGAAGTTTTCGTTTACACGGCCAAGTTCTTCGTCCCAAAAGTATTTCTCTTCGACTTTGATGGCTTGTTTCAATAAGTCTTTAGCGCTACTGACAGGGGTTAATGAAGCTGCGGCAGCTGCCTCCAAAAGATAGGACATAGCCCGTGAGCTTTTCCGATTCCCCTCTGTCCCTGCAGGTATGCCACGCGTATTTGCTAACTTTTGGCGTTCTTGAATTGGTTCAATCAAAGAAAACCAGCCATCGTAGTCAGGATCTTTGAACGCATATGTGATGGCTTGGACTCCGTGTTCGCACCGTCGCAGAGATCCGGGGATTCCCAATAACGAAGCTACGGCATAAATGTAGGTCGAGCGAGCCGTCAAATCGAGCTCCACAGGTTTTGCTGTATCGACGCTCCCATCGCTGCGAATGTACCCAAAACCGCCGTGAATGTATGCATGCTGGCCGTATTCCAGCACCGTTTGCAGGTGATTTCCTAGCCAACGAACATGTTCAGTGGAATCGAATCTTGGCATTGTCGCTCCCTCCTCACCAGCCATCGATACGAAAATTTTACCCGTTGATTCCTAAGTTTTTTGGACTTCGGTTGAATTTTCAACACTTATTAATTGCTTGAGAGAGTAAGTTTCGCGTTGCGTTCGGCAGATTTTTATCTGGTAACCGATTTACCCTGGAGGCTTCGAGTACTTCAAAGTCCCATTACTTGGGTGAGAGCTTCCAAGACTGCACCCGCACCCTGCTTCGTGTCAGGCAGGGTAGTTGCGGCAGCGGCTGCCTTGACTTCGGGTCGGGCATTTCCCATGGCGACACCGTAACCAGCGGTTCGCAGCAGGGGGATATCGTTACCTCCGTCTCCGATGGCAATAGTGTGACCCAAGTCAACCCCTAAATTCGCGCAAACAGTGGCAAGTCCGTGCCCTTTTGAAGTTCCCGGAGGGTTGATGTCCAGCCAGGAACGCCACCCGATAGCGTGTTCCACCCCGGTAAAATCAATGCGATTAACCGCGCAATGAAATTCCTCATTATTCAACTGGGGTTCACGAATGACCACCCGGGAAACCGGGGTCGCCAAAAGTGTATCGAGGTCTTGAACCTCCAGGGTTTCACGCAGTTCTCCGGGAGGGAAAGGCTTGGAAACCCGGAAACCGAGGGGATTGTCCTCCACTCCAATGCAGGCTTCGGGAAGAACCTGCAGCACGCGAGCAACTATGGGACGAGGATCGAAAGTATATTGATTCGTCAGGGCGTAACCGTCAGTTTGCGTATAATGACCGACCAAGGAGCCATTAGCACTGGCAATCCAGGCACTTTCCAGTTCCAGCCCTTCCACCACCGGCAGGGTTGCCGGAACGGAACGTCCTGTGGTGATGCAGATGTGAACCCCACCAATACGGAGTCGATCGGCATATTCCTTTACTTTGGGATAAATCTGCTGTTCGGGGGTGACTATGGTGCCGTCAATGTCCAGGGAGACCAACACGTCACGAGGATTTTTGGGCAAGCCCATTAGTCCCAGCGCGATAGCGTGGCGCGTGACTTGTTCGGCATACTCGCCCAAAAAAACCTCCGGAATCGGCTAATATCCTGATGGAAAACGATTCAAGTTATTTACCTGGTTGACTGATAGGTTCCAGAACTTCCAACCCGCCCAGATAGGGACGTAACCCGGCGGGTACCCGCACCGAACCATCGGCCTGCTGATGGTTTTCTAAAATAGCCACAATCCAGCGCGTAGTTCCCAACGTTCCGTTCAAAGTGGCGCAGACCTGCGGTTTTCCTTCTGCATCGCGGTAGCGAATTCCTAGGCGTCGTGCCTGGAAGGTCGTGCAGTTGGAGGTAGACGTGACCTCCATAAACCGCTTCTGGGTGGGAAGCCAGGCTTCGCAGTCAAACTTTTGCGCCGCGCTGGAACCGAGATCCCCGGCCGCGGTATTGATGACCCGATAGGGCAGCTCCACCTTGGCGAGCATTTCGCGTTCCATATTGAGCAGCTTTTGATGCTCCGCCAGCGCATCTTCGGGCTTGCAATAGGAAAACATCTCTACCTTGTGGAACTGGTGGACGCGAATAATGCCGCGGGTATCCTTACCGTAGGAACCTGCCTCGCGCCTAAAACAGGCTGACCAGCCGGTATAGCGTTTGGGGCCGGCGGATAAATCGATGATTTCATTCGTGTGATAGCCCGCCAGAGCGACCTCGGAGGTGCCGGTCAAATAGAGTTCATCAGCAGGCAAGTAGTAAATCTCGTCCGAGTGCTCGCCCAAGAATCCCGTCCCGCTCATAGTCTCAGGTGACACCATGCACGGCGTAATCATCGGGGTGAACCCGTGAGCCATGGCGGTGTCGAAAGCAGCATTGAGGATTGCCAGCTCCAGACGGGCACCCACCCCTTTCAGATAATAAAAACGCGCTCCCGATACCTTCGCGCCCCGGTCGGTGTCGATGGCATCCAAACCGATACCCAGGTCGAGATGATCCTTGGGGGTGAAGCCTTCCGCCGCAAAGTCACGAATCGCTACACCCTCCTGGCCCAGGACCTCGTAGTCGTCCTCACCGCCGGAAGGCACCCCGTCCAAAATCAGGTTTTCCAGCACCATCGCGGCCCGCTTGGCTTCCTCAGCAGCCTGGTTGGAGGCATCTTCCAAAGCCTTGACGTTTTCACTCAGCTTCTTGGCCTGCTCCAGCAGGGCGGGGCGTTCCTCTTTCGAGGCACTGCCGATTTTCTTGGAAAAGGCCTTTTGCTCAGCGCGCGCTGTTTCAAAAGCGGTCAGCGCCGCCCGGCGGCGTTCGTCAGCGGCTAAGGCCTGGTCTACAGTTGCGGGGTCGTTACCGCGAGCCACCTGAGAGGCCCGCATCGGTTCCGGATTGTCTTTCATCGCACGCAAATCAATCATGCTTAAAGCATAACCGTTTTGCGCCTCATCTTTAGATAGCGCGGCTCGATAGCGAACTCACACCGCGCGACCGGAGACGACCTGTTCCATCCAGGCTTGTGCCGTGGCGAAATCCATATTCGCCGTCCCCCGCACAATCTGAGCACGCATCCGATCCGCCCGCGGATACGAACCTAAAAACCGCACATCCGGGCAGGTCCGATGCAGCCCCATCAAAGCATCTTTGACACGTTCTTCAAAAATATGGCCCTCGATATCAATGGAAAAGGCATAGCGGTCAAAGTGCCCTCCGACAGGGCGTGATTCAATGCGCGAAAGGTTTACTCCCCGTGCCGAAAACTGTTCTAGCATGGTCAGTAGCGCGCCGGATTCATTGTCCGGTAACGTAACTTGAACTGTGGTTTTGTCTGCCCCTGTGGGGGGAGGAATAGCTCCGGGAGGGGAAACTAGGACGAATCGGGTTTGGGCGCTGTCGTCATCCGCAATCCCCTCCGCGAGAGTTTTTCCGCCATAGGCCGAAGCGGACACTGCGGAGCAAAGAGCCGCGTCATAGCCGCACGAGTCATCTTCCATCAGCAGTTTGGCGGCCGCGGCGGTGGAGGTGGTGGGAATATGAGTTACTTCGCCGATGTGCTGTTCCACCCAACAGCGAGTTTGTGCCCAGGCGTGTGGATGTGTGCCGATTCTCTTAATCTGACCCAACTCCAGCCCGGAATCTGCCCGTACCATCAACGCAAAGGCAATCGGTACTAAAACTTCGCCCACAATCGTCAAGGGTTGACCGTGAGCTAAAGCGTCCAAAGTGGCGTTAACTCCGCCTTCCACCGAGTTTTCAATTGGAACCACTGCGCGATCGGCCTCGCCGGTACGAACCAGGTGCAGGGCGGATTCGACGCCAGCAGCGGGTAGCAAGGTAGCGCCGCGGGGTGTGATTTCTCGGGTAGCTTGTTCGCTAAATGTCCCGAAAGGTCCCAGGAAGGAAACTCGTAAAGGACCTCTCACCTCCGGTCCAGGAAGTGAGGTTCGAGTCGAAATCGATGGTGCCGGGTCTGTTAATGCGGTATTCATAGGCAGTACTCCTCAAAATAATTATCGCGAAGCAGCGCAATTTCGACAAAACTCGGTATGATTTTAACCATGCAGACAAAAGTCAAACCTCCTTCTACGCCCTCGCGCTCAATGTCGGGGCGAGCGGGAAGCGGTACGCGCAAACCGATTAAGCGTTCTTATAAACCGCTGCCCACTACGCGTTACCTGGTTGCTGGTTTGACCGCAATTATTGTCAGCATGGGCTTGATCGCGGGGGCGATGAGCTCAACCAATACTTTTGACGTGAAGCCCTGGGATCCTTCCCAAGAAATGCACTGGGATCCATTCGAACATCACGAGATTGCCGGTGTGGATGTAGGCTCCCTCAGCGAGGCGGGGCGTCGTACCTCGGAGGCAATCAAACCTAAGACGGCGGCAACTCCCACAGAAACTAAGAAGCAGACGAAACCTGAGAAAACTCCTGAGGCAACTCCGACTGAGTCGCCGGCTCAAGAGGAGAACCCGTCCTCCACTGTCGTCCAGACTTTTGAAGTTCCAGGAGCGCCTCAGGAGCCGACCGCTTCGGAAGCCCCCGAAGGGGCGCCGCCAGTGGCTATGGGTCCCATCGCTAAGGATTCACGAGTTGACCGGGTTCACGAGGTCGCGGTCCCAAAAGCATAGCTACCGGTGCGTATTCATCGGTTCCCAGTCTGGGTGGTGGCTTCGGTCCGGTAGGCATGTCTGCCCAGGTGAGCCGCACACCTCTGTTAGTTTTGTTAGGAATCCAATGGCGTTGGGATGATGATTCCCTGGCCGACCCGGATTTACGTCAGCTCTTGGAAAGTTCTACCCGCGCCAATTCGGTGGTGCGCACCAAAGCGAACACCACTCTTCCCGCTGCCGGATTTCGCGCTTTGGCAACGGGGAATCGTACGGGGTCGAGCGAGAACGGATGGATTCTGGGCCAGGCGGTGCTGGATTCGGGTGTGAACTTGCGTTTGTTTGGTGATGGAGCCGCGGCTGGAATGGGTTTCGTGCATCCTGACGCACCCGGCGCCAACCTTCCCAAGTCCCTGAGTTTTTCACCGGCCTCCAGCTACCGCGGCGCCAGTCCGGAAGTGTTTGCGGACCTGCTCTGCCAGGTCATGACTCCCGGAGCGGTAGTCGTGGTAGATATGCGGGTGTTTCCCCGCCATTTGCAGCCCCAAGTTCTGCGCGCTGCCTGGCAGCGTGGTGACGATTTGGGGTGGAATACCATTATTGCCTCAATAGCTGACGATAAACCGGTGACAAATCGAGAATCTGATGTTTACCTAATTGACAAATCTGCCCCCAAAAAGACGATTGTCCCGCCGGGAGATCCCCGACTGCAAGTCTTTGCGGCGCGCGGCCCCCAGTTCGGCAATGGGGGCGCGACCTCGGCTTCCACTCATCGACCGGGATGGGTGCAAACCGCCGACTTGACCGCTACCATCTTGGATTACGTTGGAGCTGAAAAACCAGCGTGGGTGCAAGGCTCCGCAATCACTATGGGAAATGTGGTCGCTGTGGAGTCTCTCGCATCGGCGGCGCGCCGAGCCGCGATGATTCGCAATGTCCAGGTTTGGTTTCTTCCCGGCTTGGGAGTGGGAGTAGCTTTGCTTTTGATTGCGGCAGTATGGACGCTGAACCGCCGCACGCACCCCCGGTTGGGTGAGGAGTGGGACCAGCCTCGGGCGCTGTTGGGATTTTGGCGAATGGTGGCAACCTTTGCCGCTCTCATCCCGGCAATGGCATATTTCATGAACTTGGCACCGTGGTGGGAACTCGGACCGGCCGACACAGACGTTGCCGCCGCTAGCTATCTGTGGCTAGGATGTTTGCTCCCGGTAATCCTGAGCGCCCTCGTGGCTATCGTCTGGAGTGCTTTTGGGTTGAATTCCCTCCTCGGCCCGTTGTTCATAATAAGCATATCGTCGCTGATAGTAGGGGTACTAGACCCCTTGATTGGTTCCCCGATGGTGTTGGATTCCATTATGGGACTGCAATCAACAGTCGGGGGGCGTTTCTTTGGCATCGACAATGTCATGTTTGCGGTACTCGCCACCGGAGCACTGATTCTCGCTACGGTTGTCTACGGGTTGGTAGCGGAACGCAAACAGTCTACGACCACAGAGAAATCCTTGATGGTGGTGCTGATTGTCATGGCTAGCGCGGTAATTTTCCTAGATTCTGCCCCCAGCTTGGGGGCGGATTTTGGTGGCACGATGGCTCTGGTTCCCGGCTTTGCCATTCTGTTCTTAAAATTCAACCGAAAACCTCTAACAGTCCTATCATCTGCATTGATAGTCTTATTAACGGTAGCTGTAGCAGCTCTATTTGCTTATATTGATTGGTTGCGTCCCGCTGCGGAACGGACCCATTTGGGTAACTTTATCGATACGCTCACTCAGGGCCGGGTGCTGCCGGTACTCATTAATAAATCCACGATGGTTTGGAACGCTGGCTGGCCGGCGTGGCTCATTATCAGCGTTATTCTGGCTATTCTGCTGGCGATGGTGATTATTTTGGCTCCGTTATTCGCCAATATGCGAAACCCTTACCGCCGTGACTACGGTTGGTTGTGGGGTAGCGTCGGCGCAAAACTTCGTCCCGAAGGAATTGCCTGGAATCACGCGGAAAGAGCCTTATTTAGCGCCTGGATTACCACTATGGTGGTGGGCATGCTGCTCAATGATTCGGGAATCCTGCTGGGTCTGGCGGGAGCCGCCGTCATGTTTCCGGCCATCTTGGCTCAAGGATGTCACAAGTTCCTGATTGACTCCCCAGGCGATAACCGTTCAGTGCAGCCTTACTTCAGGCAGTAAACCTCACCGGGCTCCTGTTTAATTGCTGCGGACAGGCGCAGCCGAAGGGGAGCCCGAACGTGGCGCACAAAGCGTGTGGCGGAGGCCAGAAATACATCCCGGAATTGGCTCAGGCGGTGACGGTATCCCGCCATATCGTTGCCGGTAGCCCGGTGTGTCAGGTCGCAAGGAACTTCCTGCACCGAGTACCCCTTAACCAGCAGGTCGATAGTCATGCCGGTTTCCACCCCCCACTTATGCGCCAGGGGCAGACAATCGAAAAAGGCTTCCGCACTCAGGCAGCGCTGACCTGACAGTGGTTGGAGCGGTTCCCACCCGGTCGCCCAGCGAATGGCCCGGCGCGATAAACGTGTCACAAAACCGTGACCACCGGCACCGGCTTGGCGCGGCAGGGCAGCTATGGCACAGTCCGTGCGTCCCTGCATTACCGCCTCCACCAGCGGGAAAGTCTGGGCGGCGGAATCTCCCAAGTCCGCGTCCAGGAACAGAATGAGACGCCGAGGCCCGTCCTCGGGGTCGCGCATAGCCACGACTTTTGCCCCTGTTTCCATAGCACTGGCCTTACCGCGGTTGACGGAATGGCGTACCACCACAGCACCGGCACTGCGCGCGGCTTCACCCGTATTGTCACTAGACCCATCATCAATCACCACGAATAAATCGGCTCCGGGCAAAGCCTTGGAGGCACGAATTGTCGCCCCAATCGAATCGCCTTCGTCCTTGGCGGGAATGATGACCGCAACTTTCTGGTTCGGATCAGGAATGGCTGGGGCAGAGTTTTTGCTGTTTTCCTTGTCAGTTTCAGGCACGTGTGCAATTTTAAAGCCCAATCTAGCCAAATGCGAGCTTTCGGCGCCAGAAGTTTACGGGTTTTGTCATCTAAACGCCCGCGCCAGTACAGAAATTAGTGAAACAATGAGGCTATGCATGAACGAGCTGGACAACTTGCCAAACCGGAAGACCTCATCAACGTTGATGAAGTCATTAGCGCTTATTATGACCTGGAACCCGATGTGAATGAGCCTGCACAGGCAGTTTCGTTCGGGACTTCGGGCCATCGCGGTTCGTCTCTGGACCGCGCCTTTAACGAGGCTCATATCGTTGCCACCACGGCCGCGATTGTGGAATATCGTCAATCACAAGGTTATGACGGCCCCCTGTTCATCGGGCGCGATACGCACGCCCTATCAGAGCCGGCGTGGCGTACCGCCCTGGAGGTCCTCGCGGGCATGGAAGTGCGCACTCTGACTGACGCACGCGATTCCTTCACTCCGACACCCTCCGTATCTCACGCCATTCTCAAGGCTAACGGGGCGGGCACGCCGGGAGGTGTGCGGCTGAGTGGAGCGGGTTTGGCTGATGGTATCGTTGTTACCCCTTCGCATAATCCGCCTCGTGACGGCGGCTTTAAATACAACCCGCCCAGTGGCGGTCCCGCTGATTCGGACGCAACTTCCTGGATTGCTAATCGTGCCAATGAGATTTTGCGCCAGGGTTGGCGTTCCGTGCCGAGGAACCCGCATCCCGAGCAATCAGAATTTATTGGAAAAACAGATTTTCTACCGTCATACGTCGACTCGTTAATTGACGTAGTTGACGTTGAGGCGATTCGGTCCGCCGGTGTTCGCATCGGGGCTGACCCCTTGGGCGGCGCTTCGGTAGACTACTGGGCCGCCATTGCCGAACGTTACGGATTGAACCTGACGGTGGTGAATGAAAAGGTCGATCCGCGCTGGTCTTTCATGACTTTGGACTGGGACGGCAAGATTCGGATGGACTGCTCCTCGCCCTACGCGATGGCTTCTCTGCGTCAGGTGATGGAGGGCGGCTCGGCTCCCTACGATATTGCGACTGGAAACGACGCTGATTCAGACCGTCACGGCATCGTTACTGCCGATGGCCTGATGAATCCGAATCACTATCTGGCGGTGGCAATCGAATACCTGTTCACCCACCGTCCGCACTGGTCGCAAGGCTGCGCCGTCGGCAAAACGCTGGTGTCATCGGCTTTAATCGACCGGGTAGTAGCCGATATGGGACGCAAACTCGTCGAGGTCCCCGTTGGTTTCAAGCATTTTGTGCCGGGATTGCTGGATGGGTCCGTAGGCTTTGGCGGCGAGGAATCCGCTGGCGCGTCTTTCCTGCGCAAAGACGGCACCGTGTGGACCACCGACAAGGACGGGTTGATTGCGGCTTTGCTGGCCTCCGAAATCCTCGCAGTGACCGGGAAAACTCCCAGCGCTCTGCACGAAGAACAGGTGGCCCGGTTTGGTGCTTCCGCTTACGAACGGGTGGATGCCCCCGCGACCAAGGCGGAAAAAGCCAAGCTCGCGGCTTTGGCGCCCGAAGACGTCGCGGCCTCGACACTGGGCGGGGAGCCGATTGTCGACCGCCTGGTGCAGGCACCGGGCAACCACGCGGCTATCGGAGGACTGAAAGTCACTACCAAGAACGCCTGGTTCGCCGCGCGTCCCTCTGGCACTGAAGATATTTATAAGATTTATGCCGAATCCTTTAAGGGTCCCGAGCATCTTCAGACTATTCAGGAAGAAGCAAAACAGGTGGTGGCCCAGGCTCTGGCAAAATAAAGCTCGTTTCACCACGCTGGCCTAGCATCTGGCTAGGGCAGAGAGCAACGCGGCTTTTTCCGCAACGGTGATCGTCAGGTTCCACCGATACTTGATGTCGATTTGTTGGCGGGCGTAGGCGCAGTGGAAGTTGTGGTTTGGAGGCATCCAAGCATCGGCAGAGGCGTCTGATTTCTGTTGGTTAGCCGGTCCGTCTGCCGCCAGCAGCACGCTCGGGTCATTTGCATATGCCTCCCGCTGTGCTTTCGTCCAGGCCCAAGCCCCGGACTTCCACGCATTGCCCAGTGCCACCACGTGGTCAATCTGGACTTTGCGGCCCGGTTCCGTTTCAAATTGCACGGTTTTACCGGTGTAGGGATCGTGAAAGGTTCCCCCGGTCAACCGGCACGGCTTGGCGCTGTCCGCGAAACGCGGGGATTGAAAGTCTCGAGCCAATATTTCCGCTCTGGTATCGCAGCCATTCCCGTCGCGATCCATCCACCCCGCTCCGAACATGTCGCGCTGATACCCGCCGGGTCCAGCGTCTTTACGGACCGTCAGGGCACATAGTTCACGCAGGGAACCGCCGATATTCGCGCTGGTGGAACCGGCGGGGCAACGTAAACCGGGGGTGGGAAAATTCGCCAGATTCGGCCCTGCTCCAGGCCATAGTGCCCACCAAACTAATGCCGCGCAGCCAACCAACACGACGTCGCCGATACTGGCTCGGCGCTTCGGCGTCGAGGGTTCGATACTAGAGAAACCGCTCACTTCTCAAGTGTGGTACCGGAGTCGCTACTTTCTCCATCCTCATCGGTTTTACCTGTGGAAAACTGGTTTTTCCACAGCTTCTTTGTCTTAGCATCCGGATAGTCTCCACGGGCGATTCGGCGAGCTCGCTGTGCCGATTTCCACTGTTGGCGAGTCATCGAAATCGTCCAATCGTGAGTTTCGGGAAGAATCCAGCGCCGCCAGGAAGCCAAGATGGTGAGGGTTGAGCCGATCAGAGCCGCTGCCACCATACCGGTTAGGGGATATCCAAGTTTGTAGAAAGAGGCATCTGCACACGAAGCGAGGATAGCTGGGATGGCATAGAGGCTGCTTCCCCCGAACACCATCGGCACGTTGCCCGCAGCGATATCACGCACCATGCCTCCGCCGATAGCGGTGATTACACCCATCAATATGGACGGAATCACGTCGAAGCCCAAGCTCAGAGCCTTTTGAGTCCCTGTGCCAGCCCAGATTCCCAGCACCAGAGCATCGAATAAGATGAGGGTTCGCCGCGACCATTTGCCGTCAAACTTCCATAACCCGGCGACCACCGCCCCAGCCAAAGCCATGGTCAAATAAAATTTGTCGGTCAGGGCTACAGGAGGGGCATTGTTCAGCATAATGTCGCGGATGATGCCACCACCCAAAGCGGAAACCACTGCCAAAACTCCGAAACCAACTAAATCAAAATGCTTTTGACGAGCCAATCTGCCGCCGAGGATACCGTTGAGGAAAACGCCGGTAATGTCGAGAACTCGAAACACTTGGGGTAAAAGGTCATTGAAAGAAACTGGTGCAGCTGCCGAGATAGTTGTGGGAAACAGGCCGGTATCGAAAGAGAATATAGCACTCAGCACGTGAGCATTGTACCTGAGACGAGAGGAAACTTTCCTCCAAAATCGGCAGCAGATTCTCTAGTGAGGTCTTTCATTGCTCGTTTGTTCAGTGGAGCTCCGGGGCGCTGGTAAGTCGGGTGTCGGACGGGGGTTACAGTGAAAAAGCTCCCCCGGCGGCGAGACCCAAAAGGTAAGTGACAACTGCAGCACCGATGCCGATAGCAGCCTGCCGTAAGGCTCGCAAAAACGGCGGTTTACCAGATAGAATGCCGATTGTTCCGCCAATCATCAGCAAAATGAGTCCGACCAGTACAACTGCGGCGCTAATAGCGGGGATTCCACTGAATCCTAGGAGGAAGGGAATCAGGGGAATGAATGCCCCCAAGGTGAAAGCCAAAAAAGAGGACAGGGCCGCCTGGGGTCCGGAGCCAATCGCCTCCAGCTCCCCAGAGGGGGCTTCTTCAAAGGCTAAGGCGAGGGGATAGTCATCTGTTTCTTTGAATTCTTCAGTTGACATTCTTGACGCAGAAAGGGTGGTGGTGTCGTTGTCTACAGAGGTCATTTCGTCCATGGATTCGCTCTGACTGACGCCTTCCAAGAAATCTGGAGTAGCCGTTTTAGACAGCGTGCGTGACTGCAACTGAGCATCAATGGTTTCCAAGGCCAAAACCGCGTGTGCAGCAGCCTCCTCAGGATTGTCACCTCGGGCCATAAACAGGAGTTTCAGCTCATTAGCGGCGCGGTCCAACATGGGCAGACGCTGTTTCACATCCGGGTTAGGCTGCGAAGATTCCAACAACTCGCGTTGAGACGTGATAGAAATGTATTCCCCTGCAGCCATCGACAGGGCTCCTGCCACCAACCCGGTTAGCCCCGTGACCAGAATTATTGACACCGGAACTCCCGTACCAGCGATGCCCGCCACGAGAGCGAGATTGGAAACCAAGCCATCATTGATTCCGAAAACCATGGCGCGGGCACGTCCGGAAAAACGAGCTCGGGAGCGAGCCGCCAAAGCGCGAACCACTTCAGAATGCAGGTGCTCATCGGCCGCCATCTGTGGGGTGGCATCTGCATCGACATCGTAAGTGCCACGTTCTTCGGAGCGTTGCATCATCGCCAAAACAAAGATAGAGCCTATCTTGATGGCCAGACCCTGCAGTAGCCGGATATACCAGGGGCTGCGTGGGGCCGGCTCGGCGTGAGTGCCGAGTTGCGCCAGCCAGTAATCCTCGTGACGCTTTTCGGCATCCGCCAGTTCCAACAGAATCTCGCGATTGATGCCCTGGCGTTTTTTCGCGATGGCACGGTAGATTTTGGCTTCGTCACGTTCCTCGGCGAGATAGCGCCGCCAGCGCTTAATTTGTTCCGGAGTGGGTTCGGGGAGGTTCTGTGAGTTCATCTACTTTGGCAGCCTCTCCATCGGTTTGGATTAGGCAACGATTTTTCCATCAATAATTACGTGGCCGTCTTTGTCACGGGTAACACCGTTTTTATCGGTTGATGTGGTTGACGCTTCCGGAGGGGTCTTTCCGGCATTCCCGGCGTTGGCGAAGCCCGCCCAAGCAGCACTGCCCCCTGCGTTTAGCTGGGTCTTTAGGCTCTCTGCCAACTTGTCAATGAGTTTAGCTCCCTGTGTGCGCAAGACATCGTCCATTTTTTCCGTGGCTACCCTGCGAGCATCCGTGACGCTTTCCGAGTTAGCAATTTTTGCTGCAAAACCCTTTACACTGCTAATTTGCTTTTCACTCATCCGCAAGGCCAATGCGGCTCCAGCCCCCAAACCAGCCAGAAACAGCCACTTGCCTTCAGACATTGCCCACACCTCCGAAAAACTATGCGCGGCAATTCTACTGTTTATCGGTCTTTTGCGCCAAAGCTAGACGGGAAGGGAAGTGGCCTTTCCCGCTCGGGACAACACATCAGCCACGAAAGCGGAAGCCACCGTAGTCTTGCCCTGGGTCAGCGCGTTAGCTAAATCCAGGGCTTCAAAAATCTTTTCTCGCGCCCCCGCCAAGCGAGTTCTGGCAACGAAATCCAAGTCCTCGCGCAGCGGTAGTGTGAGGGATTCCAAACCGAAATGCCCCGCGATTCCCACGGCAACTTCCGATTGACTGTCTAATTTGGCTCGCATCAACACCAGTGTTTCTAAAGCGGCTTCCAAATTAGTTCTCTCGCTGTCCTTGGCATCAATAATTTTGCCGACCACGCGCTGAGTTGCCAGATACTTCAGCTGTTCACGCCGAGGTTGGTAGCCATTGAGAAGGTCCAGCGATATTGTTTCAAAAGCGCTCATAATCCCTTGATTTTGAGAATGTAGGGCTCCGGGCAAGACACTTAAAGCCGGATGCAGGCCTGCGTCAGCGGCGCGCCTGGCAACCTGTATCAATTGCGAATCAAGGTTTTCCCCCGGAACCTCAATTTCCAGGCCATACCAGTTATTCTCCGCTAAACGTGACAACAGTTTGGCGCTAGCTTGGGGATTTTCCAGCAGCTCCTGAGCGCTGACTTCGGCGCGCAGGGCTCGGCCCAGCTGGGGTGCCGTGTCACCCAGACAAAACAATTCAGACCAGGAAGCTGGATCATCAAGCGGAATCCTCACTCCGACTTCTCCGCGCTGGGCGGGAACGCCGAGCTGTAGCTCCAAGCGCAGGGCCGTGGCAAAAGCGGAGCTGACATAGACCGTATCGCCCAGAGCTTGACTCAAGAGTTTCGCGTTTTTCCACGGCAAAATAGGCACTTGCACCGGGAGGAACTGGGAAAAGTCCGATGGTGCGAGGGGAGTTGAGGGTAAACCGGCGGCACCGGGCGGCTCCGGGGAAAGGTTCGGCGTGGAGTTACTCACGTCCCTATTCTCTCGCATTCACGGGCTGACGGGAGGATCCCGGCGGGTTTTGCCCGCGGTCAGGTGAAGTTTGCGCCATCCTTGCCTAAAATAGGTGGGTTATGTCCCTAGAGTTGTCCTACCCTTCCGATTTGCCCCTCAGCGCGGCAAGACCGCAGATTCTCGCTGCTTTACGTGAGCATCAAGTCGTTGTTATCAGCGGAGCCACCGGAAGCGGAAAGACCACCCAGCTGCCGAAAATGTGCCTGGAAGTAGGCCGGGGTACGCGGGGCATGATTGGCCATACCCAGCCGCGCCGCCTGGCTGCCCGAACCGTTGCTTCGCGAATTGCCTCCGAATTGGGTCAATCACTAGGTTCCACCGTTGGTTACCAGGTGCGGTTTCGCCAAACTTTGGGTCCTGAGACGCAAATCAAACTGATGACCGATGGGATTTTGCTGGCCGAAATCAGCCACGATCCACTGCTGAAACAATACGATGCACTGATTATTGATGAGGCTCACGAAAGGTCTTTGAACATTGACTTTATCTTGGGCTATTTGCACCGTTTGGTAGTGAAACGTCCCGACCTGCTGGTGATTATTACTTCCGCTACCATTGATTCCGAACGTTTTGCCACGGCTTTTGGGCCAGATACCCCCATTATTGAAGTCGCGGGTCGAACGTATCCGGTAGAGGTCAGATATCGCCCTTTGGTTGACGTAGATGACGAATACTCGGGGCCACTTATGGCCGACACCGCCGAGGAGGACCTCACAAGGGCGGAAACCGGTGAGATTGACCAGGTCACCGGCATTTTGCGGGCGGTGGATGAACTGTGCCGGGAAGGTCCCGGAGACATTTTGGTTTTCCTGGCGGGGGAGCGCGATATTCGCGATACGGCTCAGGCTCTGCAGGGACATCTGGGACGCCGTTACGTGGCTCCCGGTCAGCGGACCTCAGTTCCGGGGGCGGTGGAAGTCTTGCCGCTGTTTTCCCGGCTTAGCGAGGCGGAACAAAAGCGCGTGTTTGCCCCGCATCCATACCGGCGGGTAGTCCTCGCTACGAATGTCGCCGAAACGTCCTTGACCGTACCGGGTATCGTTTACGTGATTGACCCCGGAGTGGCACGAATTTCCCGCTATTCAAACAAGACTCGTGTGCAGCGCCTGCCTATCGAACCCATCTCGCAAGCCTCCGCCAACCAGCGAAAAGGGCGCTGTGGCCGGGTGGCTCCGGGAGTGTGCATTCGCCTGTATTCCGAAGCAGATTTTTTGTCTCGTCCCGCCTACACCGAGCCTGAAATTCAACGCACTTCCCTGTCCGCGGTGATTTTGCAGATGGCAGCCCTGGGCTTGGGTGAAGTGGCAGATTTTCCGTTCCTGGATCCACCCTCGCCCCGCTCCGTTACGGATGGGGTGACGGAACTGAGCCAACTGGGAGCGTTAGATACCCGCAAGAAGCCCGCGAGACTGACCCGCCTGGGACGCAAACTTTCCCGGTTTCCTCTCGACCCACGCTTGGCCCGTATCCTTGTCGAAGCGGACCGCCTCGGAGTCATCGACCCCGCGGTCGTGGTCGTGGCCGCGTTGGCGATGCAAGACGTGCGGGAACGACCCAGCGAACGCCGGGCAGAGGCCGACCTCGCCCACGCCCGTTTTGAAGACGAGCGTTCAGATTTCTTAAGCTATCTGAAACTGTGGAGTTACCTGCAAGACCGGATTGAAACTCTGTCCTCCAGCGCATTTCGCCGGTTGTGCAGCCGCGAGTTCTTGCATTTCCTCCGGGTACGGGAGTGGATCGACCTGGTGGCAGAACTGCGAGGAATGTGCCGTGACGTTGGGATAAAAACTAGGGAAATCAAGGTAGTAGACCTTGACCAGGTTGACGTCGAGAGCCTGCATCAAGCCATCTTAAGTGGGATGCTCACCCAGATTGGGTTCTGGTCAGAGACAAAAAGGGAATATCACGGGGCGCACGGGACTCGATTCGTGGTGTGGCCGGGTTCGGGGTTGAGCCGCAAACACTACGACTGGGTTATGGCTGCTGAGTTGGTAGAAACATCGCGACTGTTTGCCCGGACGGTAGCACGGGTCGAACCTGAATGGATTGAACAGGCGGGACGTTACCTGTTGACGCGGACTTATTTCGATCCGTACTGGTCCACACGTTTCGGGTGTGCCATGATTCACGAGCGGGTCAGCTTGTTCGGGATGGTTCTCAGCGCGGATCGTTCCGTCCCGCTGGCTTCCCTGCGGGATACGGTGGTGGAAGGGACACCGGCCCGAAGCCTGGCGCGGGAATTGTTCATTCGTCACGGAATTGTGCGCGGAGAATGGCGTTCGGTCTATCCCTTTATGGAAGACAATCAGCGCCGGCTAGAGATGGCTGCCGAAGCGCGGCGGCGGCGCCAAATTCCCGGCGAAGTCGATCCCTATGCCTTGGAAAAATGGCTGGAAACGCGCATTGACCCCGCCGTTACCTCAGGAGCAGCTTTTGAGGCGTGGTGGAAAAATCAGCGTCTCGAGCACCCGGATTGGTTGGAATACCCCTGGGATTTATTGGTGCCAGATAGCGGAGACAATACCGACCAATTCCCCGATTTTTGGCCGGCGGGCGAGCACCTGCTACCGCTGGCCTACACATTTTCAGGTAAGCGCGGACCGACCCCCGAAGCAGCGAATCAGCGTGACTTACCATACAATAAAGGGAAAAAATCTAAGAAAACCAAGGAACGCGAGATTGACACGGTTGACCTTCCAGAAGGGGTCACCATCATTATCGATGAGGCAATCTTAGAGTCTCTCGATTCCCGGGGCTTCGATTGGCCGATTCCCGGAGCGCTGCGCGATTACCTGCTGGCTTGCGTCAAAGCCCTGCCGAAATCCGTGCGGAAGTACGTGGTGCCCGCGGCGAACTTCGTTGACGAGATACTGCCCCGGTTTGAGCGTTACGTAAACGAACCTCCCCAACAGCGTCCCGACTTTGACGATATCTTTACGCAGAGCGTAGCCGCGGTTCGCCAAGTCGACCTGACCGAGACGGACTTAACCGCCATGCATGCGGCTCTGGAGGAAGGCCAGCGAAATCACTTCGCGATTGTGGGACGCGGTGGGAAAGTTCTGGGTTTGGGCGACGACTTTCAGGCTCTGCGTGACCGCTTGATTGTGAAAACCACCCAGGAACAAGGCAAAGTCTGGGCCCAACAGGAAGCCGAAAAAGCTAAAGTTGAGCGGCCCAGAGATTTTGCCCAGCAACTCAGTCAAGCCCTTCGCCTCACGGAGACACGAGTGTCGACCCGGTGGCGAGGAGCGGAAGCGGCGGCTTTGGCCGCGTCCCCCTATCCCTCCACTTCAGCCCTGATAGATGCGGCACAAAGCGCGGCGGGCCGGGCTTTGGTGGCGGAATACCTGGCGGAGGGACATTCCCTCACAGACGATATGGACCTGGCTGAACTGCAAGAATGGGCTATTGACCGCTACGAGGACCAGGTCTATAGAATCCTGCAAGCCGTTGCCGCCGCGATGCAGGCGCAAGGGGAGCTCGAGCAGCAATTGCGAGGGGCCACCGGCTCTGCCCTAGCCGCCACAAAAGCAGATATTGTAAACCATGTAAACCAATTGGTAGGCGGCGACTTCTTGGCGAGGACGCCTGCCAAATGGCTGGCTCAGCTGGCCCGTTACCTGCGGGCAGATGCCCTACGATTGGACAAGGCCCGGCGTAACTCTGCTGGTGACGCCCAGTTAGCTGCACGTTTTGCGGAAGCTGCGACGGCCTTTGAGGCAGCGGTGAAGGCGGCGGAGGCACGCCCCTTTAACGCCGAGACTCATCACCGTTTACAGGAGTTACGTTGGCTGCTGGAGGAGTACCGGGTACAGACCTTTGCCCAGCAACTCGGCACGATTGAAAAGGTGTCTGCCAAACGGATAAATAAGCAAATCTCGGCGCTCAAATAAGGAAATCTACTTGGTTAGCCCATACCAAATAGGGCGCGTTAAAAAACCTTAGAAATGCTTACTAGCTGCATTGATAAGCATATTTATCGATGTGAATCCCCGAACCAGGCCTTAAAAATCCCGTAAAAATTCGCGTTTCCGTAACTGGAGCATTCGCCGGGCGTCCCGCTCAGCAAAGCAGGATCCGGCTGATAAGGCGTGTAGTTGTAAAGCGCCGTGGTAGCCTGGTTAGCCAAAACCACCGGGGCTGAGCCGCAGCTGTCCTGAGGGGAGTAGGGGATATTGTTGGCTATCCCGGTGCGGAAAGGGAACTGCGCGGGGTTTTGCCGATAGCGCTGAAACTGAGCCGCAGCATAGTAAACCTGGGTTCCAAAACCAAAGTATTGCGGGTCGCAATTCCCCCCGTCAGGGCAGGCAAACCCCGTTGCGACCTCATAGCGGCTCGGGGACAAGTTGTAATCAGAGGCCGTGAGCAGACCCTGTTCCTTCTGCAGCAACACCAGCAGGACCTGAGGATTAATCTTGCACGATTGGGCGGTTTTATAGATGATTGTTCCCGCGGATTCTCCCGGTGCCCCTTGGTAGCCTTCACAGCGCGGCGAAGCGGGAACGTCAATAGTGTCCTCGGTGTAGTCAGCCAAACAGGGGGTGGAAAGACTCACGCACCCCGCGTTCTTGTCGCGAATAAAGTTCTCTATATCCGCTTGGCTCATGGATTGGTAATCGTAGAAAACCGCGTCAGAAATAATGTTTCCGGGGTCGAATCCAGACAGGTCAAGGGTGGGAGCCACGGGACGGGTTGCCGTTGGAGAAGCCGGTTCCTCCGTACTGGCAAAAAAATGAATCCCCGCCGCAGCCAAAGCTCCACCCAAGCCGAGTGCGACCAAGGCTAGACCCAAAATCACCAAGAGGGCACGAAAAAACCCACCCTTGCGTCGCTTCACTCGTACGGAAGCGCGCGCGGACGGGTAGGCTTCCCGGGAGGGACGCTGGGGCACTCTTGAGGACACCTCACCATCGTAACCTACCTCCCGGGAGGGGCGCTGGGGCTGTTAGACTGAGAGATAGCGAACTCATTTCAACCAAAGCGAACCGAGGATAAATATGGTCCAGACATTCTCAGGTACCCTTGATGAACTGCTGAGCGATTTGGCCACGGAGCTAAAGGAACTGGCTGACAACGGACACGTCTTGCGCGTGGTTGGCTTTACCGGCGCCCCCGGAGTGGGTAAATCTGAGGCGGTGGCCAGGCTGGGGAAGTTGCTGGACGGAACTGTTTTGGGTACACAGCCGCTGTTGGCCGGCATCATTCCGATGGATGGTTTCCACAAGTCAAACGAAGTCCTACAAGCCGAGGGTCTCAGCGACTACAAAGGACGTCCGGACACTTTCGACGTGGTGGGCTACCTGATGGCTTTGGATCGGGCCCACGATGCTAAAACGGTGGTGTACGCTCCCGGATACGACCGTCAGCTTGGTCAAGCGATTGCGGCACGTTACAAGGTCGAACGAGAAGGCGTGGTACTTACGGAAGGCAACTACCTGGCACTGCAAGACGGGGCGTGGTCCCTGGTTCGCGAGGCAATCGACCTGCTGATTTACTTGGAGGCTTCGCCGGAGGTAACGCAGGCTCGCCTAGTCGCTCGCCACACGCATCACGGCAGAACCCCGGAACAGGCGCTCGCTTGGGTGCAGCGGGTTGACGAACCGAACCGGCTGCTGGTCCAGAGTTCTCAATCGCGGGCAGACCGCATTTGGAACCTGCCTGCGTGAGTGAACCAGGTTAACCGGTTACGGTTGAAATTGTTATTGTAAACCAGACTTGGTCGCAGCTACCACAGCTTCAACGGTGTCGGGATGCACTGCTCCTAAACCACCCAGAGCAATAATCGTGTTGGGATGTAAGCTGCCCAGATAGTTGGCCACCGGAGCGGGGGCTTGGTTGGTACGGGAAGGTACCAGCAGCACCGGACCGTCTCGCAAAGCTCCAGCCACCAATGCATCCGCAAAGTTATCGCCGCGAGCAATGTAAGCGACATAATCGCTCACGGTTGGCGCACCGTTCTCATCTAGCCGCGCTATCGCGGGATAGGCATGAGCTGAGATAGCTGCCGCGGTACCGTAACGGTCCGCCCCAGCCAGACGAGAGACGTTCGCTCCCGACTGAGCCGCGATCGTGGTTAGCGCTTGCTGCGGGAGAACACCGGGCCCACCCAAACCAACGACTTCGGAAACGTGCAGGTCAGAAACTTCAGAAGCCACGTACTTCCACGTCTCGGGACTGCGCGGGTTGACTATCAAAACCGGCCCATCGCTCAGAGTTCCCCCCACGACCGCATCGGGAGAACCAGCCCCGTTAGCCCCCACGCCATCGGCAATATAAATCCGCTTGGCGCCCTGTGGGAACGCATGGTGTGAGATTGCGATAGCGGTGGCGTATCGATCAGGACCGAAGATCCGTGAAGTTTGACGTCCTTGCGCCGCGTTTGCCAGGACCTCATCAGGAATTGCTCCCGGTCCACCTAGAGCCACCACCGTGGTGGCTTTCAGCCGGTTGATTTCCCGAGTAACTGCAGAGGGAATGGGACCGTTGATGGGAACCAGCAACACCGGACCATCAGGGAGAATCCCGCCCGCTAAAGCATCAATGGGCATATCTGAACGAGCTAAATAAACCCGTTGCGAACCACCGGGAAAAGCCCGAGCCGAGATTCCCGCCGCGGTCTCAATTCGACTAGCGCCCGAAATCCGCAGCGAGGGAACCGCATTAGACGAACCGGCAGAACCAAACCAGGACGTAAAGAAGCGATAAAAGTTGCGATTTCCGTAGCTGGAGCACTTGTCTCCCAGGCCACCTCCGGCGGCCAGGGCTGCCTCATTCGGGGTGTAAGGCGTGTAGTTGTACAGTCCCGCGGTCGCTTGGTTTTCAATGAAGATTGGAGTAGTTCCGCACTTGTAGGAGCCATCCTGATTCCGAGACGGGTGATACAGCAGGTCATTGACTCGCCCGGCACGATGACGGAATTTTGTCGGATGCTTTTGGTAGTAGCGGAAACGGTGCGCCGCTTGATAAACCTGATTAAAGAATCCGTAGTACTGGGTGTCGCAAGGAGCCGTATCCGGGCAGCCGTACCCCATAGCCTTCTGGTATCGCGACAGTTTCAAAGCCTTATCCGAAGCGGTAATCAGGCTCTGTTCTTTTTGCAGAGTCACCAGTAATACCTGGGGGTTAATCTGGCAAGCCTGGCTGACTTTCCAGATGATTTGCGCGGCGCTCTCGCCTTCGGCTCCTTGATAGGCGCCACGGCAATAGGCATCAGCCGGACGATCCGGGGTGTCCAAAACGTAGTCTTTGAGGCAGGGAATGGTGATTTCTTGCGTGGTGGGCTGAGCATCTGGCTGATCTTGGGGAGCCGGGATGGTAATCGTGTCTACACCTGGCTGGCAAGCTCGCCCTTTCGCGTTCAAGAACTGCTGAATAGCGTTGGCGTCCATAGTGTTCGGGTTGTAAAAAACCTCATCGGAAATAATCATTCCAGGTTTAAACCCTACGACCGCAGAGGTGAACTCGGATTGGACCGCGGGGGTGGAATCCGAGTCTTGCCCGTAAGCCGGGCTCAGACCAAAACCGGCGAGAGCCAAACCTGCCAGCGAGAAAACCGCCAGGCAAGTACCCCCAAAATGACGAAAAAGATGTCGTTCGCCGTGAAGTGTGTTCACTTTTCCTCCCAGTGGAATCGAAAATCAGACTCGCGACATTCAGGATATCGCCTGACGTGAAAAAACTCAGGAAAAGCTCTTGGATTTCACCATTTGGTCTGCCAGTTCCATGACATGATTCCAGGTGCCGCGCAACTGACGCTGCGCCGCGGCGGAGGGCCAGACGCGTCCAGCTCGACGTTCCCGCGCTACCCACTGACAGTAGTAAGCCACGGTGGCGCCCTTACCGATTTCATTGCAGTGCATCAAAAACTCGGCACCGGCGCGCAGGTAAATCTCATCGGTGAACTTTAATGAGCCCCGGGAACGACCTCGTTTGGAGGTCATCAGTCCCATGTTGTGCAGTGCTTCGTTCCACGAGCCACCGCACCGCTTGGTGATGGTTTGGCAAGTCGGCGGCCAGCGCACCATGCCTTGCGAGGAGCGCACCCCTCGACTGGTGATGTCTTGGGTACGTAGCCGTTCATAGACTGCAGCGGGGATGGTAGTTTCCTGATGGTCATGCGCGCGCTTCTTGGCCAGCACGATACGCGGCCAGACCTCATCAATGGACGGAAAAATGTAGTTTTCTTTTTCCGCGCCGAGTTCCTTGTCGGCCGCCTGCTGGGTCTTAACGACCTCGCATTCCTCGGCCAGAACCTCAGCCAGCTCAGTCTTCATTCGAGAGTTAATCTTTAGCTTGGCCGCCCAGTAATCAATCATGTCGGCTGGAAACTGCTTCAACTCGCGGTCGATTTCGTCCTGATACCGCAGAGAAAGCACATACCACAGACCGGCTTCCACGGCCTCTTGGGACAAGATAATTTGGCGAGACAAGTATTACACCTCGATTACGTTGATATTAACCACTGCATTCTAGCAAATTTGAACGCTAGACGCAGAAGAACATTCACAAAGTAAATGCACACCGTACCCGCGACAGTACGGAAACGGCCTACAGCTAACAAGAATACTCCCAACCGGGAAGTAGCGTGGACTAACGGTTGGATTCAATCTTGAACAAGCCTAGAACTCCCAGTCGGCGTCCTCGGTTTCCTCGGCAGTGCCAATGGCGTAGGAGGAACCCGAGCCCGAGAAGAAGTCGTGGTTTTCATCAGCTGCGGGCGACAATGCTGCCAAAATCGCGGGATTGACGTCAACCTGGTCAGCTGTGAAAAGGGCTTCGTAACCCAGGTTCATCAAAGCCTTATTCGCGTTGTACTTGAGGAACTTCTTGACGTCTTCCGTCAAGCCCAGCGGATCGTAGAGGGTCTCGGTGTACAACTCTTCGTTGTCGTACAAGTCCATCAGCAAGGAGAACGTGTAATCCTTCATCTCTTGGCGCCGGGACTCGGAGGATTCGCGGATAGCCAGTTGATACTTGTAGCCGATGTAGTAGCCGTGAACTGCCTCATCGCGGATGATGAGGCGGATAAGGTCAGCGGTGTTAGTCAGTTTCGCGTGAGCCGACCAGTACATCGGAGCGTAAAAACCACTGTAGAACAGGAAAGATTCCAGCATGGTCGAGGCGACCTTGCGCTTTTCCGGGTCATTGCCGTGGTAGTAGTCCAGCACGATATGGGCTTTCTTTTGGAGGTATTCGTTTTCCTCGGACCAGCGGAAAGACTCGTTGATTTCCTCGGTGGACAGCAGGGTCGAGAACACCGAGGAATAGGACTTGGCGTGCACCGATTCCATAAATGCGATGTTGGTGTAAACCGCTTCTTCGTGGGGAGTCCGGGAATCCGGAATCAATGAAACCGCGCCCACCGTGCCCTGGATGGTGTCCAGCAGGGTCAAACCGGTGAACACGCGGTTCGTCATGTTTTTTTCGTCTTCGTTCAAGGTTTTCCATGAGGGAATATCGTTAGAGAGCGGAATCTTTTCCGGAAGCCAGAAATTTCCGGTCAGACGATCCCACACCTCCAAATCTTTGTCATCTTCGATGTCATTCCAGTTAATGGCTTGCACGGTTTTTGGAATCCCAATGACCACGAGTTTCTCCTTGAATTCAATAGTATTTTTGGGTTTGCGCAAAGCAGGAAATATCGCGCGAAACTGACTTTCCCAGTCTATCCCGTGAGACCCAGGTTTCAATTTGGGATACAAAAAAACCGCGGTGCGGATAGGGTAGGAACAGAAATGAACTAACTCAACGATGAGGATGCACAAACAGACTAAAAAGTGTTCGAAGGCAAGAAACAGTGGACGACTCGGACTTGATTCGCTTGGCAACCCAGCTGCCGGTTTCGCAGCTGGGAGACCAGTTGCTACATCTGCAACCCGGATCCAAGCTGGGTTTATATCTGCTTGAGCTGTCTAACCAGCCGATTACTCCCGCGATGGTGGAGGTCGCGGAACGGGCATTAAACCGACCGCTAGCTTGGATTTTGTCCCAGCTGCGGGATGGTTGCGCGGGTTTGGACATGCAGGACTTCATGGATTTGATGCAGCATCCCGGTCCGGACTTATTGGACTTTGTGCTGCCGAGCCACACCCCCCTTGCGGACTGCTCTGATGGTAGCGATTTGGCAGCTGGGCAGTATATTCCTTCCGCGGTTTCCTCGTGCTCTGTCCAGTACGGCGACGACAATCTGGTACAGATCAAAGCCGTCCATCCGGATTCCACAATGGACGTGAATCACCTTCCCGATGACTTTGTGATCTCCCTGTCCAATTCCTTGCAAGCCTATTTCCTCATGGCGGTGAAATCGAAGCTCATTAACTTAGCCGGTCCCCAAGTCATGCTTTCGCTGATGGGGATTCGTCAGCTGCGTTCGCCGCAGCCTATCTTGCCGATGGTGGCCTTCGCCTTGAGCGATAGCGATGAAGATGAGTTTTTCCTGCGTCTCATTATTGGGGCACTCGCACAGGCTTTCGCCTATTGCGACTGGGCAGAGGCAGACGACCCCCGGACGGTGGCGGTCGACCTGCTGCACGAGATGGGACAAGATGCCACCCCAGAGGCGGTAGGTGAAGCTGTGGAGGTGTTTAATAACTTTCTGTTTTCAGCAGGTTGTTTGAATTCTCGCGGGGAGGTCGACCTGCGGGCGCACACCCCGATGGTGCTGCTGCAATACCTGGTTTCTGAGGCTCTCCAACCCAAGTAAGATACCCGAGTAATCGCTTTTGAGAAAGGAAATCCCCGGTTGACGCGGTTCACACTTCAACCGGGGATGCCTCGTATATAAGCAGTCAGAAAGACTTAGAGCATACAGCTGACGCAGCCTTGCACTTCGGTGCCTTCCAGGGCAGCTTGGCGCAGACGGATGTAGTACAGCGACTTTATGCCTTTGCGCCAGGCGTAAATCTGGGCTTTATTCACGTCACGAGTCGTAATCGTGTCCGGGAAGAACAGAGTCAGGCTCAGCCCTTGATCCACGTGCTTCGTGGCCTCAGCGTAGGTGTCGATAATCTTTTCATACCCGATTTCGTAAGCATCCTGATAGTAGTCCAGGTTGTCGTTGGTCATGTAGGGAGCCGGATAGTACACCCGGCCAATCTTGCCCTCCTTGCGGATTTCAATCTTGGAGGCGATGGGGTGAATCGACGAGGTCGAGTTATTGATGTAAGAAATCGATCCGGTGGGCGGAATGGCCTGCAAGTTTTGGTTGTACATACCGTCGCGCTTGATGTCCGCGGCTAGGGCCCGCCAATCTTCCGGGGTTGGCAGGTGGATTGAGGATTTCTCGAACAGTTCGCGAACCTTGGCGGTCTTTGGGGTCCAGTCCCCGTGAAGATACTTTTCAAAGTATTCTCCACTGGCGTACTGGGAACGTTCGAAACCCTCAAAAGTCACGCCGCGCTCTACTGCCAAAGCGTGAGACGCCTTGAGGGCATAGAACGCCGTGGCGTAAAAGTACATATTCGTAAAGTCCAGACCTTCGTCCGAACCGTAGAAAATCCGGTTTTTCGCCAAACAGCCGTGCAAGTTCATCGCTCCCAAACCGATGGCGTGAGACATCGAGTTGCCGCGCTGGATAGTCGGCACGCACTCTACGTTCGTCAAATCCGACACCGCAGTCAAAGCGCGAATCGCTACGTTGATGGATTTCGCAAAATCGGGGGATTCCAAGGTTTTGGCGATGTTCATAGAACCGAGGTTGCAAGAAATATCTTTGCCAACTTTCGCGTACGACAGGTCCTCATTCAATACGGAGGGCTCGGATACCTGGAGAATCTCGGAACACAGGTTTGACATGATGATGCGTCCGTCAATCGGGTTTGCCCGGTTCACGGTGTCTTCGAAAACGATGTAGGGATAGCCGGACTCGAACTGGATTTCCGCCAGGGTTTGGAAAAACTTGCGGGCGTCAATCTTTTTCTTACGAATGTTGGGGTTGTCAACCATCTCCCGGTACTTTTCCGTGACGGAAATATCGCTGAAAGGCACCCCGTAAACCCGCTCGACATCGTAGGGGCTGAACAGGTACATCGGTTCTTTGTTGCGCGCCAGCTCGAAAGTAATGTCGGGAACCATGACCCCCAGAGACAGGGTCTTGATGCGAATCTTTTCGTCCGCGTTCTCACGCTTGGTGTCCAGGAAAGACATGATGTCAGGGTGGAACGCGCTGATGTAGACCGCTCCCGCGCCCTGGCGAGCCCCCAGCTGGTTTGCGTACGAAAAAGAATCTTCCAGCAGCTTCATCACCGGAACCACCCCGGAAGACTGGTTTTGAATCTTTTTAATCGGTGCGCCCGCCTCGCGCAGATTCGTCAGCAGCAAAGCGACGCCGCCCCCGCGCTTGGACAGCTGCAGGGCGGAGTTGATGCCCCGGGCGATGGACTCCATATTGTCCTCCAGGCGCACCAGGAAGCACGAAACCATCTCTCCACGAGCTTTCTTTCCGGCGTTGAGGAAAGTGGGGGTGGCGGGCTGGTAGCGTCCCGTAATGATTTCTTCCATGATGTCCACGGCCAGCTGTTCATCGCCGCGTGCTAGGTACAACGCCACCATGCATACGCGATCTTCGAAACGTTCCAGGTAACGCTTGCCGTCAAACGTCTTTAGCGTGTAGGAAGTGTAGTACTTGAACGCCCCCAGGAAAGTCGGGAAACGGAACTTGTGACTGTAGGCCTTTTCGTACAGGGACTTGATGAAATCGAAACTGTACTGTTGGAGAGTTTCCGCCTCGTAGTAGCCTTCCTCGACCAGGTAGTCGAGTTTTTCCTTTAAATCGTGGAAAAACACCGTGTTCTTGTTCACGTGCTGTAAGAAGTACTGGCGAGCAGCTTCCCGGTCCGCATCGAACTGGATTTTTCCGTCCTCACCGTAGAGGTTCAGTTTCGCGTTTAGCGAGTGGTAATCGTGCTCGGGGTCGAGGAATTCGTCTTCCTGAGTGTCGGTCATGACTCCGGTGACTCCGGGGAGTCCGATTCCGCTTGTTGAGAGTGTAGGTTCGCCCAAAATTCTTCCAATCCTTTTCTGACTGCAGTTACATCTTCCGGGGTTCCCAACAGTTCAAACTTGTACAGGAAGGGAACCTTGAGTTTGCGAGAAAGTACTTTGCCGGCGATGCAATAGGCCTCGCCGAAATTGATATTGCCGCTGGAAATTACACCGCGACATAAGTTGCGGTTGTGTTCTATGTTCAAAAATTTGATGACCTGTTTGGGGACTGCCTTACTGGTGTCCCCGCCGCCGTATGAGGGCACCATGAGCACATATTCCTCATCGACCAACAAAGGTTCAGAACCGGGGTGCAGCGGGATACGCAACGCCGGCACACCGACACGTTCCACGAATCGTTTGGTGTTTTCAGTTGCGGAGGAAAAATAAACCAATAACCCCACGGTTTTGCCTTACTTCAATGCGGTTTTTCTAGCGGATTCACAAGGTGTGTCGGTCGCGCCATCGGCGCGGCGGCGTGGCGCGCACTCAACTCCGGGCCGGTGGCGCGCAGCGGGCGAACCGGGATGTCGCGATTAAATAACGGCAGCGGTGAGTGCCGCGGCTGCGAGTGCCTTGATTTTATCGGGGCGGAACCCGGACCAGGAGTCGTCTCCGGCAAAAACAACGGGGGCCTGCTGGAATCCCAGGCTCTTGATGTGATCGAGAGCGTTCACGTCCTCGGTCAGGTCGACGGTTTCATAGTCCAGACCCTGTTTGTCCAGAGCGCGCTTCGTTGCGTTGCACTGAACACAGTTAGGTTTCGTGTAAAGAGTGATACTCATCTCTAGGCTTCCTCCGCAATATCTCCCAGTGTGTGGTTTTCCCGCGGTAATTTCGTGGACCGCGAAGCGAAAACTACAACGTTGTTATTCTACCAGCACTGAAAAGTCCTGTCGAGTTCAAAACACTACACCTTGTGGGCAGGTGTGTCTACCACCACTACATATAGTGGTCGGTTTTTTCTCCCCGCCGTCTGTGGACAAGTCCGATTTCGGCTGTGGATGAGGTTGTGTATAGCTGTGTCAGCCCACGTAATAGGGCTAAATTACATAGGTGTAGTTATCCACAGTTTGTGCAAAAAGTAATTTTTAGAAAAATGACAGCTTCGGCGTGTCGCCAGAATTTCGGGGAAGCTATAGAATTTTGACTATGGAAATCGAGAAAACTAACGTGGAATCTTTTCAGCTTGATCACACCAAAGTAAAGGCCCCGTTCGTGCGGGTGGCGCACCAAGAAACCTTGCCTGGTGGGGATGAGTTCATCAAGTACGATGTGCGGTTTTGCCAGCCCAACGTGGAGCATCTGGATATGCCGGTGGTGCACTCTTTGGAGCACAGCATGGCGGAACACATGCGTGACCACACGGACAAACTGCTAGATTTTTCGCCGATGGGATGCCAGACAGGCTTTTATGCGATGACTTTAGGCCTTCAGCCGGAAGAATTTATGTCTATATTGGAAGCAACCCTAGTTGACGTGGTTAACATGACTGAGGTGCCGGCGGCGAATGAAGTCCAATGTGGTTGGGGCCAGAGCCACAGCTTGACAGGAGCGCAAGCTGCGGCGCAAAAGATGCTGGATCATAGAGAAGAGTGGGGCCGCATCTATTCCCACTAAAGCGGATTCCCTGGCTGTGTCGGGAAACTGAGACTACTTGACTTCCTCAGGTTCATGCAGTCCCAACAGGCACAGCGCCACCAGGAAACTCAGGCGAGCCACGTCCCCGGCTCGGGAGTAGTTTTCCGCCGCCGCTTCGGGCCCGCACAAATCACTGATACCTCGGATTGCCAGGAAGGGGACTTCGACCCCGTAAGCAACCTGGGCCAAAGCCGCTGACTCCATATCGACCGTGGTCGCCTCGGGATAGCGTTCCCGCAGTTGCAAAGCAGTTTCGGTGCCCACGAATTGGTCAGCAGAGAGAAACTCCCCGCTGCGGGTGCGTGAACCAGCTAGCTGTTCGGGCAAGGCATGAAAACGACCCAACAGGTCTCCATCAGCCAAATAACGTTCGGGCATCCCCGGAATCTGACCCAGGGCATAACCAAATTCGCGAGCATCGGCGGTGGAAAACAGGCAAGACGACGCCGCGACTATGTCCCTAACTTGGGAGCGCGCATCCAAACCGCCGGCCGAACCGCAGCTGAAAATGTAGCGTGGGGAAACATAGGTCAGGGCTGTGGCCAGCGAACTGGCAGCGTTGACCAGCCCAATCCCGGTAGTCAACAGGGCAATCGTGGCATCCTCAATCTGGAGCAGCTGCAAGCTGCCTTTCGCACCCAAACGCACCAGATTCCCCCCGCCCTTAGCCAGGTCCCACAGGGGCGCCGCTTCGTCCTCCATCGCGGCGGTAATGATGGCCAGAACCGGAATGCGAGCCGGGGGCAGGGGAAGATTCAGGTCGCGGTAGACTGACATATCGAGCCTTTCGTGTGACTGAGTAGCGAATGGGTCATTTCCAGGAAATCCCCGTAACAAAATTGTAGAGCATATTGGGGCTGTCCTGCTGGTTTCGGTTTTTCCAGGCTCAACCCGGTGGCATAACTCAAGCGTAAAAATAAGGCCAACAGTGCCGATAACTGCATTGCTTGCAACAAAAATAAAGATTAAACACCCCAGCAGAAGGCCGCGGCGACACCCTCTCTGCGTACACGTGGAACCGCCGGAAGATTTCCCCCTTAGCTTCATGGTAAAATCATGGCTCGTGCTGAAAAGCGCGACTAGGTAGAGTGTCCGAGCGGCCGAAGGTGCAGCACTCGAAATGCTGTGTGGGGCAACCCACCGTGGGTTCAAATCCCACCTCTACCGCAAATTTGGGAGGCTTTATGGCTAAACCTAGCGAGACGCCGGCAGTCCCGGTGAACGTGGAGGAGCTGACGAAAGACTGGCCGGCGCCTCTCGCCATAACTGCGGCTCAGGTGCGCCAAGCCCGGGCGAACCATCCCGGCCCCTTCTTTGTGGTACTCGACGACGACCCTACCGGCACCCAATCAGTCTGCGACTTACCGGTGCTGATGAACTGGGAAGAGACGGATTTTCTCTGGGCTCTCGGTACCGCCGCGCCAGCCGTTTACGTGGTGACCAATACCCGCTCTCTGGATCCGGATTCAGCTCGGCAGATTAACCAGGAAATCGTAGCCGCCGCGACTCGTGCGGGCGCGGCACTGGGGCGGGAAGTCGCGTTTATTTCACGGTCTGATTCCACCTTGCGCGGACATTTCCCCCTGGAATCCGATACGATTGGCGCCGAGATAGAAAAGCGCGGCCAAACGGTTGATGGGGTCATTATCGTGCCGGCGTTTCCTGAGGCTGGTCGCGTCACCGTCGGCGGCGTTCACTATGCCGGTTCGCTGAGTCAAGGTTTCATCCCGGTAGGTCAATCCGAGTTCGCTAAGGATGCGACCTTTGGGTATGAACAATCGGATTTGGCGCAGTGGGTCGAGGAAAAATCTGCGGGCCAATACCGGGCCGAAGCGGTCATCCGGATTAACTTACAGGATCTGCGTAACCGGGAAGCGGAGGAGGCGCTGCATAAGCTATTGTCCGCCTCAAACCGCCAACCGCTCATCTGTGATGCCCTCACCGAGGATGACCTGCGGCTCTTAGCTCTAGCGGTCATTCAGGCCGAAGCACAGGGGAAACGATTTATCTATCGCACCGGTCCTGCTTTCGTGCGGGCTCGCCTGGGGCAAGACATTCCCCGTCCGCTACAGACCCCGGATATTGCTCCGACGCGGATTCCCGATTCCGATTCCGACAGGACCTCCGTTCCCGGCGGTCTCATCGTGGTGGGTTCCCACGTGGGTCTGACGACCCGGCAACTGGCTCGGTTAGAGTCATGTATACCCCTGAAACAGGTCGAAATCGAGGTGGCAGCGGTTATCAGCCAGGATCAGCCCGGCGCATTTATTCAGCAGGTCGTAAGTGAAGTCTGTCAGGCTTTAGAGAGCGGTTCAGTGGTGGTTTACACCTCCCGCAACCTGGTAAAAGGCCGGGACCGGGCGGACTCGCTGCGTATTGCCCGCTTGGTTTCGCAGGCGGTGGTGCGCGTCGTGCAGGGAGTTGTCGCCACGGTCAAACCGCGGTTTGTGGTCGCAAAAGGGGGCATTACGTCCTCCGATGTGGCGGCGAAAGGCCTGGAGATGCGTCGCGCCTGGGTGCGCGGCCCCATGCTGGAGGGGTTGGTGTCGCTTTGGAGTGCCCCAGACGGTCCAGGGGCGGGTATTCCTTACGTGATTTTTCCGGGCAATGTGGGGGACGAAGATTCCTTGCGACAGGTAGTCGAGAAACTCACGGTTTGACCCGGGCCGTGCTGTAGCCTACCTGCGCTCCCCAAAGAACTCTCTCAAAAGGGCTTTTACCCGAGGTTCATCTACCCCGCCTTTGACCTCCACCTGATGGTTAAGCCGGCTATCGCGCACCACATCGCGTACCGACCCGCAGGCACCGGCTTTCGCATCCCAAGCGCCAAAAATAAGCCGCGAAATCCGCGCGTTCACGATGGCTCCGGCACACATCGTGCAAGGCTCCAGCGTCACCACCAAGGTACACCCCTTGAGATTCCAACGTTCCAGCCGGCCCGCAGCTTCCCGTAGCGCCACAATTTCCGCATGAGCGCTGGGATCGTAAGGCGGACACTCGCGCTGGTTCAGCCCCAATCCCGCCACTATCCCCTCCGGGGTTAACACGACGGCGCCGACCGGGACGTCTCCGCCCTGTCCCGCCTGCTGAGCAAGATGAAACGCGGTATCCAACGCCCGCACTTCTGCCGGGGACAAACCGAAAGCCGCGCCCCCGCCTGGTGAATTCTCGGAGGAATCGCCGGAAAGATTGGGAACAGAGGGAATACCGGAGGAAACCATAGAGTAACTCTAACCGACCCGAGTGAACTTCACGCGAGGCGGGGTGCTTTCGCGGTAAGTTAAAACCATGCACTTATATGTTGCGGATCATCCGCTGATTAACCATAAATTGACCCTGTTGCGCGACAAAAACACGCCGTCGCCGATGTTTCGCCAGCTCGTGGACGAGTTGATGACCTTGCTGGCCTATGAATCAACCCGCAATGTTCGGGTAGAGACGATTGACGTAGAAACCCCTATCACCAAGACACAAGGCCAGGTTATGGCAGACCCGCGTCCTATCGTGATTCCGATTTTGCGGGCCGGTTTGGGGATGCTGGAAGGCATGACTCGCTTGTTGCCGACCGCGGAAGTCGGATTTTTGGGAATGAAACGCGACGAACAAACCCTCGCGATTGAAACCTACGCTAACCGGTTGCCCAGCGACCTGTCCGGGCGTCAGTGCTTTATCGTTGACCCGATGCTGGCGACGGGCGGGACCTTGGTGGCGGCTATCAACTACGTGTTGGAACGCGGTGCTCGGGATGTCACCTGTACGTGTATTCTGGCTGCTCCTGAGGGGATTAAGGCCGTGACTGATGCTGTGGGGGACCGGGCGGAAGTGACGGTTGTTGTGGCTGGGGTGGATGACCATCTGAACGAGGATGCCTACATTGTGCCCGGTTTGGGTGATGCCGGAGATCGTCTCTACGGGCTGGTCTGAACAGCGATTTCATTAAAACTATTGGCGGTCAAGGTTTTGCCTTGACTGCCAATAGTTTTAGTTCTCGAATCAGAACGCCGGGATGACCGACTGATTCGGCCAGGTGTCCTCAATGTATTTCTTGGTCACGTCAGAATGCAGTAGCTCATCGAGCTTCTTAATGGCTTCGAGCTTGTCCTTTTCATCGGCGCGCCACACCAAGACGTTCACGGCAGGATTACCTTCCGGGTCTTCCAAAGACAAAGCATCAGCCGGATTCAAGCCCCCACCTTGAGCATAGTTGCCGTTGATAACGGCAATATCCACGTCAGGCAGCAGGGATGGCTCTGTGGCTCCATCAACTTCGGTGAACTGGAAACCGTGCGGATTAGCGTCTGGATTAGCCTTAACGTTTACGACCGAGATGTCTTTCATGCCCTTCAACTGCAGCAAATCATTGTTCTCTAGCAGTATGAGTTGGCGTGCCTGGTTCGACGGGTCGTTAATGATGGCAATCTTGGCGCCATCTTTGAGCTCATCGAGACTCTTGATTTTACTGGAATAAATGCCCATCGGCTCCAGGTGAATACCCTTGCCGGCAGTGAATTTGTAACCGCGAGAGGCTGATTGTTCCTCGAGATAGGGTACGGTTTGGTAATAGTTGGCATCGATGTCCCCAGACTTCAAAGCCTCGTTGGGTTGGATGTAATCAGAAAATTCCTGAACTTTAATGGTGATGCCAGCCTTTTCAGCGGCACCGGAATCCTGCAGGTACTGCAGAATCTTGGCGTGCGGGGTGGGAGAAGCGCCAACGGTCACAACATTTGCGTCACCGGTGCCGCCTCCGCCGCAAGCAGTCAAAGAAATAGCCAGAGCGCCAGCGCCCAAAACTGCGGCGGCACGAGTCAAAAATTTGTTCATGATGTCCCTTTCCCTCGAGTTCATGTTAACAATGAAAGGATAGTAAAGATTCGAGAAAATAAGAAAAAACCGGCAGAACAGACCGTGAAACCGGGTGCTGTACCAAGCCGGGAAACCACGTAAACGTGCGCGAAAGGGGAGTTGAACCCCTACCCCATCACTGGGACACGGACCTGAACCGTGCGCGTCTACCAATTCCGCCACTCGCGCGTGTGCGGTTGTTCACAAAAACAACGCCATAAAAAGATACCTAAACTATGTCAGTTCGGCAAATTTTAGGGTTTGTCGGGAGTGGTTGACACGGTGAGGAGGACGCAGGGTGCCGATCATTTCTTGGGGAGTTGGTGAGGAAAAGTTGAACTCACTTGCGATTTATCTAGGTAGGTTGGCTCGCTGAGGAGCCAGCTCGCAGCCCTAAGCGGGAGCTTGTTTGAAAATACGGGGAAAGTTTAATTCTTCTTTACAGAATCATGCGCCCCCACCTGTTTCAACCTTGTACAATGGTGTCCAGGTATATGTATGTTCGAGGAGGATTACAGGTTTATGACTGGCGTAAATGTGCCCGGCAACGGTCAGGGGGGCAGACCTGCGCCTAAACCTGCAAATGCCAACCCGAACCTGGTTTCCTTGGGCGGTACCCCCTCTGGAGCGGTTCCACTTAATCAGGCAGCGGTTCCTTTGAACCCGGAAGCTGTTCCTCCCCAAAACTACGGTGGTGCGCCCCGCAACGGTAATTTAGTTTCCTTAGATGGGGAGATGGGAGGTGCGGTGCCTCTCAACGCAGCCGCGCCATACAACAACGGGTCGGTACCTCTGCGTGGGGAATATAGCGGCATGGACGGCGTGATGGGAATGCCACCAGCTGCACCAATGGGAATGCCGGCGTACAACCCAAACACCCAGTCCCCGAATCCGAATGCATATGCTGATTACGGCTATGGGAATCCCAACATAACTCAGCCGCCTTTCTCCGGCGGTCAGATGCCTGTTTCCAATCCTGCAGGGTATCCAGATTATTCAGGATACCCTGCGCAAAACCAGCCGAGTGTCCCCCGTCAGCCGGGAACCCCACCCCAGCAGCCCGCCGGATATCCCCCGATGGGAGCGCCTGCTGCCCGGTACGAACCCCAGCCCATGGATCCTCGCCAGGTGGCACAACTCACGGAGGAACAGCATCCTGATTTGCAAGACATCCGCACACGGGTGCCCTTTAACATGCCGACTTTGGGGTCCGACCAGTCTGCCGTGGTCGGTCGTGCCTCTCGGCGCAAAAAGCGTGATGCCAGCCGGGGGGAAAACAAATCCGAAGGTATACGGGGGAGCCTCACCCTTCCCGGAGACCCGAATGCGGGCCCATCCCTAAAGGAACTGTTGGGTCAGCCCGTGTCAAATATGGCTGCGGCGACAATTCTGAGTCCCAAAGAAATCGAAGACTCTGACGGACTGCAGATGCGAGCCGTAGGTTTGGCTGTGGGTGAAGTACCCGAGGTGGATGCCCGCTACGAAATTCCTTACATTGCTCGCGAACACCCGTCGTATTACACCGGCTACGAAATCAGCCTGATTATGGAGTCCATTCGCGATCCCGAACATGCCCGTCAGGTGCTGGCTCGTATCGTCGCGATTCCGCGATGGATTCGCTGGGTCATTTCCTTGTTCGGCGGTGTGTGCGGGGCGGCTGTATCCGCTTTGAACGCCTTCCTTTCCTTGATTGCCTTTACCGTGTTGATGGCGATTGTGTTGCTCTTCACCTACGCTTTTGCCAGCCGTATCGGTTCGGGACGTTTCTATGATCCGACCGGGTACAAGGTCATTTGGTTGGGGTCTTTTATGCCCATTGGTTTGCTGTCTGCCATTATTGTGGCGCGCTCAATGGTGGGACAGCCCTGGCTGGCTATTATTGCTTTTGTCGTCACTACGACTTGCGGGATTTTGTGGACCACCTGGATTCAAAAGTTCCAGGTGCGCCGTCTGCTCTCTTCTGAGATTCCCGATGAGCCTATCGATGAATAACTAGTCGACTTGGATTAGGGATTCCCCTGCATCGAAAACGGGACGCTGAAGCTAACAGAGGCTAAAACGGGACGACTGTCACAGTCACTTTGGTGATTACCCAAGCCAGGAACCACACTGTGCCCCAGCCTATAGACAGGAAAGACAGGCCGAAAGTGGCTCGCAGCAGCCCGTCTCCGGGTTGGCGTTCGCAAGAGAGAGCGCGCGCCCGCAGCATCCCGCCCGCCAGCACTGCCACGACGATGGCAGCTATCGAAAAAATCATCGGCACCACGAAACTGACCAGAGTAACCACGAACAACGTAATGACGATGCCGGGGATTTTTTGTGTGGAGTCAGTGTACCCGGGGTGAGAAAAAACCTCTTGTGGATTGACCTTTTCCAGGCCGGGAAAATCCGAAACATAGGCATCGCTCACGTGTTTAGCCTAGCGCAACAGGCGTTTTTTTGCGCGACGGAGGCCGTATTAGGATGGGAGGGACAAATTCGGGAGTCTGCAAGGAAGGACGAAATATGTCAGAAACGAAAACCGGTAATTTCAAGTGGAAATTGCATGGGGACGGCAAGCACATTACTACCGGTGAGGTAGTACAGCCCAACGAGCGTCTAACTTGGCCGCGAACCATCGGTATCGGGGCTCAACATATTGTCGCTATGTTCGGCGCGACCTTCCTGGTTCCGTTGCTGACCGGGTTTTCTCCCGCAACCACCCTGTTCTTTACGGGTGTGGGCACCATCCTGTTTATTCTCATCACTTCCGGACGCTTGCCTTCGTATTTGGGTTCATCTTTTGCGTTGATTGCGCCCATCGGTGCGGTCACCGGTTACGTTTCCGGGGGCGGAGCTCCCATCGACTCTGACAAGATGGCTCTGGCACAAGGTGGGGTGATTTCCGCCGGCGCCTTGCTGCTGTTGGTCGGTGTGTTAGTTCACTTCGCTGGTGCGGCCTGGATTGACCGGATTATGCCACCGATTGTGACGGGGGCTATCGTTTCCCTCATTGGTTTCAACCTGGCTCCTTCGGCATGGAATAACGTCCAGCAGGCTCCCGTGACGGCCACCGTGACCATCGTGTCCGTCCTGCTGATTACCGTACTGTTCAAGGGCATCATCGGACGTTTATCGATTCTCATCGGGGTGCTTATCGGCTATGCGACCGCGGTGATTCGCCACGAAGTGAACTTTGAAGCTATCAGCAAAGCCGACTGGGTGGGCCTACCGACTTTCCACGCTCCGGCGTTTAGCCCCGCCCTGTTGGGCTTGTTCCTTCCGGTAGTGTTGGTTCTCATCGCCGAAAACGTGGGACACGTAAAGTCCGTGTCCGCCATGACCGGTCAGAATCTCGATGACCTGACGGGTCGGGCTTTGATTGCGGACGGTTTGTCCACCATGATTGCCGGCAGCGGCGGCGGTTCTGGTACAACCACCTATGCCGAAAACATCGGCGTGATGGCCGCGACTCGGGTTTACTCCACCGTGGCTTACATCATTGCCGCTATCGGGGCTCTGGCCCTGTCCCTGTTGCCCAAGTTCGGTGAGATTATCGCCACCATTCCGCCGGGGGTTCTGGGTGGAGCCGCGACGATTCTGTACGGCATGATTGGGATGCTCGGAGTGCGTATCTGGGTCCAGAACCAGGTGGATTTCGCTGACCCGGTGAACCTGAATACGGCCGCGGTGGCGATGGTGATGGCTATCGCGAACTACACCTTGGTCATCGGCGACGTGAAGTTCGAGGGTATCGCGATGGGTTCCTTCGGTGCCATCATCATGTACCACGTCATGCGGGCGATTTCTAACGTTCGTGGCACCAAACTGGAGCAGGCTTCCCCGGCTTCCGCCCCGGCCGGAACGGAATTGCATTCCGAAGCCTACGCTAAGCGTCACGCGGATCAAGAACTCCGAGCCACGCAAGGCCAAAAAGATGCCCAGAATTGAAGCAAAGGACCTGCTCGGCCAGGGTGATTCCCAGGAGATACGCGCCAAACGGAGACGACGCACCCTGGCTCGCCAAACCGTGATTTTCGGCTGGATTGTGCTAGCGATGGCTGCGGTTTTGGTGGTTTCCCTGCCTTTTGCTATGGGTTTGGTTTCTCTGCCTTTCGGTAATTCTTTTGTTTTGTCCGAGGAGGCAAAGGCGAAAGTGCCGCCATGCGCTCCGAAGGGAAAACCGGTTTCCTTACAGGGAGTGACGGTAAACATATTCAACGGATCTTCCCAAAACGGTCTGGCCACGCAAACGGCACAGCGACTGAAAGGTTTTGGCGTCAAGGTGAACGTGGTGGGGAATTCGCCCGATTCCTACGCCGGGGCAGCTCGCATTAACACCAGCAAGAAAAATGTGGCGAAAGCATTTTCGTTGGCGCGTGCCCTGCCGGAAGCTGACGTCAGGATTAATTTGAATCGCGGCTCAGAGATTAACGTCCTGTTGGGGGAACAGTTCCAGGGTGCGCTCGCTATGGATAACCTCAGTGACGGTGATTTGGGACCCTATCCGCCGGCACCGAAAAACTGTCAGGAAGTTGACTGAGTGCACCACGAGGCTGGCGATTTCCCTGTTGAATTCTCAAAAAAACCGTTGGAAAGCGACCAACCGGACTTATCGGTCAACGATTTTGGCTATGCTTGAAAATAGTTTTGTCGCCTGAGAATGTAAAGAGTGCAGGTAAAACTCGTGAAAGGGGAACGGCGTGGGGTTGTTTTCTAAGGGTAGACCCGATACCAGCGGTCCGGTTCGCCCCTACCTTAAAAGTTTTGCCGGGTGGGAAGCGCCTTCTACGTTTGCTACCGTTGAGGATTCGCTCGAGCTACAAGATGATTTTGCGGCGCTGTTTGCCGGGCACAACGTGGACGATATTCATGGCGCGGAAATAGATGACTGGGCTTACCTGGTGCGTGACCGCAACAATCCTGATGATTACGCGGCGGTTTGCGTGTGGGTGCAAGGCCACTTCGTGGGCTATTTGGATCACGCTACCGCCGGCAAATATGTGGTGGAACTCAATGGTTTGGATGCCCAAGAACTCAATCTAGTAGTGCCTTGCCACCTGTGGGCGCAACGCACCAAATCTAGGTTGGCAAACCGCGTGACCTTGAGTTTACCCCCTGTCGGCGGGGTGGGTCCGGTCAATTTGTTCCCGAGAAAAGCCTTTACAATTTTGCCTCCTGGGGAAGAAATCCCTTTGGAGGATTACGATGATCACATTGCTCCTCTCCATCCCTATATTTCCACTGGCAAGACGGTGCCGGTGGCTCTGTGGATGCGGGAGGACGACGGTGGCTTGGGCGCCTATCTCGACAAGAAAACGTATATCGGACGAGTCCCCCTTCACGCGGCAGAGTTAATTGTGCCCCTGGTGCGGATTGCGGTGGCGCATAAACTCATCCCGGTTGCCCGCGGTATGCTAACCGGTTCTAACATTCGCAACGACCTGACCATTGTCACGGGGGACACCCGGACGGTCGGTTCTCACTGGAAACCCACCCACGACGGCGGAAAGTGAGTGCGTGAGGCGCGAGGCGGTGTAAAACCTCCCCGCCGTGCTTTTGAAACGGACCTGACTAGGAAAAACAGCCCCTGTTTGTCAGGGACAAACAGTTGTTTTTCTTTCAGAATCCTTTTAGGATTTATTCAAGGAACTGACGGAGTAGGCGTGGCAGACAACAGCCTCAGCACGAAAAACAGCCCCTGGAAACTTGTGACAATCCAAACCAAGAAGGAGACTGAGTTGAAGAAGCTAACTCGCATCGCGGCGGCAGCTGGGGCAGCATTTCTAGGGTTGGGTCTGAGCGCCAATGCGGCTCTGGCTCTTCCGGCTCCTGCGGATCCCACTATTGACAATATTGGTGGCATTGAAGCCCCAAGTTCCCCGGGAGGAATCCCCGCCAATGGATATGGCCCTGATTACCACACGGCAATGGTGGGTTTGAGCCAGGCCGCTTTGCATCCGGGGATGACACCTTTGGGTGCTAATGATTTCAACTGCCGGCCGGCCCCGGGCACGGAACCGGTCATCTTAATTCCGGGTACCAGCAACGATGCTTTCGGAGCCTGGTCCTACATGTCTCCACGCTTGAAACAGGCAGGTTACTGCGTATTTACGTTTAACTACAACCCTGCGACCTCAAAGAACGCTAAGGGCGAAACCGTCATCAACGATTCAAAAGCCTTCAGCGGCGACATCAAGCAAAGCGCAGCGTTTATGGCCGGTTTTGTGGATCGGGTCTTGGCGGCTACCGGCGCCACAAAGGTTGACTTGGTGGGTCATTCCCAAGGCGGTGGAGCGCTGCCGCGGGCGTACATCAAGTGGTACGGCGGGGACCAGAAAGTCGACCAGCTCATTGGCCTGACCCCGAACAACCACGGCACGACCTTGGGAGGAATGCTGAACCTAGTTAACTGGCTGCGCCAGGAAATTCCGACCCTTGACGACAAAGTGTTCCACAGTTCCAACCAGACCGGTTTAATGCAGCAGCTGGTTGGTTCGGAGTTCTTTAACCAGCTCAACGATGGTATTGAAGTTTACCCGAACATCGACTACACCGTGATTACCACCAAGTTAGACACGGTCGTCACCCCCTACACCAGCGAATTCCTGGAAGGCAGCAACGTCAATAACGTGGTACTCCAAGACGTGTGTCCGGCGGATGCGCATCGACACCAAAACATGACCTATAGTGATGTGGCGCTGCAGCTTGTGCTGCAAGAACTGCAAGAGGACCGTTTGTCCTGGCAGATTCCGGTGCAATGCCACCGCTACCAGCCTTACTTGAAGGCTTCTGATTTGTAATCTGGGGAGACCGAATAATTTTTGCCAACTCCCTGCCGGAGCCTTAACCTAGGGTTCCGGCAGGGAGATTTTTTGAGTGATGAGGGAGTGAGTAAATCCGTGGACAGCGTAGAAGCATCGGGACGCAACCAGAAGTCAGCTGAGGACAAGGGAAATAACTATCTCAGCGGTTACCTAGCGGCCTGGTTTAAAATCATCGCTACTGGGATGATTACCTTGGTTGCTTTTGAAGCTATCGCGGTAAACACAGCCATGCCCTTCATCGTGGACCGCCTGGACGGCAAAAATCTGTTCGCGCTGGCGGCCGGAATCTCCATGTCCACCCAATTGATCACCACCGCCCTAGCTGGTGCTTGGGTCGATACTAAAGGCCCGAAACCGGTAATTTACACGGGCATAGTGGCTTTCACCGGGGGACTGCTGGTGGCGAGTTTCGCCCCCAACATTTGGTTTGTCGTGGTGGGGCGCGCGATTCAGGGTCTGGGCGGCGGTTTGCTGATTGTGCCCCTCTACGTGATGGTGGGCTCCTACGTCTTACCGCACAAGCAGCCGGCTTTTTTTGCGGTCTTTGCTATCGCCTGGGTGGTGCCTTCCCTGGTCGGCCCGCTGGTGGCGGGATTCCTGGTGGACTATGTGCATTGGCGTTTCGTTTTCGGAATTTGCCCAATCCTATTTCTGGTGTTTTTTCCGGTAGTGTGGCCCAAATTTCGCCAATTTCCTCCGCTGCATGACCCGGTGCCGTTCCGTCCCTCGCCCCGCCTGCTTTGGGGTTCCATCTTTAGCGGCATCTTGATTGGTGCCCTGCAAGTCATCTCCGGGGTGGAACGTGAAACTGTCTCTCCGGTACTCATTATTGCTGCCTTAGTCCTGACCTTGGCGCTGTTCTTTGCGGCCCGTCCTATCCTTCCTCCCGGCACTTTCCTAGCGGTGCGTGGCGTCCCCGCCACCGTGGCGATGCGCGGACTGTTGAACGGTACTTTTGTCACCGTAGATCTCTACCTTCCTCTCCTGCTGAAAGAAATTCACGGTTGGGGTCCCACCATGGCCGGCCTGTCCATGACGGTTTCGTCCATGACCTGGGCTTTTAGCTCGTGGATTCAGGGCCGGATTGTGAATCCGGCGCACCGCCGCTGGTTGATTATCATCGGTCCTATCATCCAGATTTCGGGCACCCTGGTGGTACTCCTGGCAGTTGTGCCCGGTTTCAGCCCCTGGTTTGTGCTGGTGGGATGGGCCATCGCCGGTTCGGGTCAAGGCCTCATCTTTCCGCTGGCCACCGTCCACGCCCTCTCCCTGACCCCGCCCCAACGCCACGGCGAAGTCTCCGCAGCTCTGAACGTGGCTGACACCCTCGCGGCTGCCGCTCTGGTGGCGTACGGCGGAATTACCTACGCCACGACCCTCTTTTTGGGACCCTGGGCATTCGCTGCCACGATTGGTTTGATGGTGTTGATGATGTTTGTTCAATTCTGGGTCGGTACCAGGATTTTCGAGTTTCCATCACGCAAGTGAGACGCTAAAGTTGGTTGTAAGGTTAGGTATTTTGTTGATTGAAAGGGTTTAAAAATGGAAGCATTTTTGGCTTTTGTCGGGGGTCTTTTTGGGATGTCAATTATCGCCCTCATTATCCTAGTGTTGCTCATCGCGGGCGGGATGTTCTTCGTGGTGAAGCAACAGACCAACTACGTGATTGAGCGTTTCGGTAAGTTTCACAAGGTCGCTCTGCCCGGTCTGCGGGTAAAGATTCCGTTCGTGGACCAGATTGCGAAAAAGGTTCCGTTGCGTATCATGCAGCTGGATTCTGTAGTGGAAACCAAAACGAAAGACAACGTGTTCGTGACCATTCCGGTTTCGGTGCAGTACCAGGTTCAAAACGTGGTTGATTCGTATTATCGCTTGGCCAATCCAGAACGTCAGATTCAGTCCTACGTTTACGACCGGGTGCGTACCTCCCTGGCCAAACTGGACTTGGATGAGGCGTTCTCTTCGAAAGACCAAATCGCCCAAGATGTTGAAACGACTCTGGCCGCGGCCATGAACGCTTACGGTTTCGCCATCATCAACACCCTGGTGACAGATATCAACCCGGATCCGACGGTGCGGGCGTCGATGAACTCAATCAACGCCGCCCAGCGGGAACGCGAGGCAGCGGTGAGCCTGGCTGAGGCCGAGAAAATCAAGATTGTGAAACAGGCTGAGGCCGATGCGGAATACAAGCGCCTGCAAGGTGAAGGTATCGCCGCTCAGCGCAAGGCTATCGTGGACGGCCTGGTCAGCCAGTATGAGGCGCTGCGTGATGCCGGGATTGGTTCAGAAGCCCAAGAGATGCTGCTGCTGACCCAGTATTTCGATACGTTGCAGGAAGTCGCGAAAGCCTCTAACACTCAGACGCTGATGCTGCCGTCCAACCCCGGTGGGGTCAATAACGCGATGGAGGAACTGCGCAACTCGCTGTTCACCGCCACTCGTGCCGCGGATCAAAAGCAAACGGCGCAATAGTGACGCTGTAGTTTCTTGATTTTAGTGCCTTCGTATCGTCGGATACCTAAAGGGTGCTATTTTCCCTGATCGCTGAGCATATAGAGAACCATTTTTGCAGGAGTCAAAGCTTTAACTGCGTGTGGTAAGCGGGTAGAAAAGTGCACCATCCCGCCGGGAAGCAGTTTCACAGTTTTGCCGTCGGCAGTGATTTCAATTTCCCCTTCCAAGGTTTGCACAATTACCGGCATAGCAGCGGTGTGCTCTGATAGTTCTTCGCCGCTGTCGAAGGAAAATAGCACAACATTTACCCCTTCTGCACGCATTAGGGTTTTAGAAACGGTAGAGTTCGGAGAATACTCAATTAGCTCTGCAAGATTGTTTATGTATCCTAGACCGGCAGTAACCAATTCTTCTTTTGAATCCATATTTGAATCACCTCTGACCTTCATTACCATTACCGGGTTTACGAGCTATTATAGCAATTCCGGTTAGATTCTTACGGTAGTGTTTGAACGTGGCTCGCATTTCTAAAATTCTCGACCGTAACTCACGATCGCGTAGAACATTACCGAGTATCCGCAACACCCCCTTGACACCTTCATCAGCTAGGTTACGCCGTGGCGACAGCAAAGCCATGGGTTCAAAACCGACCCATTCAATAACAAAACCAGAATTTTCCAGTACCTTGCGCCATTCATTTTCAGTGAGGGGGCGAGCGTTCACGCGAATAACTTGTGCAAGACGCTTACGTAATTCATCAGCTAACTGCATGTCTATATCGTTAGGGGTTAACCCGAGTTCGTGAATCACGTAGCATCCGCCTGGTTCTAGTATCCGGTATGCTTCTGAAACGATTTTTTCTTTGTTTTTCTCGCTTTGCATGGTGAGCATCGCCTCGCCCACCACCACCTGAGCCGATTGCGACTCTAAACCGGTATCCTGGGCGTCTGCCTGCACCACTCTGCCGCCGCTGTCTGCAACGATGTTTCGCACCCGCTGGGCTGCGTCCGGGTCTTGATCTACCCCTGTATAGGACTCGACCGGCGCATCAATAATAATTTTGGCAGTTTTACCTAATCCGGGCGCAAACTCTACAACTTTCTTTCCTGTTATATCAGCTGCTTGGAGCATCCGGTTGGTAAGTTTGAGTCCTCCGGGACGCAGCACCCGTTTTCCGGCACGCGCTAGTACCCAATGCCCGGCTGCGATTTTAGTGGCACGAGAACTTTGGGGAAGATTGCTGTCATCATTCATGTTCCCAGTCTATCAGAATAAGCTTAGGTAAGCCTTACCTAGGCTAGATAGTCTGGGTGCTCGGACGCATAGGCGGTGTGTTTAGAGCCATCCGAGTTCACGGGCTTTTCGGGCTGCGCCCGCCGGCGTGCCGAGACCTCTGCGGAAGTGGTCATCTGGGAAACCGCCAAGGTTTTTAGCGTCCGTGCTGTCTCTCCCAGTCCAAAAGCCATTGTTTAATCTCAATCCCGGGCCCGTATCCTCCCAGACCACGAGCCGCCACGACTCGGTGGCACGGTACGATGATTACCACTGGGTTGCTATGCATAGCCTGGCCTACAGCACGCGCCGCGCCAGGACTGCCAGCCTCCACCGCCAACTGAGAATAGGTGCGGGTTTGACCGTAGGAAATAGCGGCGCAGGTCTGCCAGATACGACGGCGAAACTCACTGCCGGACAGGTCGAGCGGAATCCTGAAGCTGCGGCGGGTGCCGGCAAAGTATTCCTCAAGCTGGCTTCTTGTCAGATTGCAAAGATTGCGAGCAGCAGTTGGCATCCCGGGAATATGGCATTCAGTCGCGATGCGTCCGTTAAGTTCAGGCGCCTGATGTGCGGTATTTGTATGGAGACTATCGCCTGGAGCGTGCGTTTTAGTCGGATTTTCACCTAACACACACCGCGTCAACCCCTGCTCGCTGGCCGCCAGATACATCCAACCCAAGGGAGTGGACAGAGGACGGGAGTCCCAGTATTCACGGCGCTGCGGCATGCCCTCAGTCTACATTGTCCGCAGCACCCGTTTTCCGGCACGCGCTAGTACCCAATATCCGGCTGCGATTTTAGTTGCGCGGGCGCTTTGTGGGAGATTGCAGTCATCAGTCATACTCCCAGCATACCACTATAAAGATAGGTAAGCCTAACCTAAGATAGCTATTCTGGAAGCTCGGACGCATAGGCGGTGTGTTTAGAGCCATCCGAGTTCACGGGCTTTTCTAGCCGCGCCCGCCGAGGTGTCCGCGTGAGTTTTGCTAATCGCACTCGAGAGGTAGTTGCGTACCGTACCGGGTGAGAGGTACACCCGAGCCGCGATCTCTTGGACTTTCAAGCCCTGTTCGGCGATTTTCAGGACTTCCATCTCGCGTTCAGTCAGGGGATTATCGCCCTCGAAAAGGGATTCGGTGGCCAGTTTTTGGTCCACAGCCGTGCCACCGGCGGCGATAGTTCGTACCGCGGCGGCGAGTTCTTCGGCGGGAGTTTCCTTGACCATAAAGCCTTTGGCGCCGGCGCCCAACGCACGTTTCAAGTATCCGGGACGCCCAAAAGTCGTCAAAATCAGCGTTTTGGTGTCGGCGGTGGTCTCGGTGATGGCTTTGGTGGCGGCGATTCCGTCAAGGTCGGGCATCTCGATGTCCACCACCGCAACCTGGGGGTGGTGGGTTTGGACGGCATCGAGGAGTTCGCGACCATTGCTGGCCTGGGCGACTACCTCAATGTCGCCTTCGAGTTCCAGCAGTGCCGCAATCGCTCCGCGCACCAGCGCTTGATCATCGGCCAATACCACGCTAATCACAGCTTTACCTCCACTATGGTGCCGGTCTCAAGGGCGTTTCGCCGTTCGTTAGCAGCGCTCTCTGTGCTCGCGACCCCGCGTTTCCCGACAATACTGAGGGTTCCCCCGACCTGCTCCACGCGAGCCTTGAGACCCTCCAGACCGTGTCCGGCGGCCTCTGGTGAAATCCCCACCCCATTATCGGTGATAGTCAGGCTGCTCCGGTCTAACTTGATAGTGGCTCGGCGAGCCGCCGTGTGACGGATGATATTGGTGGTGGCCTCCCTAATCACCCAAGCGAAAACTGCTTGGTTCGCAGCGGGGATGGAGTCGAGGTCTGACCAGGCGCTGCCCTCCCGCCGCAAGTCGATACCGGCACTCTCTAGTGCCTGAGACGCGGCGGTGATTTCCTCGGACAAACTCTGTACTTTGAGCCCCGCCACAGTTTGTCTAACCTCCTCGATTGATTCCCGCGCCAAGTGGGTAATCTCGCGCAGTTCTGCATGGGCACGCCCAGGGTCACGTTCCAGCAGTTTTCCGGCTAGTTCGGACTTCAGGGCAATGACCGTAAGGGTGTGACCCAGGACATCGTGTACGTCCCTGGCTACACGTTCACGTTCTTCCAAAATAGCTTGTGTGCCGGCTTGGCGCTGGCTTTCAATACTGGAACCGATAAAGAAAGTTATTCCCGCCACGAACATAAACACGGCTGAGGTGGTGATGGCGAGGCCAAAGTATTCTTGACCATTCGGTACAAAACTGGGAATGAGGAAGGAGGTTAAAACCGTCAGGGCTCCGGCAATATAGCCAACCGTTTGTGGCAGGGTGAAAGGCGCGGCAGCAGCGATAAACGGCAGGAAAGCCAAGGAGTTCAGCGGTCCCAATACTGCCACCTGTAGTAATGTAGTCAGCACAAGTACCGCAAAGGCTACGGCGTCGCTTTTGCGTAGGCGGTGCCGACCGTCGAAGTAGCGGAAGTTACGTTCTCCCATGATTGGTTTGCGCCACGTGAGGATAAAAGCGGTGACGTAAGCTAGTGCGAATGTGGCGGTCAATACCAGGGAAATTATCTTTGACCCCAGGGGTAAGGTCAGGGCCTGGCTAATCGGAAAGTACAGGAACCCGAGCCACACGAGGCTCATGATGATGCTCACGATAATGTAGGGCTTGGAGGGCGAACTGGTGATACCACGGCTTTCTGCGGTGAGGTCGTGGAAAGATTTCGGGTTCATGCGTGCCTCCGTGAACGTTGATAGCCCCACAGTGCCAGAAGAGCAAAAATCAAGATCCACACTACAAAGTTCACGATACCAATTCCTAGGTTCTCGGTGTACGGCTTTCCGTCCATCGTAAGCTGATTTCCGTTAGTGGCGGCGTATCTGGCGAGGATTCCGTAACCGTAGCCTGGCATGAATTTCGCGAAATCCAGCAGCCAACCGCCCAGGGGCATAAACAGATTCGCGCCGAAAGCAAATAGGGTGGTCAGACCCGAGGCGATGGAGACGGCCGTATCAGAATGCAGCAGCAGCCCGAAAGCCAGACCGTAGAGGGTGAAAGTGAGTGACCCACCCAGAATAACCAAGACAGAGATAACCCAGGCAGAGGGCTCCGCCTTGGCTTGAGTCAGGCCACCCAGCAAGAAGATGACCGCCACGGGCAAAGCCGCCAGTAGCGCCCCCAAGGTGATTTTGGTGCCCAGGTACCTCCCGTTACTCAGGGGAGTCAGCGCGATTTGGCGTCCCCAGCCTTGGATTTTTTCCACCGAGGTGCCAGCGGCGAAACTAGCGGTGGAGATAATGGCTCCGTAGGCGGCGATATTGACCATAATGACCCAGGCCCAATTGGCAGTCGTGTCGGCGACCATTTCCTTGGCGTAGGTCGCAGCGACCCCAAAAATCAGGTAAATCACTACCGGCAGTCCAATGACAAACATGGGTACTTCCGGTGAGCGCATGATTCGCTTTAAGTCCAGAGCAAATATTTTCGTGTTCATGATGAGGTTTCCTTAGTTGCTGGTCAGGGTAAAGAAAGTGTCCTCCATGGAGGGAGGGATGATTTCCAAGTGGCTCACACCGGGTTGAGAAAGAATGAAACGTGCGAAATCATCCGATTTTTGTACCGAAAGGTACATTCTGTTGTCTTTGATTTCCACAGATTCCTGGGGCCAGTGTTCCTGTATCTGAGCGGTGAGCGCGTTGAGGTGCGAGGGGTCAACCTGGAAGGACACGTGGCGCGTTCGCTGGGCGGTAATTTCTGCTGGGCTGGCATCCGCGATAATTTTTCCGTGATTCATCACCACGATGCGATCAGCATAATCCGCGGCCTCCTGCAGGTAGTGGGTGGCAAAGACGATGGTCTTGCCGTTTTGCGCCTGACGGTGCATCACTTCCCAAAAGTCGCGGCGCGCATTGGCGTCCATCCCCGCGGTCGGTTCGTCGAGAATCAATAAATCCGGGTTAGGCAACAGGGCCAGCGCGAATTTAATCCGCTGTTGTTCCCCGCCGGAGCATTTCCCAATCTTACGTTTGCGAATCGGCTCCAGGTTTGCCGCGCGTATCACCCGCTCGCGGTTCTCCGGTGTATCAACATCCCGGCCGTAAGCTGCGGCAATCCAGCGGACGACTTCGGAGACATACATATCTTTGAGCAGGCCCCCAGTTTGCAGGACGGCTGCAATCTGACCGCGGGAAATCGCGGTTTTTGGGCTTTCGCCCAAAACCTTTACTTCTCCGGAGGTCGGTGCGCTCAGCCCCAGAACCATATCCAGGGTGGTGGTTTTCCCCGCGCCGTTCGGCCCCAGTAGGGCCATAACTGTACCAGTCGGTACATTAAGTTCGATGCCGTCCACCGCGTGGACTTTCCCAAAGTGCTTATGCAAATGAGTGAGCTGCAGGGCAGCTGTAGTGGTTGTGTTCATGTATCTAAGTCTTGCGCCCCGACGTTTGGGCCGGTAGTGTGCGCAATCACAAAAAATGGGTGACATCTGTCATATTTTCCGGGCTTCGTGGGAGCCAGATTAGAATGACTCCATGACCAAGATGTGCGAAAACCACGACGATTCGGCGAAAAATGGCGCCGTGTCAGCTGATTCGTGCTGCCTGGTGGTGGTCGGCGGGGTGCAAGGTCTGCGTGCGCTGTGCGCTGACGACTGGGATTTCTCGGTCTACGAGCTGGTGATTTGTGGGGATTCAGGTCAGGATGTGGCGCGGGATTTGGGGATTGTCCCCGACGTCTACATCGGCGACTTCGATTCTTCGCCGCGTCCGGCAGGTCAGACCGAGTTCGCGGACGGGCGCACCCGCTCTCCCGAGGCTTTGGCGGCTACACCCCTCGAAGCTCCCAGCGGCGCTGTACCCGGCGATGGCGTGGAAGTGATAGTTCTCCCCGTCGCTAAAGAAGTTACGGATTCTGAAGCGGCGGTCGATTTGGCGTATTCTCGCGGTTATCGGCACATTGATGTCATTGGCGGTTTGGGGGGACGCTTGGATCATACTTTAGGAAACCTCGGCATTTTGGCGAAATTCACCCACACTCCCGCCCGGCTGCGCTGGATAGACGGCTACAACATGGTGTCCCTGGTGGGTCCGGGAACCCATACAGTGCCCCGCAACGACTACCACTATTTCGGCTTGATTCCTTTTGACGGCGATGTTGAGGGCCTCACCCTGACGGGGACTCGCTACCTGGTCGAGGACTTTACTCTGGTTCGCGGCTCAACACGCGGGGTTTCCAACGAAATCACCGGACAGTTCGCCACCGTTTCTTTCACCAGCGGCAGACTGCTGATGGTCTCGTCACGAGATCTGCAGATTTCGGGTCAATAGTCTCTCCGGGCGGTTCTTCATGACAAGCATGGTAGGGCGGGTTTCGGGTTTTCGTGAGCTGTTCGAGATTTTGCAACGCAATGTGAGAGATGCGGGAAAGTGGTGGCCGGCGGAAACGAAGTTTGAGATCCTGGTGGGCAGCGTCCTTACCCAAAACACGACCTGGACCAGCGTGGAAAAGTCCCTCGAGAACCTGCGGAAGGAAGGACTTCTTGACCCCATGCGGCTGGCGGGGGTGAAACCGGACGAACTGGAGACACTCATTCGACCCAGCGGCTTCATGCGCGCGAAAGCGAGATACCTGAAAAATTTGACCGAATGGTACATAAAAACTGATGCCCGGGCCGGTGAGATTGACACCCCAACGCTGCGCAACTCCCTTTTGCAAGTCCCGGGAGTGGGTGAGGAAACGGCCGACGACATACTACTTTATGCCTATGACCGCCCGGTTTTTATTTTTGATGCCTATGCGCGCCGATTGCTGGCGGCAGCTGGTTTGGGAGAGTTTCAGACCTATCGACAAGCGCGTCAGGCCTGCGACGCAGCGTGGCGCTCGGAGGGATTTATGGTGGAGGAACTGGCGGTATTTCACGGTTTGGTGGTGCAGGCCGGAAAGGATGCGCGCCGCGAGGGAAGTTGGGAGGGTATCCTGAGGGCATGATTAAAGGCGCGATTTTCGATTGTGACGGGACGCTGCTCGATACTATGCCGCTGTGGCGGGAGGCAGCCGGAAAATACTTGACGACCTTGGGGATAGAGGTCGATAAAAATCTTGGGGAGCAATTTTTTGAGATGACTTTGCCCGAGTCGGCGCGCCTGGTACACCAGCGCTTCGGGTTGGACGTAACGGTTAGCGAGGTCGTGAACGGTATCAAAGACGCGGTCTATACCGGCTATCTCGAGGAGGTACAGCTCAAGCCCGGTGCCAGGGGTTTCCTGGAGGCGCTGGCTGAAGCGGGGGTGCCGATGACGGTGGTGAGTTCCGGTTCTGAGGGTCTGATTCGCCCGGCTTTTCGGCGTCTGGGGATTGAGGAGATGTTCACGCAGTATTTCGCCTCTTCGGAGACAGGGATGCACAAGCGCGAGCCGACTATGTTCTTGCAGGCTGCGGGGGCGATGGGCAGCGTACCGGAGGACGCTTGGGTGTTTGAAGACGCGGTTTATGCGGTTCGGGTGGCGAACGCTGCCGGGTTTCACACGGTAGGAATCGCCGATGATGCCAGCCGGGGTGAGTCGGATGTTTTGGCGAGCGAGGCGGAAGCGTACTGGGAGGAATATCCCGGGGAAATCCCCGATTTTATGCGGTAAAGTGCTGGTTTTGTGGGCATTTTGTATTTCGTGAAGGCTATCGCTAAGTGAAGATGAGGAGTGCGGGCGGGGTATCGACAATTTTTACCCCTCTGCAATGGGGGAACAGAGATCCTGGCTGTTGCTGCTAGAATGTGGCATACTGTTGTAGTTTGAACCGCGGGCGTAGTTCATCGGTAGAACGACAGCTTCCCAAGCTGTAAAGGCGGGTTCGATTCCCGTCGCCCGCTCCATTGACTAAAAGCCGGGCTTTAGCCCGGCTTTTAGTCAATCTGGTGGGCTACGACGGGAATCGAACCGGGTTGCGCGACGGCATCGAGCGTAGCGAGAGTGAGCCGTCGCGAAAACGGTGGAGGCGTTAAAAAACGGCACTGGTGTGCCGTTTTAGCCGGAACACCCTAAAAAACCTCCGTCGCCCGCTCCACTACCTTTTGACGCAGGGTGGTACTTTTTGACCCTTCCGGCCTCGACCGGCCGAGCAGGCCCCTGAGAGGGCCTTCTGAGGCTCCAATCAGCCAGCACTATGAGCCGCTCCACAGCTCCGTTCGCGCAGACCCGCCACCCCGAAAACTACCCCAGAACAGCGAAAACGCCACCCCGGATACTTCCCGGCTGGGCCGGAAATCCTTGTATCCAGAGTGACGTTCTATGGGGCTCGCGTCAAAAGGTATCGAGCAAGCGTCAAAAGGTTCTGTGTCGGCAGTGGCTTGGATACACCGACATCGCATTCGGTGTATGACGACCGGGGGCTACTGGTCCTGTAGGGACGCTAGGCGATTCTTCATGGCTTTACGGCGGCTTTTGATGCGGCAAGTCATTGCCTCGACCAGTTTCTGCCATTTCTCGGGACTGGTGGGCTCTTTGCATGGTAGCGGGATCGGCTCCATGGGGTCTTTTTCGATCCAGTCACCCAGGCAGAGCCCATCAATCCCGAAACGATCGAGTAGTTTCTGGAAATCGGGAGCGTATTTCGAAAGGGGCCCGCCAGGCTTTACTGGGGGAAGGACACAGTCCATAGTAATGTCCCAATAGTCTTCGATATTCCCGCCTCCGCGGGCACCATTCATTCCAGCGGGGACGATGATGAGGTTCGCCCGGGTCAAAGCGTTGTACATAAACTCCCAGACGAATGGCTCGTCAAAAGTAGTGAACTCTTCAAAGTGATCCTTAAGGAATTGTGCGGTTAATTTCTTTTGCTCGTCCCATGAAAGTTTGCGTGCTTTACGGTCTGTCTCTGCTTCGAGTTTTTTCTGGAGCTGGGCATATACATCACCATCTTTCAGCTGCAATCCCTTCTTTAAGGTCGTCCAGGGGGAGCACATCCAGTCGCCACCAATTCTTACCCCAGCAACGCTTCCCCTGCAGTTCTTGTGGTACTCGGTTTGCCAAATCTGCTCATAGAAGTCAAACGCCTCTTTCGTCCCGTCTCGGTCGCGCCCCCTCTGGCCAAGCCGGTATTCCAGCCATGCCTTAATGTGCTCAGGCGAGCCTTCGTGCTCAGTCGAGCCCTGCCCAGAAAGCATGGTTTGCTCCTCGGGCTTGGCAAAGAGGAATTCAGTCAGTGAAAACTTTTCTTCATAGCGCATGCGCATAGAGTAGCAGAGGAGGACGCATGTCGGCACGTAATTGGTTGAGCCGCCGTGCTCCCAGCAACACCCAGCTCTCTAGCGGGTATTCGTTCCTGTTCGGCCCCACGAGCTCGGGCCGGGCGGTGAATGAGCGCACCGTCGAGGTTGACCACACTTCCTCCCCACGCGGGGTGAGAATCCTGCGGGCAGCGAGTTCAGATTTGATCTCGCTGATCGCCATCCCGTCGAGGAAAAGCTGATAGATTAGCCTGACGGTCGGCGCTTGGGTTTCATCAATGACGAGGCTGCCATCCTCGCCTTTCTTGTAACCAAGCAGTGACTTGTAGGGCACCATGATTTTCCCGTCAGCAAAACGCTTCCTGTGACCCCACGTGACGTTTTCGGAGATCGAGCGGGATTCTTCTTGAGCCAGGCTCGACATGATCGTGATCAAGAGTTCGCCTTTGGCGTCTTTCTTCACGAAGGGACGCCCTACCTGAACCCGATTCTCCTTGAAAGCTCGAACATCAACGTCCGCAAAGAAGCCAACGAAATCAGATACAACGTGCCAGAAGCCTTCTCGACGCCAGATTTCATGTTCTAACCCCCTCACCAGATACCCGCAACGCAAGCCTGCCCACAGACCCCCTCAGCCAGAAACTCGTGGCAATCCAACGGACGGATCAGCGATGAGCATCCTATTGCTGAACCTCCAGCTCTCCAGCGAACAACCCCCCGAAACAACGAAACCACTGCTCAACAGGGGTTCAAGGGGTTCAAGCGGCTTTTAGTCAATCTGGGGGGCTACGACGGGAATCGAACAGGTTCGCTCAGCGGCATCGAGCGAAGCGAGAATGAGCCGCTGAGTAAAACGGTGGAGGCGTTAAAAAACGGCACCGATGTGCCGTTTTAGCCGGAACGCCTTAAAAATCTTCCGTCGCCCGCTCCACGAAACCAACAAAGCCCACCAACACCGACCTTTTGCTGCAATACCGCGCAAAAACCCGAAATAAATACACGCAAAATGTTACTTAAGACACAGGTTTTACAATACCTGCTGATACTGTTGCCTGTTCGTGGTGCCTCATGTCAATTTGAGCGCGAAAGTTTTTCGGTGCCTCACATAGTTTGAGCGCGAAGTGGGGGTTAGGCGCTGCGGGTTTTGATGCCTTGGGTGAGTAGGGCTTTATGTTTAGCGTGGTTTTGTTCCATGCTGAACTGTCCTGGGTTTTGTTTCTAGGTGTTTGCCTAGTTTTCTATTATTGTTTGGTATTTGTGTTTTTCCCGATATTCGGTTTTGATTTCTCGGGATGTGCGGTAGCTTAGTGCCTGGTGGAGGCGGTGTTCGTTCCATCATGAAACCCACTGAAATGTCGCGATTTCTACCTCTATTACGTCGTTCCACTTTTGCGCAGGTCGCAGTGGTCACGAGCCTTATTGCCAGGGTGGATTGTGGATTTTTATGGCTATGAGTCTGCTAGAGCGATCCATAGCGGCCGGTGGTGGGGTCATAGGTTAGAACTGGGATGCGACCAGATACTTGGACGGTGCCATCGATTAAGTAATGCGAAGAACCGTCAAAGTAGACGTCATGGAAATTTTGGTCACCAGCTAAAGCGTAGGTACCGACGTGACCGGCAATAATATCTATCAGGAACGGCACAGTAGTGGCGGGGAATTTGTTTAACATGACGTCTTCGGAAGTTCCCAGCTCCCAGTATTCCTGTGCGTCCTCATCGATGCCGGCGTGAACAAACACCTGGGTTGGGGTTTTCCAGTAGGTAGGCAGGTTTTTCAGCCAGCGCACCAGCTGGGGGTGATCGGCGCTAATCTGGTTGCGGATCGCCTGCAGGGCTGTCTCGGGATCCCTGTCCGTAAGTTCGGTTTTTACCGCTTCGCGATCCGCAACGTTTAAAAAGCTCAGTAGGGTTTCGGGAATATAAGTGGTTGTCACCAGGGAGTCCCGGGTGGTCAGGAACTCGATAAACCATTCGTCATGATACCCTTGATGACCACGACATTGCCGGGGTAGGTAGTTTGCAGGTCGTAAATGCGCTGCAATACTTTGCGGCTGTGGGGTCCTTGATCAACATAATCACCAAGAAAAATCAGCCTGTGTGTTTCGGAGTCGCCAGTAAGGTTGCCTCCAAATCGGGAATACGCTTCAGCGTGTCTTCCAAAGCATCCAAGTGTCCATGTATGTCACTCATCGCGTAAAACATGGTTTTCTCCTTGGTGGTATTTTACTGGGAAAATAATGCTGCTCGCTATTTCCGAGGTGACGAACAATAGATTTCCTGCTGTGGGGCTATTGGGAACCAGATAATACTTAATGGTAAGTGAAAAACAGTAAAATGGAAGAAATCTGCCGTATTATTTCCGTACCTTGTAAGCTAGGAAGACATAATTTACAGCGAAGTTTTTGGAGGAGTCATGGACAAGGAAACCGCAGTTGTCGGTGTCGGGGGAATGGGCACCAGGGTTCTTGAGGTTTTCACTCAGAAGTTTGCGAAGGAAGTCGTAGCAACTGGAAGCTCGGTGCGAACCATGGTCGTGAATCGGCCGCAGGACAGTCTAAATCAAGCGAAGGCTCAAGAAAAGATTGCGTTAACCTGCCCCGATATCGAGGGAGATTCCGAGGTCGACGATGATCGCTGGCAAGAAGCCCTTAGCTTGCATGCGGGTCAGATGCGCAAAGCACTTGACGGCACCAGCGCTGTCGTAGTACTCGCAGGATTGGGGGGCTTGACCGGCTCTAGCGCGGCACCTTTTGTAGCCGAAATCGGCAAAGAATTGGGAGTCAAGGTTTCTGCCTTGGTAACCACGCCTATTCCTTTTGAAGGGGAAAAACGTGCCCAAAAAGCGGCAGCGGCGCATGCAGAACTTGCAAAATTTGCGGATCAAGTAGTGACCGTATCTGGCGCAGAGTTACTGGATAAGGCGGATTTGGATGCTACCTTAGATCAGGTTTACGGGAAAATCGATGAAGAGCTCGCCGCTAAGGCGGCCGAACTGATCGTGTCGGCTTAGTCCCGCTTAAAATCTCTTCCCAGCCACCGCGTAAGTTGGCTATTTGTCGCGTCTATGTTTGCATCCCGCCAGAGTTGCGGAATAAAATCACTAAAACATTGGAAGAAACCTTACGGAAATACCGGGAGAAAAAATGAGTAATCTTGACGAATCTGACCGCAACTGGTTACGAAAAATGCTCCTTACTCCCATTAGGCGTAAGGGGCGTAAAGTCTTAGAAATTGACGATAAAGATAACGTCATCTTGAGTAGCGGTAAACGTTATAAAACGCGGGATCCGGATCTGAGCGACCTCGCGATCGAGTTTTATGAAATTCTTTATGGCAAGAAAATGCTTAAAGACAGGCACTTTCGTTGTGATGATTTCGCCGGCGATACTATGAACTCCTTCAATTCGGTGGCCAATCAGTTCTTTGACGGAAGTCCTAAGCGCTGTAAGGAGCGGAAAAAAGCTGAAGAAAACGGGAAACTTCCTCCCTGTCTTCAAGAATACTTTGAGGGCTACCACTGCCTGGCAAATTTTTGGGCTATCCCCAAAGCAATTGGCCGTGCGGGGGGCAATAAGGGTGACCGCTATGATTTTGCCTTCTCCTATATAGAAAAGAACCTGAATAATCCGGATGATCCGGAATTCCTAGATAGACACTGCGTTCGTTGCTATACAAAGATAGAGTCCGACGATTCCAATCCCCAAGAATGCAGGTTGGTAGTAGACAAGCCCGACTATAACAATCCCTGTAAATGCGTTGAGCGGGTAAAGGAATTGTGGAAAGCTCGTGCAGAAGAGATTGTAAATTCTTCTAAAGCTGAGCAGTTACTTGAATGCTTTAAAAAACTCAGCTCGGGTGGATCTACTTGTTAGTGAATCCTATTGGCTGCTTGGTCGCTAGCTGATCCGTTTTCATAACTAGATTTTCTGGCAGGAGCATCTCAAGCTCATCCGTGTTCAGGGAGTGTCCCTGGTCGCTAATTTTCTTTAGCCGCTCTGCCTGATAGAGTTTCGCTTCTTCCAATAACTGGCGTGCAAAGCGCCCATTACCGCTGCTTATGCGTGATCCCATGGCACGGAAAACCTCGGCGGCTTTAGCAGGAGTTGCAGGATCAAGGGTGTATCCATCCTCTTCGGCGAGGAAGGTGAAGATGCTGGTGAGCTCCGCCGGTGAATAATCAGGAAACTCGATCGTGATGCGCACCCGCGAGCGGAATCCGGTATTAGCAGCTACGAAATCCCGCATTTCATCCGTGTATCCCGCCATAATCACGATGATTTCCTCGCGCATATCCTCCATCAGCTTCACCATCGCATCCACTGCGTCTTTGCCTGCTGCGCCATCCCACAGGGAATAGGCTTCGTCAATAAAGAGCACTAACCCGCGAGCTTGTTCAAAAACCTGGCTGACGAGTTGGGCAGTGGTTCCCGGTATCGGGGATATCAGATGTGCCTTCGAAACCTCAAAAAAACGCCCACGGATAAAATGCCACGTTCGTGGGGTTGTAGTTCTTTGATTTGTGTCCTTGAGAGTATCCCGGAGGCTAGTAAACGGTCTAGGGGTGTGGCTGGTGTGTCGTAGACGCGTTTACGTCTCCCTACGCTGTCTTGATTCCAGCCTATGGGTTTCCTGGTAGGAGTGAACAGGTTCATACGTAGGCACACTGTTTTCCATAGCTTGCGCAGGACTTTCAATTCTTCGGGTGTGTCAAACGGTAGTGGAAGCCGTAATTTACGCACTACATGGTTGTTTTTAGATTCCACATGTGCCTGGTCGTTCTTCTTGTAAGGGCGCGAGCGTGTGAAGAATACGTCCAGGCTAGATGCCC
>QWCK01001029.1_pt1 | contig 102110 bp, 81 predicted proteins | sample 1972571 | NCBI WGS metagenome assembly QWCK01 (sample SAMN09866710, study PRJNA288562) | Human gut metagenome isolate term2_stool, whole genome shotgun sequencing... | isolation source: gut | host: Homo sapiens | place: USA: California | reverse complement strand
ATATTTGTGGCCTCGGAGCAAGGTTTAGATGCGAGCGCATAAAGCGAGCATTTAAACCGCAGCGACTAAAGTCACAAATATAGGGTATCGGTTCTCTTCCCGGGCGTCTGTCTCTTAATGAATTAAATAGTAAACCTTCCTTGCCATATCGTGGAATATCCAGATGAGGCTCATTCCAATGGCAAGTCCTAAAGCACACTGTAATGTTTGGGAGCCGTAAGCTGCTGCTTCTGCCCATTTTTTCTGAACAGCATAACTCATCGTGTAATAGAGAGAGCCGCCGGGAATTAGAACGACAACGGAAATGATTAAAAATAAGGTGGTAGGGGCTTTTCTTATTTTTGCGATGACTTCGGAGTAAATTGCGGCGAAAGCACTGGCAAATAGAGAAGAAATGAAAACATCAAATCCCCAGATAGTTGCGATGACATAGATAACCCAGGTCAGTACACCACCTAATGCGGCAGGGAAAATGTGCTTAAATTGCAAATGAAATAAGAAGCCGAAGCCGGCAGCTCCAATAAAGGCTGCAAAAAATTGTAATATCATAACACACCTCCAACAAACCAGATAGCGCACATAAATCCACAGGCAAGTGCTCCCGCCCAAAGAAGCGATTCTACAAGACGCATCACGCCTGAAATCGTGTCACCGATTAAAATGTCACGGATAGAGTTTGTCATAAGGATTCCAGGAATCAGCAGCATAATGTCACCGATCATAACTTTGTCTGCATGAATTACCGGAAAGAAATGTGCAGCTACACAAATGCCGGAGCCGACAAAAAGGGAGCAGAAAAACTGCAGGATTAAAGTGTTGCTGCATATAGAGTTTAAATGCCTTTGTAAAAAGCAAAGGAGAAAGGCAAAGATAACGGCAATGGCTCCGTCTAAAATTGTTCCTCCAAAAAAGACAGAAAAGCCACCTGCACCAAGCATACTTCCCAGGTAAATGGTATAAGGAGCAGGACTGATTTTTGAAATTTTATTTATCTCATATTTCAAATCTGCAAGGGAAAGAGGAGAAGAACAACAGCGCCTGCTGAGTGCATTTGCCTGTTCTAATTTAAAGAAATCTGTACCGACAGGGGTAGTGATTCTTCGGGTTTGTGTATATTCTTCGCCTTCTTCAAAGACCATAGTGACAACGATACTTGAAGTGATTGCAAATACATTCATCTGGGTGGCACCGTAGGCATGCCCCATTCGGTTCAGCGTTTCTTCCACACGGCTGACCTCGGCACCGTTGGTCAGCATAATTTCCGCAAGATTTAGTAATTCATGTAAAATAGCATTTGGTGGATTCACATACTTTCTCCTTTCACAAAAATATGATATAGTATATCACAAATTCAAAAAAAGGAGAAAAATTTTGAGCTATACCTGGTATGAAGTGTTCTGGTTTTTTCTGTTATATTCCTTTGCAGGATGGGTAATAGGAACTTCTGGAGCAGCATTAAAAGAAAAAAAGTTTATTGACGTAGGATTTTTATTTGGCCCGTGGTGTCCATCCTACGGATTTGGAGCCGTTGGTTTTGCATTATTTTTACCAGAATTAAAAGATCAGCCTGTATTTTTATTTGCAGGAGGAGTGATTCTTTCATTTATTATCACATCTTTTACAGGAGTGACCCTGGAACGTATTTTCCATCAGAAATGGAAAGATTATTCCAGACGGAGATTTAACTTTGGTGGCTATGTTAACTTACCTTATACGGTAGTATGGGGTGCGGCGGCACTGTTGTGTATTTGGATTGTAAATCCATTTTTAAGTAAAATTATTGGAATACTTCCATATGGATTAGGAAAAGTCATTTTGATTATTGCCTATGTAATAATCATTATTGATTTTATCGGAACTGTTTCAGGAATTCTGAGTGTACATATCCGCCTGGCACGATTAGGAAAACTAGTCCTTGTAGAAGAAGTAGCTGATAACTTACAAAAAGCTGCAGATTACATGGGAAATGGTCTGACTGGCTGGGTGTTAAAACATCTTGAAAAAAGCCATGAGGGTCTCGAAATCAAGGAAATCATCCGAAGTAAACTGCAAAGACGAGAAAAAGCACAGGAAATGACTGGTGTATTTGCAGCAGGATGTGGATTTTACAAACTGTTCTGGCTGTTCTTTCTTGGCTCTTTTCTTGGCGATATTACAGAAACTATCTTTTGCTGGTGGAAGATGGGCACTATCACAAGCCGAAGCAGTGTAGTTTATGGCCCATTTAGCCTTGTCTGGGGAATTGGCTGTTTTTTCCTCACCTATATGCTCTACCAATATCGCGATAGAAGCGACAGCTTCATCTTTATATTCGGAACAGTCCTCGGCGGTGCTTACGAATATATATGTAGTGTCGTATTAGAGCTTGTCTTTGGAACCGTATTCTGGGATTACAGCAAAATTCCATTTAATCTGGGTGGAAGAATCAACTTATTGTACTGTTTCTTCTGGGGAATCGCAGCCGTAGTCTGGATGAAAATATTATATCCGAAACTATCAGGATTTATTGAGAAGATACCAAAGAAAATCGGGGTACCATTAACCTGGTTCTTGGTTGTATTCATGGTATTCGATATGGCAATCTCAGGTCTTGCATTAAACCGTTATCACGAAAGACACCAAAGTGCAAAGACACCCGAAACCGCCATAACGAAAATATTAGATACGAGATTTCCAGACACAAGAATGGAACGGATATACCCAAGTGCCAAACATGTGAGGTAGGGAATTCTGATTTGCGTAGCAAAGGAGACGTCCACAGGGAATATAATATCCTATATTTGTGACTTTAGTTGCGGCATGTTGAATATTCGCTCTATTCGCTCGTATCCAACACTTGCTCCGAGGCCACAAATATAGGATATTATATTCCCTGTGGGCTGTGTTTTGGCTGCCTAAGTAAATTCAGAATTTATTTTTGGAGAGATTTGAGGGGCGTCAGATGGTTATGGCATTCCGAGGAGTTAAAATTCTAAAGAACTGACGTTTAAACCATTACTGGAATTGATTTAAAAATTTATTTGTTTTTTACAGTTTTTTTGTAGTTTTTTTTCGCGTTTTCAATGAAAACATCTCACTTTTTAAGAGATAAAGCTATAAACAGTTTTAAATTTCCAGTTCATAAGAAAGTAGTAACCTAACCATAAATTATTGTATTACTATGATAATAGTTTATGTATCAATCCTATAGAATTTAATTTTCTGGATATTTCTATACCTTCAACCTTCTTCTCCAAATCCCTCCAACTGATTTTCTGAGTTGCCAACACACAGAACTCCAGAAGCTAAATAAAGCATATTTGTGGCCTCGGAGCAAGGTTTGGATGTGAGCGCTTTAAGCGAACATTCAAACTGCCGCGACTAAAGTCACAAATATGCTTTATTTTGGCTTCTGGAGTTCGTCTGCTTCGTAGCCTCACAAATCAGGATTTAATCTCTTCGGAAGAGGTCTCTTGTATAAACTTTGTCCTCTACATCAGCGAGTTCATCGGAAAAACGATTTGCAATAATAACATTACAGTTTGCCTTGAAAGCGTCAAAATCTTTTTCAACTTTGCTTCCAAAGAAAGTATCATCAGCCAAAGTTGGTTCATAAATGATAACTTCTGCACCTTTAGCTTTCAGGCGCTTCATGACACCCTGAATAGAAGACTGGCGGAAGTTATCGGAGTTGGACTTCATAGTAAGGCGGTATACACCGATGGTAACCTGATTACCAGGAGTGCCGTCACGTCCGGCAGTACCGTGATAATATCCGGCTTTTTCTAAGATTCTGTCAGCGATAAAATCTTTTCTTGTGGAGTTAGATTTTACAATCGCTTCAATTAAGTTTTCAGGAACATCTTTGTAGTTGGCAAGAAGCTGTTTTGTATCTTTTGGAAGGCAGTATCCGCCATAACCGAAAGATGGGTTGTTATAATGTGTGCCGATACGTGGGTCTAAACCAACACCATCAATAATCTGCTTTGTATTTAAGCCATGTACTTCTGCATAGCTGTCAAGTTCGTTAAAGAAACTTACGCGGAGTGCGAGATAAGTATTGGCAAATAATTTAACGGCCTCAGCTTCTGTAGGGTTTGTAAATAAAACAGGAATATCTTCTTTGATAGCTCCCTCTTTTAAAAGACCGGCAAAAGTATGTGCTGCCTGTACAAGACGTTCATCTTCTAATGGTGCACCAACAATAATTCTGGAAGGATAGAGATTATCGTAAAGAGCACGTCCCTCACGTAAAAATTCTGGGGAGAAGATGATATTTTTTGTGTTGAATTTTTCTCTTACAGAAAGAGTATATCCGACAGGAACAGTGGATTTGATAATCATAGTCGCGTTTGGATTGTATTCAAGAACTAACTTGATAACAGCTTCTACGCTTGAAGTATCAAAGTAATTCATCTTAGGGTCATAGTTAGTAGGAGTACTGATGATAACAAAATCTGCATTCTCATATGCAAGTTTAGCATCAGTAGTTGCTGTGAGATTTAAGTCTTTTGTAGCGAGGTATTCCTGAATCTCCCTGTCTACGATAGGGGACTTGCCGGAATTGATCAGATTTACTTTTTCTTCGATAATATCAACGGCATAAACTTCGTTATGCTGAGAAAGAAGGATTGCATTGGAAAGACCGACATAACCGGTTCCGGCAATCGCTATTTTATAAGAACTCATTAATAATACACTCCTTTATTGAACATTATTTAGTAAAATTGTAAACAGAGTGTGTTAAAAAGTCAAGAAAAGAATGTACATCATAAGATTATTTAAGAGGTTTGTCAATTGAAAAAAATGTTATATCATGTTAAAATATTACGGATATATTACAGAACAATATTTTTTGGAGAAAAATGTAAAAGGAGAAATCATGAAAAAATATGATTATTTGATTGTAGGAGCAGGACTTTTTGGTGCTGTTTTCGCTCATGAAATGACAAAAGAAGGAAAAAAATGTCTTGTAATTGATAAAAGAGATCACATAGCAGGTAATATTTACTGTGAGAATGTAGAGGGAATTAATGTGCATAAGTATGGTGCTCATATTTTCCATACGTCTGATAAAGTAGTTTGGGAATACATTAATCAGTTTGCAGAGTTTAATAATTACATTAACTCTCCGGTAGCAAGATATAAAGATGAACTTTATAACTTACCATTTAATATGAATACATTTAGCAAGATGTTTGGGATTAAGACACCGGCAGAAGCAAAAGCAAAGATTCAGGAAGAGATTGAGGAATTAGGAATCACAGAACCAAAGAACTTAGAAGAACAGGCTCTTTCTTTGGCTGGCCGTTCTGTATATGAGAAGTTAGTAAAGGGTTATACAGAGAAACAGTGGGGACGTGACTGTAAGGATCTTCCTGCATTTATTATCAAGAGACTTCCACTTCGTTTTATTTATGATAATAACTACTTTAATGACCGTTTTCAGGGAATTCCTATGGGAGGATATACTGCAATCGTAGAGAAGATGTTAGAAGGTTCTGACGTATTACTGAACACAGATTATTATGAATTCAGAAAAGAGAATGCGGATATCGCAGAAAAAACTGTATATACAGGAATGTTAGATAAATATTTTGATTACAAATATGGCGTATTAGAGTATAGAAGCGTTCGTTTTGAGACAGAGACTTTAGATATGGACAATTATCAGGGTAATGCTGTAGTAAACTATACAGAGCGTGAAATTCCTTATACACGTATTATTGAGCATAAGCATTTTGAGTATGGTACACAGCCAAAAACAGTTATTTCAAGAGAGTATCCGAGTGAATGGAAGCTTGGTGAGGAACCATACTACCCAGTGAATAATGAGAAGAACGAAGAAGTTGCCGGTAAGTATCGTGAATTAGCAGATAAAGAAGAGAATGTTATTTTTGGCGGACGTCTTGGCGAATATCGTTATTATGATATGGACAAGGTAATTGCAGCGGCATTAAAAGCAGTAGAGAAAGAAAAGAATAATTAATTAGGAGTGAGGAAATGGCAAAAGTATCTATTATTATACCTACTTATAACGTGGAGATGTATCTTGTAGAATGTATGGAGAGTGTTGTAAACCAGACATTAAAAGATATTGAAATTATCTGTATTAACGATGGTTCAACCGATGGCTCTTTAGAAATCTTAAAGAGTTATGCGCAAAAGGATGACAGAATCGTTCTTGTTGATAAAGAGAATGGTGGTTATGGAATCGGAATGAATATCGGTTTAGATAAAGCGACTGGAGAATATATCGGAATTGTAGAACCAGATGATTTTATCCCGTTAAATATGTATAGTGATTTATATGAAAAAGCTGTTGAGAATGATTTAGACTTTATTAAGGCAGATTTTTACCGTTTTAAACGTGACAGTGAAACAGAAGATATGGAGTTAGTATACAATCACTTATCTCCAAACAAAGAAGATTATAATGTGGTATTTAATCCAAGTGAAACACCGGAAGCTATCCGTTATATCATGAATACATGGAGTGGAATTTATAAGAGAAGCTTTATTGAAGAATTCCATATCCGTCATAATGAAACACCGGGAGCTTCTTTCCAGGATAATGGTTTTTGGTTCCAGACATTTGTTTATGCAAAACGTGGAATGATTATTGACACACCATATTATATGAATCGAAGAGATAATCCAAATTCCTCTGTGCATAATAAAGAAAAAGTATACTGCATGAATGTGGAATACGATCATATCAGAGAACTTTTAGTACGTGACAAAGAAGTGTGGGAGCGTTTCTGCCCTATGTACTGGTTGAAAAAGTACAATAATTATATGGGAACAATCAAACGTATCGGTGAAGAATACAAGAGAGAATATGTCCACCGCTTCAGTGAAGAATTCAAAAGAGGGCTTGAATTAGGAGAATTGGATGAGTCCGTATTTACAAAGATTAGCTGGGATAATATTCAGTTTATTACAAAAGATCCGAACGGTTTCTATATGAAGAAAGTTGCTACGCCGGTAAAAGTAAGAAGACTTCAGAAAAAAGTAGAAAAGTTAGAGAAGCAGAATGCAAAGCTTAAGAATGATATTAAGATTATCAAAGGTTCCAGATCATATAGACTTGGCTGGTTCCTGTTAACAATTCCAAGAAAGATTAAGGCTATTTTTAAGGGCAATAAATAAAGGAGAAGCTATGAGCGTAAAAGTATCTGTTATACTGCCGGTCTATAATGCGTCTGATTATCTTCATCAATGTATGGACAGCATTGTAGGACAGACTTTAAAGGATATCGAGATTATCTGTGTAGACGATGGTTCCACAGATAATTCTTTAGATATTTTAAAAGAATATGAGCAAAAAGATAAACGTGTTAAAGTAATTCAGCAGAAGAATGCCGGTGCTGGAGCAGCCAGAAATAATGGTTTGTCAATAGCGACAGGAGAATATCTTTCTTTTCTTGATTCTGATGATTTCTTTGAGCCTGATATGTTGGAAAAGGCTTATGAAAAAGCAAAAGGTTCTAATGCACAGATTGTAGTATTTCGTTCGGATCAGTATAGAGAAGATTTGAAGGAATTTGTAAAGGTAAAATGGACATTACATGAAAAGCAGCTTCCTCCATATCGTCCGATGAATTTCCGCTCTTTTACAGGCAATGTATTTAGAGTGTTCGTAGGATGGGCATGGGACAAACTGTTTGAGCGTAAGTTTGTTGAGGAGAAGCATTTAAAGTTTCAGGAACTTAGAACGTCAAATGATATGTTGTTTGTATTTTCAGCAATTGCGTTTGCAAAAAGAATTGAGATTGAAGATGTTATTTTAGCGCATCAGCGTCGGAATAATCCAAAGTCTTTGTCTAATACGAGAGAAAAATCCTGGGAGTGCTTCCGCATGGCTTTGAATGCATTAAAAGATGCTTTGACAGCACATGGGAACTTCTGGGAGTTCGAGCAGGATTATATTAACTATGCATTACATTTCAGTTTATGGAATTTAGATACGATAACAGGTCCAAATAAAGAACGCTTATATAATAAATTAAAAAATGAGTGGTTTGCTGAATTTGGAATAGACTCTCTTCCAGCAGAAAGATTTTATGATAAGAAAGAATATGCCAAATATCTTAAGATAAAATCAGGGGATTTTAATGCTTATTGTGAGCAGTAGACATTAAGAGGAATAGACATTGTAAGTAGATATACAGGAAGGAGACATCAATGAATACTGATAAAAAAGAGTATGGAATTTCGGTAATAATGCCTTGTTATAATACAGAACAATATGTAGAAGAAACATTAAAGTCTGTATTAAATCAGAGCTTTAAAGATTATGAAATTATTTGTTTGAATGACGGTTCAACGGATGGTACACTAGAGATATTGAAGAGATATCAACAGTCATATCCAAATATACGGGTGATTTCAAGTGAGAATCACGGAAGTGCGTACCAGAGAAATACAGGTGTTCAGTGTGCTCAGGGAAAGTATATCTACTATATGGACAGTGATGATCTGCTTAAGGAGAACTGTTTGGAGACACTGTATCAGTATGCAGAAGCAGACAACCTGGATGTTGTATATTTTGAGGCAGATAGTTTCTACGAAACAAAAGAAATTGAGGAAGCATTTCCTCAATTTCTTACATTATACCACAGACATAAAGAATATGATGGTATTTATGATGGAAGAAATCTATATATCCAGATGGAGAATGCAGGAGACATAAAGATGTCAGTTGGTTTGCAGTTCACACGTCGCCAGTTTCTGCAGGATAATAATATCAAGTTTGGCACGGAAAGGTATTTTGAAGATAATTTATATACTGTAAAAGTTACACTTAAGGCAGGTAAGGCAAGATGTGTCAGAGATAATTTATATTTAAGGCGTGTCAGGGCCAATTCAATAATGACTACTTCTGAAAATAAAACACGTTTTGAATCTTATTTAGAAGTGGTCAGAGGCTTGATGCAGATATTAGAAGAGGAAAAGCAGGACTTCGTATTGCAGGAAGCAATTTATAAAAGAATAAGAGGAACTTTTATAAATGTATATAAAGATTATTTAAAGGTTCCGGAAAAAGAAAAAGAAGAATTTTTCGGCGAGAAAGGAAGTCCGTTATATTTGCTTACAGGAATGGCTTCCTTTATAAATATTGAGGAAGTAGACAGAAAAAAAGTATCTGAGGAATTGAAAAAGACATATGCAGAGAAATCAGAGATTAATGCAAAACTGCATAAGACATATGAAGAAAAGTCAAAGATTAATGCGAAGCTGAAAAAGGCATATGAAGAAAAAACAAAACGTGGTGAAAGAATTAAAGAACTGCAGAAAGAATTAAAAGATACAAAAGAAAAATTAGAAAAAAAATCAAAGCGTTTAGAGCAGTTAGAACAGGAAAAGAAACAGATGGAGAAGCATTTTCTGGGAAGACTTGTTTTGGGAAAGTATAAGAAGTAAGAATTATCCACTGTTTCACTAAGCGAAACAGTGGATGATTATAATGATTGATTAAGGTAGAGATAAAAATGAAACAAAGAGCAGGATATCTTGATATTGCAAAGGGAATAGGTATTTTACTGGTAGTTTGGGCACATGCAAGGGGACCTTTTTCTACATATATATATCAATTTCATATGCCGTTATTTTTTTTGATTTCTGGCTATTTATTTAATGAAAAAAATACAGTAAAGCAATTTGCTGTGAAAAAAATAAAAACACTATATTGTCCGTTTGTTTTCTGGAATATATGTTTTTCTGTCATCAGTATTTTTCTTGGAATTAAAAAGTTTTCGAGAGAAGAATTTAGTATATCTATCGCAAAAATAATACTGACTATAGGAAAAGATGGGTTCTTTTTAGGGGCTACATGGTTTCTTGGATCATTATTTGTTGTATCGGTATCTTATAAAGTAATGGATGCGTATATGCTAGTTCAGAAAGAAAAAAGTATTATACTTCTGGTATTATATGCAGTAATTGCCTGCATAGGTTTTACGATAACTTTTCCAGATCTGATAAGCAGAACGCTGATTTTGTCTATGTTTTTTGCGGCAGGCCGTGTAGTACGTAAATATAAAGAAGAATTTGAAACATATGGACAAACTAAAGTCATGATATTCTTTTCAGCAGTGATTTTTTTGGTGATAGGCCATTATAACAGTGCCAATATGGGAGCAAATGAATATAGATATCCATTGCTGTTTGTGATAGGCGCTTTAGCTGCATCTTATGTGGTTATAGAAATATCAAAATATATTGAAAATCATCTGCTGATGATGGATAAGATTCTAAGTTTTTTTGGACGAAAAAGTATATATATTTTAATATGGCAGTTTGTGGTATTCCGCTTGGTAATTGCGGTACAGTTATATAGGAATCATATTTCTTTACATCATTTATTTGATTATTATCCATGTTATACAACAGAGCATGGTCAGTGGATTTTGTATACAGTTACAGGCATGATTGTTCCATTATTTATAGGGGCTGTGACAGATTTCATTGAAAGCATACCTAAAAAAATATTAAGTAGAGTAAAGAGGTAGACTGGAGTAAGTGTCATGAAGAGAGAAAAAGGAAAATTATTCTTATATACGATTGTGTCAGTGATTGCATTATGTATATCAGGAAAAATTTATAATAAAATAAATATAATAGAGTTATTTTGTAAAGAACTAAGAGGCGAATCATTTATAGGTTTATTTATACTAATTGCAATATTGGTAGTTTATAATAGTGTATGGGATAGATATAGAAAAAACAGAAAAATTATTATGCATATAGTATCTGTTTTATTTGCTCTATTTATGATAATCGGTCTGAGCTTTTCCGAAAATGGAAGTCTTGGTTTTGTTTTAGGAAGTGGTGCGCAGATGCTGATATCGCTTGTAGTATTTGCAGGCTATTACTGTATATTTGATGTTGCAATTACGATACTTTATGTATATCTGGACGGTATGAATCTAAAATGTACAAATATAAATTTTTTACATAGAAAGAAAGTGGAAAAAAATTTTTTTCTTATTGTATTTGCAACATTGAGCATATGCTGGCTTCCATATCTGCTTGTTAATCTGCCAGGATCCGTACCATACGATGGATATCGTCAGATTAATATGTTCTATGGAGTGGAAAAAATCTCGAATCATCATCCATGGCTGATAACAATGTTTATCGGATTGTTTATGGCTTTAGGAAGACATATTAGTGATAATTTTGGAGTTTTTTTGGTCGTTACTGTATTTTTTATCTTAGAAGCATTATGCTATGCAGGTGTATGTAGCAAACTAAAAAAATGGGAAGCACCAGACATCATATGTATAGGAACTATTATTTATTTTGCGATAGTGCCATCATTTGGAGCTTATGCACAAGTAGTTATAAAAGATGGCCTCTTTAGTGCTGTATTTGCATTATATATTGCTTACTACATTGAATGTTTTCTACTAAAAAGACAGGGTGCTCTAAAAAATTCAGATGTTTATAAACAAATGCTTTGGATATTTGTTTTAAGCTTTCTTGTCTGTATAACCAGAAATAATGGAATTTATATGGTTTTACCGGCAAATATTGTGTTAATCTTTTTGTGGCAGAAAAAGCAGAGATACAGTGTGATTTGTATGCTCTTTTGTCTGCTTATAAGTTTTTGTGGGATAGATAAAGGACTTTCTTCCTATTTAGGAGTTTTACCAGGCTCTGCTAAAGAGATGTTATCAATTCCATTTCAGCAGACTGCACGATATGTAACAAAGTATTCTGATGAAGTAACTGAGGAAGAGAAGGATGCGATTAATAATGTACTTCAGTATGATAATTTAAAAGAGGCATATCAGCCAGAAATTTCGGATCATGTAAAAGATTCGTTTAAAAATCCGGAAAAAGAAGAAGTGATGGAGTACTTTAAGGTATGGTTGAAGATGTTCTTTAAACATCCAATCGTGTATTTTGAAGCAACATTTCATAATAGTTATGGGTATTATTATCCATTTTATAATTTTCAGGGACTTTCTCCATATCAATTTTATATACAGGATGAACCGATTGCAACAGGAAAGTTTGATATTCATTATGTGACTCCAGAAGGTTTGCGCAATTCTTTTTTACAATATACATTACTTTGGAGAAAAATACCAGGAACAGCGCAGTTGGTGAATCCAGGAACTTATACATGGTTGCTATTACTGCTGGCCGGGTATATTATATTCAAAAAGAAATGGAGAAAAAATCTGGTACTTATTGGACCTTTTCTAAATGTTGCGATATGTATTGCATCTCCGGTAAATGGGTATGTGCGTTATGCACTGCCGCTTATGTCATGTATGCCTATATTAATTTATTGGGGGCTTTGTGTAATAGATGAGTAGAAATGGAGAAAGGAATTCTTAATTTATCTTAAAAGAGTGTATTGGATATTGTTATCGGAAAGTTTATTGATTATAATTTCTCTGATGAGAGTTTTTGAATAGTGTCAACAAGAAATTTTCCTGAATCAAGCGTATCTGATATGGGAATTAAGAAAGATTATCAGAAAGAAGAGAAAAATATGGAAGAAATTAAAGTATCAGTTGTAATTCCGGTTTACAACGTAGAAGAATTTTTAAATAATACACTTTCCGATATTACAGGACAGACGTTAAAAGAGATAGAGATTATTTGTGTGGATGATGGTTCTACAGATAATTCCTGTAAGATTATTGAAGAATGGATGGAGAAAGATTCCAGAATTCAGCTGATCAGACAGAAGAATCAGTATGCGGGGGTTGCCAGAAATAATGGTTTAAAACAGGCACATGGAAAGTATGTGATTTTCTGGGATGCAGATGATTTGTTTGATAGTAATGCATTAGAAGTTATGTACACGCAGGCAGAACAGGAACACTCTGATATATGTATCTGTGAGGCTCGCAAATACGATAATGCCAAGGAAAAGTATATTCCGTCGGATTCATATTTAAAGGAAGAGCTTCTTCCGGAAAAGCAGACTTTTAATAAGTTTGATGTGCCAGAACACATTTTTAATCTGACGAATAATGTACCGTGGAATAAGTTATATCTCAGAAAATTTATTACAAAGAATAAACTGGAATACCAGGCTATTAAGCAGGCAAATGACACGTATTTTACGATTATGGCATTATTTCTTGCAGAGAGAATCACATATGTGAAAGATGTGCTCATCGCTTACAGGGTAAATAATGATGAGAGTTTATCAGGCAAGGCTTCTGATACCGTATTTTGTTCCTATGATTCCTGGCTGTATACGAAAGAACGCATAGAGAAGTATCCAGATTTCAAGTTAGTACGATTTAGTTTTTTGAATCGTGCTTTAAGTGGATTTTATTATTCTTTGAATATTCAGACAACTTTTGAATCCTATGAGAAATTATACCGCATGCTGGTTGAAAAAGGGTTTAAAACATTCGGTCTTGATACATGCGAGGAAGAGAATATTTATGCAGCGTGGATGTATAAAGACATGCAGAAGATGTATGAGACAGAACCGGCAGAGTTCCTCGTACAAAAGAGTATTACAAGACGTGTTAATAACGAGAATAATAATGTGCGCCGCAAGATCTTAAGAGAGAAGAATGCAGTGTTAAGAGAAAATGTGCGAGCACTGAAAGAGGATAAAAAGACTTTGCAGAGTGACAAAAAGAAACTGCAGGAAGAAAAGAAAAAACTACAAAAAGAAATAGACAATATTAAACAGTCTAAAGCATATCGTCTTGGAAACAAGTTGTTGTGGCTTCCGAGAAAGGTCATAAAAAGAGGATAAAGTGCGAGTTACTCTTGATTTTCTTCTTATTTTGGATATAATAAAGTAGTATAAAGAAGTAATTAATATCACAGGGGTTATCAAAGAAGGTATATTTGTTTGTAACAAGTATGCTTTCTTTTTCTTTTTTGGAATTAGAATATAATTAGAAGGGGTAATTAAAGGGGTGATTTTTACTTTTTATATGCGATTTATATGCGATGAAGTGGTATGAGGGATTGGTACATAAAGAGGTGATATGTGTGAATACTTTACAGACAAATGACTGGCTTATTTTGAATTCAATTATTTATGAGATTTATACAACAGTCGATTTTGATGGAATGAGAAAAAAGTTTTTGGAGCAGATAAAAATGCTTGTAGATTTTGACAGTGCGGATTTTTATCTGGCAGCAGCGGACGGAGAGCATAAGCTTACAGCACCGGTTCTGTATCATTGTGACGAGGATTTATCGGATGTATATGATATCATTGATTACAGCCGCAGAATTTTATATAGCGGAAAAAGTATCGTATACAGAGAGACAGATATTATGGCAGATGAGGTGCGGACAAAAACGGAGTATTATGACAAGGTATATAAGCCGAACAGATGGCATTATTCCTTACAGATGATTATAGCAAAGGATAAGCAGTTTCTTGGTGTAGTCACCTTATATAGAAATATTGGAAAAGATGATTTTAACCATGATGAAGTATTTCTTGTAGATACGTTAAAGGAGCATATGGCATATCGTCTGTGGCAGCAGAAGCAGAACCGTATGCAGTTTGGGGAAAAGCTTACGGTATCCGCAGCGACAGAGAAGTTCGGGCTTACAAGACAGGAGCATAATATTTTGCACCTTTTAATGGAGGGAAAGGATAATAGCTTTATCTGTGATTACTTATCTATTAGTATCAATACGTTAAAAAAGCATATTTTAAATATTTATCGAAAACTTGGTATTCGAAACAGGGTGCAGTTGTTTAAGAAAATCAGGGAGAAAGAGTAGAAAGAGTCTTTATTCTGACAAAAATATGTGCTATAACTATTCTTGATTTGGTAATAATCTTGTAGTAATTGAAATTTGTATAGATTTGAACAATTCTATTTTAAAATGTATATATTGCTTTACAGAAAGCAAGAAAAAGTTATTTCTGAAAAGTTCGCTTCTAAAAAGAGACTGTTGTTTTCTTGTGAGGTAGAAATATACGATATATTACAGAGTTATACACAGAGGAAAGGAATGAAGAAGAAACATGTTAATCAAGAAAAGTAAGATTTTTCTGACAGTATTGCTTACCTGTCTTTTGCTCGGGAATACATTTGGCAGTGTGACGGTAAAGGCAGCAGAGAATTCGTCTGGTCAGGAAGCACAGCTGGCAGAAACAATGGCTAAGTCTAAAGAGTATAAGGCTTTCTGGTTTTCCTATTATGACTATGATGCCTATCGTGCAAAGTATAAAAAGAGAAATGCTTCCACATTTAAGAAGTATTTTACTCAGGTAGTGAAAAAGGGGAAAAGCCTTGGAATGAACTGTGTTATCGTACATGTCCGTCCGTTTGGGGATGCAATGTACAAGTCGAAATATTTTCCATGGTCAAAATGTATTTCCGGTAAGCAGGGGAAGAATCCAGGGTATGATCCATTGAAAATTATGACATCGGTAGCACATGCGAATGGAATGAAAATAGAAGCCTGGATTAATCCGTATCGTGTAGCAGCAGGCTCAACAAATTACAATAAACTTTCGTCGAAGAATCCTGCAAGAAAGTGGCATAAAAATAAAAAGACCCGCCGTAATGTTTTGGCATATAAGGGCAGCCTGTACTATAATCCGGCTAAAGCGCAGGTAAGAAAACTCATTGTAAATGGTGTAAAAGAAATTGTACAGAATTATGATGTTGATGGAATCCATATGGATGATTATTTTTATCCAGCATTTAATTCTTCCAATGTAAACTCTGCTTTTGATGCAAAAGAATACAGAGCTTCTACTATGGGCAAACATAAAAGTAGCATTGTTGCTTTCCGAAGACAACAGGTCAATACTTTAGTGAAAGCGATTCACAGTGCTGTAAAAGCAACAAAGCCAAATGTGACATTTGGAATTAGCCCGGCAGGAAATATCGATAATCTTACAAGCAGATATTCTTATTATGTAGATATTAATAAGTGGTTGAACTCCTCTGATTATGTAGACTACATCTGTCCACAGATTTACTGGGGATTCAAACATCCGTATGCGAAGTTTGACAGAGTGACAAAGCGTTGGATGAAAGCTGCAAAAAGTAAAAAAGTAAAAGTATACATAGGAATTGCTGTATACCGCGCAGGCCATAATACCGGTGCGGGTTCTAGAGAACGCAGAGAGTGGAAATCCGATGCAAATGTACTGAAAAAACAGGTACAGTATGCAAGAAAGAAAGGCTGCGATGGCTTCGCATTCTTTGACTATCAGGATTTGAAGAGCAGGACAAGTGCCAAAGCGGTAAAACGATTGAAAAAAGTATTGAAATAAAAAAACGGCGATTCCCAGCTTATGACTGGAATCGCTGTTTTTTAGATTTGGTATACTGATATATGTATGAACAATTTTTAAATATGTTCTAATTATGTTATTGAATATTCTTTAGCAGTTATCATATGTATTCTCAGTATAACATCATAGAATAGATTTTCTGAAATAATTAATAACCAGCAGCGAGGCTTAATGCTTCAATCTGATTTGTCTTTTTATTTTTTACTGTAATGAAAATTCTGCCTTTTTTGGTGGAGACTTTTTTGTTGTTTTTCAGTTTTACGGACTTGCCATTTACAAACTGACTGATTTCTGTAATTGTCCAGCCTTTTTTCATTTTAATAGAAAGTTTTCCGGAACAGTTCTTTTTAAGAAAAGCATCGGCTGTATTGGTAATCGCTTTTTTTACATTAGTCTTTCCTATTTTAGCAGACTGCATTGGACAGGTATAAGGAATAACATTAACTTTCATAGATAATTTATAAGTTTTCTTTCCTCGCTGGACCTTTACATATACCTTTGTACTTCCGGTTTTGGAAACATTTAAGGCACTGATCATGATTTCGTCAGAACGTTCACCAGTCCATGCGCCAATCGCATTATAATCGTTGTTCTTTGGGTAAACCTTTGTAATCTTGTCTCCCTTCTTCATGTTGTCAACTCCGATGATACGTGTACCACTGTTTCGGAAAATTGTCACAGACTTAGTAATGGAAGGTTTCTTAGCAGCGGCCTCCGACTTTACCCCCAGAATCATGCATAATGAAAAAAGCATTACAATAGCACAAATCAGGGATGAAATAGAAGATTTGTTGAGTCTTTTCATAAAAAATTTCTTCCTTTAAAAGAATACAAATATAATAAATCCATTATACAATACTTGTCTGAAATTAACAAGAAAAAGAAAAAATAATAACTTTTTATAAAATATTCACAAGATAGTTATCCCCCACATTCCTACTGTAAATTTATCAAAGACAACCAATCGCAAAAGTAAGAGAGGGAAAATATGATATTAGAGCAAGAAAAAATACGGAAAACATTATACAGCCTTGCGAATCTCTCCTCCATGCCACCGCAAATTTATAAGCGGCACCTCTCTTGATAAATTTTCTCAAATACATTATTGACTTCTAATGAACATTAGAGTACACTAACTAAATAAGAACAAATCAAATCAAAGTAAGTTTTAGCAAACATACAAAAGAAAGAGGTTATTATGTTACCATTAACGATGGCAAATCCTGGTGAACCAGTGACAATTAAAAAGATTGGCGGAAAAGCAGAGACGAAAAAGTTTTTAGAGACGTTAGGTTTTGTTGTGGGTGGAGTCGTTACAGTTGTTTCTGAAATTAATGGCAATATGATCGTGAACGTGAAAGACTCAAGAGTTGCTATTGGAAAAGATATGGCAAATAAAATCATGGTTTAAAGCTATGTTTCTATTGATAATTGAAAGGTTAAGAAAGAGATAGAAAGTTTGAATGGATATAATCCTGAGTATTAGTTATAGAGAGTGTTGATTGTATCGTACATTTTTATATCATATATTTTGGATGGCTAGGGCGTGTTTGAGTTAATCTAAAGCAAAAATATGACAACAATTGAATACTTATTGAGAATACATAACGCTAAGCGAGGATAATTGAGAAAAAATATCATTAGTAGATTTTTTGCTTGTAATTCCCCCTCGGTTGGCTTATTATTGTGTGAAAAGAAAAGTGATTGTACTTTTACATAAGAATATCAATATTATCAGGAGGTCATGGACATGTTAGAATGTTTAACTAAAATTAACTGGAAAAAAGTAGGTTTATTTGCATCAGGTACTTTATTTGGAACAGCAGGTATCAAGGTTTTAGCAAGTGATGATGCTAAGAAAGTTTATACAAACTGTACAGCAGCCGTTTTAAGAGCAAAAGAGACTGTTATGAATACAGTTACAACTGTTCAGGAGAACGCTGAGGATATTTATGAAGGCGCAAAACAGATTAACGAAGAACGTGCAGAAGCTAAGGCAGCAGCAGAATTTGCAGCAGAAGCTGAGGAAGAAGCAATAGAAGAGACAACAGAAGAAGTTGAAGCTGAGGCAGAAGCAGTAGAATAGTTTTAATAATTTAATTTGCATTAAAACGTATTGTGATAAGGCTGACTGTCGATGTTAATTTAAAGTCGATATTAAGTTGGATTCAAAAATTTGAATTTGATTTAAAATGGATGTAGCTTTAAAAGTAAAGAAGAGACTGCAGGACAGAGGCGGTCTCTTTTTTTAACAGATAAATAAAGAGGTGTATATTTTGAAGTTTCAGATAAAACACGAGATAAAAGGAAGAATGCGTCTCCATATATTACAGAAGAAACAGATGTCCTGCGAACAGGCAGACATTTTATTATATTATCTGGAGAATATCGAAGGCGTAGAATCTGCAAAGATTTACGAGAGAACAGCAGATGCAGTTGTCCGTTATGCTGCAGATAAAGATGGTTTCGTACGACAGAATATTATTAAAGAAGTGCAGAAGTTCGTTTACGATAAGGTAGAAGTTCCGGATGGTCTTATTGAGAATTCTGGAAGAGAGCTGAATCGTGAATTTCAGGAGAAGCTGATTGGACAGATTACTGCACACTATGCAAGAAAGTTTTTATTACCAGCCCCATTTCGTGCGGTGTATACAGGAATAAAATCATTAGGTTATATTTGGAAGGGACTCCAGACACTTGCACAGCGTAAGTTAGAGGTACCCGTTCTTGATGCAACTGCAATCGGTGTTTCTATTCTTCGTGGTAATTACGATACTGCCGGTTCCGTAATGTTTCTTCTTGGAATTGGCGAACTGTTAGAGGATTGGACGCATAAGAAGTCTGTGGGTGATCTTGCAAGAATCATGTCACTTAATGTAGAAAAGGTATGGCTTAAGACCGAGGACGGAGAAGTTCTTGTTCCATATTCCCAGATTAAACAGGGGGACAGCATTGTTGTACACATGGGTAACGTCATTCCATTTGATGGAACTGTATTAGCTGGAGAGGCAATGGTGAACCAGGCATCCCTTACTGGAGAGTCTATGCCGGTTAGAAAGTCAGAGGAGACTTCTGTTTATGCAGGAACTGTTGTAGAAGAAGGTGAAATCACTGTTAAGGTAAAAGCGGTTGGCGGAAGTGGACGTTATGACAAGATTGTTACAATGATTGAAGATTCCCAGAAGTTAAAGTCAGGTCTTGAAGGTAAGGCAGAACATTTAGCTGATAAGCTTGTGCCATACACACTTGCAGGAACAGGACTTGTTTACTTAGCGACAAGAAATGCCACAAAGGCAATTGCTGTTCTTATGGTTGATTTCTCCTGTGCATTAAAACTTGCTATGCCAATTTCTGTATTATCTGCAATTCGTGAAGCAAGCCAGCATAATGTTACTGTCAAAGGCGGCAAGTACATGGAAGCTGTCGCAGAAGCAGATACTATTGTATTTGACAAGACAGGAACACTGACAAAGGCAGAGCCTACTGTTGCGGAAGTTGTTCCATTTGGAGGCAATGATGCAGATGAAATGCTTCGTATGGCAGCCTGTATGGAAGAACATTTTCCACATTCTATGGCAAAAGCAGTCGTAGATGCTGCATTAAAGAAAGAACTTGACCATGAGGAAATGCATTCCAAAGTACAGTATATTGTAGCACACGGTATTTCTACTACGATTGAAGGGAAAACAGCTGTAATCGGAAGTTATCATTTCGTATTTGAAGATGAAAATTGTAAGATTCCAGCAGGAGAAGAAGCGAAATTTGAAGCTCTTCCAGAAGAGTATTCCCACCTTTATCTTGCATTAGAAGGAACACTTGCTGCTGTAATCTGTATCGAAGACCCTCTTCGTGAGGAAGCAGCCGATGTAATCAAAGCTCTGAAAAAGGCAGGTATTTCAAAAGTTGTTATGATGACTGGTGACAGTGAGAGAACTGCCGCAGCCATCGCAAAACGTGTAGGCGTTGATGAATATTATTCTGAAGTACTTCCGGAAGATAAAGCAAACTTTATCACAAAGGAAACAGAAAAAGGAAGAAAGGTCATGATGATTGGTGATGGCATCAATGATTCACCAGCCCTTTCTGCCGCAAGCGTTGGAATCGCTGTAAGCGATGGCGCAGAAATCGCAAAAGAAATCGCAGACATTACGATCAGCGCAGAAAGTTTATATGAAGTCGTAGCATTGAAAAAGATTAGTAATGCATTATTAAAACGAATTCATAAAAATTATCGCTCCATCGTGGGAATTAACTCTGGGTTGATTGTACTTGGAGTTGCAGGAGTATTAGCTCCGGCAACATCAGCATTATGTCATAATGTTTCAACACTGCTTATTAGTTTAAACAGTATGAAAAACCTACTCCCAGAAGAATAGTTTCTGATTTCATTCATTAGACAGATAACAGACGAAGACAGCGAAACCAATAAGCCATATTTGTGATTTTAGTCGCGGCGAGAAATAGTCTTCTATGAAAAGCCCGGTATGAAAATAATTGATTTTGACCCAGTTGTACAAAACACAAAGGTGTCAAAATCAATTATTTTCATACCGGGCTTTTTTAACGCTTTATTATACTATCGCCGCTCCGAGACCACAAATATGGCTTATTGGTTTCGCTGCCTTCTGTGTTATGAACAGGAGGATGAATTAAATCAGTTAGTTGTTTTTTGCAATTCCAATAACATTTTGATAACTTCAGGGCAAGTATAAGACCTCAGTTCGATTCCTCAAATCACCCACTGCATCTTAATTTTAACAAAATCCAGCCAAAAAACAGCCCAGGAAGAGAGCGCAGGACCTATATTTGTGACCTCTTCCTGGGCGTCTGTTTTGAATATTTTTCAAAAAAAGATGCAAAATATCCTCTTATAGAGAAAAGTGTATCAATAAGGGTATTGACTTTATGACGAAAGTTAGTTATTATAAATGCAAGTTAGTAATAACTAACAAACATTAAAACAAGGAGGCACCATGAGACAGGAAGTATTTGAGATTGTACAGAAGATGGACAAAGATAATATCAGAACACAGATGGCCCTGCAGTGTGCGCCGTTGATTACCGGACTTAAGGTGGCGAATCTTTTGATTATTCCATCTAAGAACGAAGAGTTTGTTGGAGCGATTCTTGATGGAACGGATATTTCTTATATGAGATTAGCGAAGTCAGAATGCAAGACAACATTTTTCCTGTATCGGGAAGCAAGCTTAACTGTCTGGCTTACGAAAGCTGAGAATAGAGTACTTCTCAGGGAGACAGGATACAACGGTAAAGTATTATCTGATATCCTCAGAGCAGTTCAGATACGATATGAAGCTTATGTGCAGAAAGGGAAAGATTTTCCCCATGAAATTGGTGTACTGTTAGGTTATCCTGCAGAAGATGTCAAAGGATTTGTGGTGAATGAGGGGAAAAATTATCTCTATTCTGGTTACTGGAAGGTTTATGGAGACCTGTCGGAAGCAAAGCAACTGTTTTACAAATTTGATCGGGCGAAGGAAGCGTTGATTGAACTGGTATCGCAAGGTATCGGAATAAGAAATGTTATCGAAAGCTGCAGTAGTAATTTACTGCTGGATGGCGCGGCTTAAAGTTCCTTGTAAGACCTTTTCAAAGATGGAAACATCATGGTAAATCAAACTAATAATTTTTTTCAGGAGGAAGCAGCAATGAGCAAAATTAGCGTAGTGTACTGGTCTCAGACAGGAAACACAGAAGCTATGGCGGAAGCTGTCGGAGCCGGAATCGCAAAAGCCGGTAAAGAAGCAGACGTAGTAGAAGTCTCAAGCGCATCTATGGAAGACTTAAAAGCAGCAAAAGTATTTGCACTTGGATGTCCTGCGATGGGCGCAGAAGTACTTGAAGAGATGGAGATGGAACCATTTGTGGAAGAAGTAGAAGGCTTCGCACAGGGAAAAACCATCGCACTTTTCGGTTCCTATGGCTGGGGAGATGGCCAGTGGATGAGAGACTGGGAAGAAAGAATGACAGCAGCAGGCGCAACGGTATTAAACGGTGAAGGCCTCATCTGCCAGGAAACTCCAGATGATGATGCAATCAAACAGTGCGAAGAACTGGGCGAACAGCTGGCTCAGAACGCATAAGAGCGTAGAATCATTCAAAGAAAAACTCGTAGTAACTCATAGTAAAAAATAGTAACAAGCAATTATAGTAATCGCATAGTAACGCATATAAAAAACTCATAATAACGCAGTAAAGTAATTTATATTAAAAAGTAACGTATATCAATAAGTAATTACACATTTAAAAAATACCTCTAATTTAATGAAATACCCTTTCTAAAATTTATTTTTAGTCGAAAAGACAAGAAAGAAGAAATCCTTTCATTCCTTTCCGTAAATCGCAGCGGAAAGCAAGGGAAGTGATTTCTTCTTTTTTTGTGTGGGACAAAACAGATGAAACCAGCTAATAGATGAGAAGTGGGCTTGTTTTTCTCTTCGGGTTTCTCTGTTTATAGTTTGTCTGTCTATAGGCGTGTGTCGGATTATGTGCCGATCACTCATGCTGAGTTCGTCTGTTTCTACTTATTACGCAAGGCTTTTCGATAAATGCCATAAGCCACAAATGCCGTAACTGTTTCTGTTATCCAGAAAGAGTGCCATACTCCATTTGCGCCGATAAATCGGCTGAGTACGAACGCTAATGGTACGATGATTACGAGGTAACGAAGCAGGGAGACAACAAGTGATTCATTTCCCTTTCCGAGTGCTTCTAAAGCTCCACTTGATACGACGGAGACAGAAGAAACGATGAAGCCGCAGGAAATAATGCGGAGTGCGGATGCACCGGCGGCGATAGTTGTTTCCTGAGTGGTAAACATTTTCATAAAAGTTTCTGGCGTAAACATAAAAAGTAAGGTGCCGGCTGTCATGATGCCGATAGCAATTGTGAGGGCAAGCCGGTAGATTTTGTTTACTCGTCTGTATTCTTTTGCACCGTAATTGTAACCCATGAGCGGACGCATTCCCTGAATCATTCCGTTGACGGATAAATATAAGAAAGTCTGCAATTTATAATAGATTCCAAGAATGATAACACCAGATTCGGAAATTGATGCAAGGATTCCATTTAATGCGGAAATAAGCAGAGAAGGAAGCGCCATATTTAATGCACCGGGAATTCCAACACCGTAAAGGCGTATGCAGACATTTTTTTCAGGGCGAAGCAGGTGTTTACGTATTGTTACGGGTGGCTTTTTAAATATATAAAACAAAATGTAAATAAGTAAGGTAGAACACTGGCCGATGCCGGTTGCGATAGCGGCTCCTTCGATTCCAAGTCGTGGAAACGGTCCAATTCCAAAAATGAGAACTGGGTCAAGGATAATATTCAGGATGCAACCACACAGCATACTGAGCATGCTGACAACCATCATCCCCATCGCCTGAAAGTATTTTTCAAAAGTGATTTCCACATGGATAATAATTGAGAAAAGAAGAACGATATTTGAATAACGTAATCCTAAAGAGAGGGTGTCCTGATTGTTCGTAAACAGTTTTAAGAATGAAGGCATAATGAGGATGCCGGTTATACTTAAAATAATTCCATGTACAATAGAGAGAAACATTCCCTGTGAGGCAGCTTTATCTGCCTGTTCTCGCTGATCTGCTCCGAGACAGAAAGCAATCATAACATTGATGCCGATACCGAAACCTACGGCAACGGAGTTAACAACATTCTGAATTGGAAATACAAGAGAAAGTGCAGTCATGGCATCTTCGCTGATCTTGGCAACGAAAATACTGTCAATAATGTTGTAAAGTGAATTTACCAGCATGGATAAAATCATTGGTGCCGCCATAGAAAGCAGAAGTGGCAGAATTGGTTTTTCTTTCATATAAGTCTGTTCCATAAAATATCTTTTCCCTTCTGTATTATTTATTATTAATGTTTTACAGGGTACACATTGATGCTGTTAGATTTGTGAATTTTATTTACCAGGTTGATTTTGCTACTATAAGTGAGCAAATACAGAAAAATGCACAAAAATAGGTGCTTCTTGTTTGTAGTCTAAACACATTCAGACCAAGCAAGTAAAGTATGTTTTTATAATGCGGACATAGTTGTGCAATATTTTAAATTTACTCATTTATAGTTTGCTATATAGATTTTTTGTACAAATGCTGGTAAATATTTTTTATGACAAAAACTGAGCCTGTATATTCTGTAAAAAGGAGTAGTTTATCGCGATAAAAAAGGCTACAGGATTCTGCACTGTTTAAATCAGAAACAGAAAAACCTATAGCCTCGTTTAGACGATATATTATTTTGGTCACGTTATTATAAAGGATTTGAAAAGGAAATGTCAAGCACTCTTTTTTAGAAAATTAAATGCAAGAAAGACTCCGAGAGTGCATTGAACTCACAGGAAGGTAAAAAGTGTGGTTACGGATAGATAAATAATTACATAAATATAAAAAAGATTAAATTTATATTACAAATGATGTATTGTAATTAACAGGAAGAAAGGCCTATGTTATAATAAATAACAAAGACAATGTTTGATATGGAGAAGCTTCGTACATTGAATAAAGGCTGACCTACACCTGTTTTATTTGCTGTGAGGACTTCTGTCACAATCTTGCATTGAATAAAGGCTGGTTTTTACAGCCCAAAGAGAGAAAAAGGAGAAGTTTATGAAAAAAATTCATGCATTAGTTATGTCTCTTATCATGCTTTTTATTGTGCTGGCACCAGCACAGAATGTGGAAGCAGCAGGCAAAAGCCTGAAAGTTTCTGAAAAAGCATTTTTCAAAGAGATGAAAGAATTTGACTACAAAGGAATGAACCGCTATGTGAAGGACTGGGGAGAAGGTGGACAGCTTGTGTCGGCATTTTACATGGTTCCGAGTGGTAAAAAGTATTTTGCTAAATGTGCCAGTAAGATGAGTTATCGTATCATTTCCACAAAGAAAAAAGGCAATAAGGCAGATGTGAAAGTGAAGTTCCGCTATGTGAATTGCGAGGATTTTACATTTAATTTCTGTATGAATGCATTTTATTATATGGCAGATGGAAAGCTTGATAATTTATCTTCCATGTCAGAAAAGCAGGTTATAAAGCTGGTAAATGGAATTATTGACAAATCGCAGAAAGATACAAAGTTTAATCGTTTTAAGACAAAAACAGTTACAATTCGTTTTGTGAAAGCAAAGAATTGCTGGAAGGTTCAGAAAGTTTCTGATAAGTTAGCTGATGTTATGATGGCGAACTTTGCATCAAATCTTCAGAATTTGGCAACATTTTCTATTTCGTCAGCTTGTGGAGAAAAGAGCGCATATGTTATACCTGAGACGTCAGAGTATGGGACAGTACAGAAAAAAGTACTGGTTAAAGTATTGAAAAATATTTATGGAAGAAAGCCAGAGTTGTCTGCATAAAGCTCATTTATACATTTGCTGAAAATCTTTATGAAGTTTATTGCATTAAAAATAGTGCTTGCTATTTCTTAATTCCTAGTATATTATTAGGAATTAGGAGGTGGCGAATTATGATGGTTTCGTCCAAAGGCCGTTACGCACTTCGTGTAATGATCTATTTAGCACAGAATGACAGAGAAGAATTAATTCCGTTAAAAGAAATTGCGGAGAATCAAAATATATCCATGAAGTATTTAGAGATGATCGTGAGCCTGCTTCACAAAGGCAATATGCTTATAAGTGGACGCGGGAAAAAAGGAGGATATCGTCTGGCGCGAAAGCCGTCTGAGTACACAATCGGTTCTATTTTAAAGCTGACAGAAAAAACATTGGCTCCTGTCAATTGCTTAGAGGGTGGGAAAGTAACCTGCGAAAAGGCAGGATATTGTATTACTCTTCCGATGTGGCAGAAACTGGATGGGATTATTGATGATTATTTAGAGACAGTGACGCTTGAGGATTTGCTGGAGGGTCGGGTTTAACCTGGTTCTCCAGTATTTTTATGAGGTTGTTTTTTATGTAAAAATTATGATGGCGTATGGATATAAAAGTAATATAAGAGAGACAGAAAGTATTTTAAGAAGTATTTTTTCGGAAATTATGTACATGATAAAAAACAAGAATAGCGGTATCTTTTTAATAAAATCCTATTGACAAGATAGGATTTTCAAGATATAATTCCTATACACTAGATAGGATTTAGAAAGAAGAGGGTGAATTTATGTATATTTATGCAGATAATGCGGGAACTACAAAGATGAGTCCTGTTGCGATAGATGCGATGACAAAGTGCATGAATGAGGTATTTGGAAACCCATCCAGCCTGCATTCTACCGGACAGCGTGCTGCAGAAGTGCTTCAGAAAGCAAGAGAAGATGTTGCAGAAGCATTAGGTGCAGATTTTAATGAGATTTACTTTACTTCCGGCGGAAGCGAAGCAGACAACCAGGCTATTCGTTCTGCTGCTCTTTTTGGAGCAAAGAAGGGTAAGAAACACCTCATTTCCACAAAGATTGAACATCATGCCGTTCTCCATACTCTTAAGAAGTTAGAGCGAGAAGGCTTTGAAGTAACATTACTTGATGTTGGAGCAGACGGAATTGTTGATCCTGCTGACGTAGAGAAGGCAATTCGTGAAGATACAGCATTAGTTACTATTATGTATGCGAACAATGAGATTGGTACATTACAGCCAATAGATGAGATTGCAAAGATTTGTAAAGAAAAGAAAGTAACATTCCACACAGATGCAGTACAGGCAGTTGGACATGTTCCAGTGAACGTACACGCACAGAACATTGATATGTTATCTTTATCCGGACATAAGTTCCACGGACCAAAGGGAATCGGTGTCCTTTACGTTAGAAAGGGTGTTCCACTGTTTAACTTGATTGAAGGTGGCGCACAGGAAAGAGGAAGAAGAGCTGGTACAGAGAATATTCCTGCCATTGTTGGTATGGCAGCAGCATTAAAAGAAGCTGTAGCAAACTTAGATGAGAACATGGCAAAGATTTCTGCTATGAGAGACCGCTTAATTGAAGGCCTTTCACAGGTTGAACATTCCCGTCTGAACGGTGATGCTAAGAAGAGACTTCCAGGTAACGTAAACTTCTGTTTCGAAGGAATCGAGGGAGAATCCCTTTTACTTTTACTTGATGAAAAGGGAATCGAGGCTTCTTCAGGAAGTGCCTGCACATCAGGTTCTCTTGACCCTAGCCATGTATTATTAGCAATCGGACTTCCTCACGAAGTTGCACACGGATCACTCCGTCTTACATTATGTGAAGAGAATACACCAGAACAGATTGAATATATCATTAAAGAAGTTCCGGAAATCGTTTCTTATTTAAGAAACATTTCACCAGTTTGGGAAGAACTTGAGAAGGGAGAAAAGAAACATGTTATATAGTGAAAAAGTAATGGATCATTTCCGTAACCCAAGAAACTTAGGGAAAATGGACGATGCAGACGGTATCGGAGAAGTAGGTAATGCAAAATGTGGTGACATCATGAAGATGTACATCAAAGTAAAAGACGGTATCATTGAAGATGTAAAGTTTAATACATTTGGATGCGGTTCCGCAATCGCCAGCAGCTCTATGGCAACAGAGATGATTAAAGGTAAATCTATTGATGATGCCTTAGAATTATCTAATAAAGCTGTAGTTGAGGCCCTTGACGGACTGCCAACACACAAGATTCACTGTTCCGTATTAGCAGAAGAAGCTGTAAAGGCTGCTGTAAAAGACTACTACGATAAGAATGGAATCGAGTACGATAAAGAAAAATTTGCACCAGACGATTGCCCAACATGTGGGGAATAGTTGATTTGGTGGTTGATGAACCATTTGACAGACAGTTGATAGGCGGCTTATTAGATAATTAACAGACGAAAATGAAAAAGGCTTATCATCGTATTTGTGACTTTAGTCGCGGCGGTTTGAATGCTCGCTTATGCGCTCGTATCCAAACCTTGCTCCGAGGCCACAAATATGATGATAAGTCTTTTTTATTTTCTGACTGTGGATGGTTCCGATAAGTACGTTCCTAACCTACTTTTGTAAGAAGCAGTTAAAATCACTGGAAAACCAAATCAAGGAGGGAGATTTGGGAGCGAGCATTCAAAGCGCCGCGACGAAAGTCATATATTTGAACTATCCAGCTCCTGGTTTTTGTCTCCTCCAACCAAAAACGAAATAAATCCCACAAGCAAGGGAATTCTCCCACAAAACCAATTGACAGATTGCAGAAGTCTTTGTATAATAGCAGTGTGTTAACCTACTTTATTCTTAGAGTGAAAAACGGAGGAGAAGATAATGAAGTTTTTTATTGATACTGCGAATGTAGAGGATATCAAGAAAGCGAATGACATGGGGGTTATTTGCGGGGTTACAACAAATCCATCTCTGATTGCCAAGGAGGGAAGAGATTTTAATGAAGTCATCAAAGAAATCGCTTCTATCGTAGATGGCCCGATCAGTGGTGAAGTAAAAGCGACAACAACAGACGCAGAAGGAATGATTAAGGAAGGCCGTGAAATCGCAGCAATCCATCCAAACATGGTTGTAAAGATTCCTATGACCGTAGAAGGATTAAAGGCTTGTAAAGTTCTTTCCCAGGAAGGAATTAAGACCAATCTTACATTAATCTTTACTGCAAATCAGGCATTACTTGCCGCAAGAGCGGGAGCAACATATGTATCTCCTTTCTTAGGCAGACTAGATGATATCAGTGTAAGAGGTGTTGATCTTATTCGTGATATCGCAGAGATTTTTGCTGTCGCAGGTCTGGATACAGAGATTATCGCAGCGAGTGTCCGTAATCCAATTCATGTAACAGACTGTGCTTTGGCAGGAGCTGATATTGCAACAGTTCCATATAAAGTAATTGAACAGATGACCAAACATCCTTTAACTGATGCTGGAATTGAGAAGTTTAAAAAAGATTATATCGCAGTATTTGGTGAATAGGATATAGATGTGATTTCAGAATCTTCATTGCAAAGTGAAGTACAACAGATTCTGGGATTATATTGGGCAATAAGGAGGAAACCATGAACAAATTAGAACTTCAGAAGATGGCAAATGAAGTGAGAAAAGGAATTGTCACAGGCGTTCATGCAGCAAAAGCTGGACATCCAGGCGGTTCTTTATCCGCAGCAGATCTTTTTACATATTTATATTTTGAGGAAATGAATGTAGATCCTAAGAATCCTCAGGATCCGGACAGAGACCGTTTCGTATTATCCAAAGGTCACACAGCACCTGGATTATATGCAACATTAGCTCACAAGGGATATTTCCCAGTAGAAGACTTAGTTACATTAAGACATATCGGTTCCCACCTTCAGGGACATCCATGTATGCAGCACACTCCAGGACTTGATATGTCATCAGGTTCTCTTGGACAGGGAATCTCCGCTGCAGTAGGTATGGCTCTTTCTGCTAAGTTAAGAAATAAATCCTATCGTGTTTACACACTTCTTGGAGATGGTGAGATTCAGGAAGGACAGGTTTGGGAAGCTGCAATGTTCGCAGGAGCAAGAAAGCTTGACAACTTAGTAGTAATCGTAGATAACAACGGATTACAGATTGATGGTAAGATTGAAGATGTATGTTCTCCATACCCAATCGACAAGAAGTTTGAAGCATTTAACTTCCATGTAATTAATGTAGCAGATGGTAACGATTTCGACCAGTTAGATGCAGCATTTAAAGAAGCAAGAGAAGTAAAAGGAATGCCAGTAGCAATCGTTATGAAGACTGTAAAAGGTAAAGGTGTTTCCTTCATGGAGAATCAGGCATCCTGGCATGGTACTGCACCTAATGATGAACAGTATGCTGTAGCTATGGAAGACTTAAAGAAAGTGGAGGAAGCATTATGTCAGAAGTAAAGAAAATCGCTACCAGAGAAAGCTATGGAAATGCGTTAATTGAATTAGGAAAAGAACATGAGAATCTTGTAGTTTTAGATGCTGACCTTGCAGCAGCTACTAAGACTGGAATGTTTAAAAAAGTTTTCCCAGAACGTCACATCGACTGTGGTATCGCTGAATGCGATATGATTGGAATCGCAGCCGGAATCGCAACAACAGGAATGGTTCCTTTCGCAAGTACATTTGCAATGTTCGCAGCAGGACGTGCATTTGAGCAGATTCGTAATTCTGTTGGATATCCACATCTTAATGTAAAAATCGGTGCTACTCATGCAGGTATTTCCGTTGGTGAAGACGGAGCAACACATCAGTGTAACGAAGATATCGCATTAATGCGTACTATCCCAGGTATGACAATCATCAACCCTTCTGATGATGTAGAAGCAAAAGCAGCAGTACGTGCCGCTTATGAATTAGACGGACCTGTATACTTAAGATTTGGACGTCTTGCAGTACCTGTAATTAACGATAATGATGATTATAAATTTGAAATCGGCAAAGGTGTTGTATTAAGAGAAGGAAAAGATGTTACAATCGTAGCAACTGGTCTTTGCGTAAGCTCCGCATTAGAAGCAGCAGATATGCTCGCTGAAGATGGAATCGAAGCTAAAGTAATCAATATCCACACAATCAAACCTATCGATTCAGATCTTCTTGTAGAAGCAGCGAAAGAGACAGGTAAGGTTGTTACAGTAGAAGAACATTCCGTAATTGGTGGACTTGGCGGAGCAGTATGTGAAGTACTTTCCGAGAAATATCCAGTACCAGTTAAGAGAATTGGTGTGAACGATGTTTACGGAGAATCTGGCCCAGCAGTTAAGCTTATTGAGAAATATGGCTTAGATGGCAAGGGCGTATATGCTTCTGTAAAGGAATTTGTTAAATAACTATTTGATTCTTTGAGAGAAAACAGACGAAAATAAAAAGAAATACTACCATATCCCAGATGCGACTACAGAGCAGATGGGATATGGCAGTATTTCTTTTTTCGTTTGTTTCCCCCTAATGAATCAAATAGTAATCACTTATCCATTTTGTCAAATCAAAAAAGTTGCCGAATTTCTCCCTTTTTTCGCCGCTATTTTATACATATTATATGGAAGAAATTTTACTCCCATGTTTAACAAGTGAAAAAACTGGAAAAAATCAAGAATAAGAGAAAAAAATTAGTTGACATGGCTTGACAGATGTGCTATGATAATAAACTGATTCACAATGGGTCTGTATGCCTATTGGAAAGTAACCAGAAGATTTAACATTATGATTATTCAAGGGGTGAAAACATCGATGGAAAAGAATAGACTGCGTCCAACGCGAATTCCGGGAAGCAAAAACATCAGAATGAGCTATGCCAGACAAAAAGATGTTCTCGATATGCCGAATCTTATAGAAGTCCAGAAAGATTCCTACAAATGGTTCCTTACAGATGGATTAAAAGAGGTTTTTGAGGACATTTCGCCTATCACGGATTACAGTGGACAGCTCAGCCTGGAGTTTGTGGACTTTCAGCTTTGCAGAGAGGATAGAAAGTATTCAATCGAGGAGTGTAAAGAACGTGATGCAACATATGCAGCTCCTTTAAAAGTGAAAGTTCGTCTCCATAATAAGGAAACAGATGATTTTAAACAACACGACATTTTTATGGGCGACCTGCCATTGATGACGGAAACAGGTACTTTCGTAATTAATGGTGCGGAACGTGTTATCGTCAGTCAGTTAGTTCGTTCTCCAGGTATTTACTATGCGATCAGCCACGACAAGATTGGTAAGAAGTTATATTCTTGTACAGTAATTCCTAACCGTGGTGCATGGCTGGAATACGAGACAGACTCCAACGATGTATTCTATGTTCGTGTTGACCGTACAAGAAAGGTTCCTGTTACTGTACTTATCAGAGCTCTTGGCATTGGAACCAATGCTGAAATTAAGGAATTATTCGGAGAAGAGCCTAAGATTTTAAAAACTCTCGAAAAGGATACAGCAACAAACTACCAGGAAGGTCTTAAGAAGTTATACGAGAAGATCCGCCCAGGTGAACCTTTATCAGTTGACAGTGCAGAGAGCCTGATTAACAGTATGTTCTTCGATGCAAGACGTTATGACCTTGCAAAAGTAGGACGTTATAAATTTAATAAGAAGTTAATGTTCCGCAATCGTATTGCAGGACACAGACTGGCACAGGATGTACTTGATCCTTCCACAGGAGAAATCCTTTTTGAAGCAGGTGTAAGACTTACAAAAGAACAGGCTGACGCTATTCAGAACGCAGCAGTTCCTTATGTTTACGTTGAGACAGAAGAGAAAGAAGTAAAAGTCCTTTCCAGTATGATGGTAGATATCACAAGCTTTGTTGATGTTGACCCAGAGGAAGTTGGCGTTACTGAATTAGTATACTATCCAGCCCTTGAAAAAATCTTAGAAGAATATGATGATATAGATGAAATTAAAGCACAGATTCGCAAGAATATCACTGAGCTGATTCCAAAGCACATTACAAGAGAAGATATTTTAGCTTCTATTAACTACAATATCCATCTTGAGTATGGTGTTGGTAACGATGATGATATCGACCACTTAGGTAATCGTCGTATCCGTGCCGTTGGTGAGTTATTACAGAACCAGTACAGAATTGGTTTATCCCGTCTGGAGAGAGTTGTCAGAGAACGTATGACAACACAGGACATTGAGTCCATTTCTCCACAGACATTAATTAACATTAAACCAGTTACTGCTGCTGTTAAGGAATTCTTTGGAAGTTCTCAGTTATCTCAGTTCATGGATCAGCATAATCCGTTATCTGAGCTTACTCATAAGAGACGTCTTTCCGCATTAGGTCCTGGAGGTCTTTCCAGAGATCGTGCCGGATTCGAGGTTCGAGATGTACACTATTCCCACTACGGAAGAATGTGTCCTGTAGAGACTCCCGAGGGTCCTAACATCGGTCTGATTAACTCTCTTGCAACTTACGCAAGAATTAATGAATATGGTTTTGTTGAGGCTCCATACCGTAAGGTAGATAAGAGTGACCCCCAGAACCCAGTTGTAACAGATGATGTTGTATACCTTACTGCTGATGAAGAAGATAACTACACAGTAGCGCAGGCGAACGAACCATTAGATGAAGAAGGTCACTTCATTCACACTAATGTTTCCGGTCGTTACAGAGAGGAAACATCCGAATTTAGAAAGTCAAGAATTGACTTAATGGACGTATCTCCTAAGATGGTATTCTCCGTAGCTACATCCATGATTCCTTTCCTTGAGAACGATGATGCGAACCGTGCTCTGATGGGATCCAACATGCAGCGTCAGGCTGTACCACTGTTAAAGACAGAAGTTCCAGTTGTTGGTACTGGTATGGAAGCTAAGGCTGCCCGCGACTCAGGTGTATGTATTATTGCACATCATGCAGGTACAGTTGAGTACTCAACAAGTAAAGAGATTATCGTAAAACGAGAAGACGGAATCCGTGATACTTACCACGTAATTAAGTTCTCCCGAAGCAACCAGGGTAACTGTATGAACCAGAGACCTATCGTAAATAAGGGTGACCATGTTGAAGCAGGAGATATTCTTGCAGATGGTGCTTCCACATGCGGCGGCGAGATGGCTCTTGGTAAGAACCCATTAATCGGATTTATGACCTGGGAAGGTTATAACTACGAGGATGCCGTACTTTTAAGTGAGCGTCTTGTACAGAATGACGTATATACATCTGTTCATATTGAAGAATATGAAGCAGAGGCAAGAGATACAAAGCTTGGACAGGAAGAGATTACAAGAGATCTTGCTGGTCTTAGTGAAGATGTATTAAAAGATCTGGATGAGAATGGTATCATCCGTATCGGTGCAGAAGTTCATGCCGGAGATATTCTGGTAGGTAAGGTGACTCCTAAGGGAGAGACAGAACTTACTGCTGAAGAAAGACTTCTTCGTGCTATTTTCGGTGAAAAGGCAAGAGAAGTTCGTGATACTTCCCTTCGTGTTCCACACGGCGCTTACGGTGTTGTTATGGATACAAAGGTATTTACAAGGGAGAATGGTGACGAGCTGCCTCCAACAGTTAACAAGTCTGTTCGTGTTTACATTGCACAGAAACGTAAGATTTCTGTTGGTGATAAGATGGCTGGCCGTCATGGTAACAAGGGTGTAGTTTCCCGTGTACTTCCAGTAGAGGATATGCCATTCCTTCCTAATGGCCGTCCACTCGATATCGTACTGAACCCATTAGGTGTACCTTCCCGAATGAATATCGGACAGGTCTTAGAGCTTCATTTAAGTCTCGCATCTAAGGTGCTTGGATTTAATGTAGCAACACCAGTATTTAACGGTGCAGATGAGAACGATATCATGGATACTCTTGAGATGGCGAATGACTATGCGAACAAGACATGGGAAGAATTCGAAGAACGCTGGGGTGACAAGGTTAACGATGATATTATGAAGTATCTTTGGGATAACCGTGACCACAGAGAAGAATGGAAGGGTGTTCCAATCGACCGTACAGGTAAGGTTCAGCTTCGTGATGGACGTACAGGACAGGAATTCGATTCACCAGTTTCCATCGGATTCATGCATTATCTGAAGCTGCATCACTTAGTAGATGATAAGATTCATGCACGTTCTACAGGTCCTTACTCATTAGTAACACAGCAGCCTCTGGGTGGTAAAGCTCAGTTCGGTGGACAGCGTTTCGGAGAGATGGAGGTTTGGGCTCTTGAGGCTTATGGTGCTTCCTACACTCTTCAGGAAATCTTAACTGTGAAGTCTGATGATGTAGTTGGTCGTGTGAAGACATACGAAGCAATCATCAAAGGAGAGAATATTCCTGAACCAGGTATTCCGGAATCCTTCAAGGTACTTCTTAAGGAATTCCAGTCCCTCGCTCTTGATGTTCGTGTCTTAAAAGAAGATATGACAGAAATTGAGCTTCAGGAAGGCAGCGAAACAATTAATGAATCCCTTACTTCAGTGATTGAGAGCAGTCCGGATGATAACAATTATAAGGACGAGAGCAATCTTGGAGAGTATGGCTACAAAGAAAGTACTCTGGAAGAAGAAGCTGGACAGGCTGATGCACAGCCAGAGTTTACAGAAATGCCTTTTGGCGATTCTGATTTGTAAGATAGTTTGGAAGGAGTAACCTATGTCTGATATGAATAACCAAACAGTTGAACAGCCGGTTAATTTTGACGCCATTAAAATCGGACTTGCGTCTCCGGAACTGATTCGTCAGTGGTCTCATGGTGAGGTAAAAAAGCCGGAAACCATTAACTACCGTACTTTAAAGCCGGAAAAAGATGGTCTGTTCTGTGAAAGAATTTTCGGACCAAGCAAGGACTGGGAATGTCACTGTGGTAAATATAAAAAGATTCGCTATAAAGGCGTTGTCTGTGATAAATGTGGTGTTGAAGTTACAAAGGCAAGTGTAAGAAGAGAAAGAATGGGACACATCGAACTCGCAGCTCCAGTATCCCATATCTGGTACTTCAAGGGAATCCCTAGCCGTATGGGATTAATCCTTGATATGTCTCCAAAAGCACTGGAAAAAGTATTATACTTTGCTTCCTTTGTAGTTCTTGACCCAGGAACAACAAACTTAAGCAAGAAGGACGTTATCTCTGATGCTGAGTACCGTCGTGTAACAGAAGAATATAGGAATTCTGATGAAGGTCTTGGAAACTTCCGTGTAGGAATGGGTGCTGAGGCAATCAAAGAACTTCTTGCAGAGATCGACTTAGAGGCTGAAGCAGAAGAACTTAAGAAGAGTCTTAAGAATGCCAGCGGTCAGAAGAAAGCAAGAAATATTAAACGATTAGAAGTTGTAGAAGCTTTCCGTCTGTCAGGAAACCGTCCAGAATGGATGGTTCTTGACGCTGTTCCGGTTATCCCTCCGGATATCCGTCCAATGGTTCAGTTAGATGGTGGACGTTTTGCAACCTCCGATTTAAATGATTTATATAGAAGAATCATCAACCGTAATAACCGTCTTAAGAGACTGTTAGAGCTTGGTGCGCCAGACATTATTATCCGTAACGAAAAGCGTATGCTTCAGGAAGCTGTTGATGCGTTAATCGATAATGGCCGTCGTGGACGTCCAGTAACTGGTCCTGGAAACAGAGCATTAAAATCCCTTTCCGATATGTTAAAGGGTAAACAGGGACGTTTCCGTCAGAACCTTCTTGGTAAGCGTGTTGACTACTCAGGACGTTCTGTAATCGTAGTAGGACCAGAATTAAAGATTTACCAGTGTGGTCTTCCAAAAGAGATGGCTATCGAGCTTTTCAAACCATTTGTTATGAAAGAACTTGTAGCAAACGGTCTTGCTCATAATATTAAGTCTGCCAAGAAGATGGTAGAAAAGTTACAGCCAGAAGTTTGGGATGTACTCGAAGATGTTATCAAAGAACATCCGGTTATGTTAAACCGTGCTCCTACCTTGCATCGTCTTGGTATTCAGGCATTCGAGCCAACATTAGTAGAAGGTAAAGCAATTAAGTTACATCCATTAGTATGTACAGCGTTTAATGCCGACTTTGATGGTGACCAGATGGCTGTCCATCTGCCACTTTCCCAGGAAGCACAGGCTGAGTGCCGTTTCCTCTTACTTTCTCCAAACAACTTACTGAAGCCATCTGATGGTGCTCCAGTAGCCGTTCCTTCTCAGGATATGGTCCTTGGTATTTACTACCTGACTATGGAAAAAGAAGGAGCTAAGGGTGAAGGTAAATGCTTTAAGTCTGAAAATGAAGCATATCTTGCTTACGAGAACAAGGTAATCACACTTCATTCCAGAATCAAAGTAAAGAGAAGAGGTATGAGACCAGACGGAACAATGGGAAGCCGTATTATAGATTGTACAATGGGACGTCTTCTTTTCAACGAAATCATCCTTCAGGATTTAGGTTTTGTTGACCGTTCTGATCCAGATAACTTCTTAAAGTTAGAAGTTGATTTTCAGTGTGGTAAGAAACAGTTAAAACAGATCCTTGACCGTTGTATCAGCGTACATGGTACAACTAAGACTGCCGAGGTTCTTGATAATATCAAAGCTCTTGGATATAAGTATTCTACAATTGGTGCGTTAAGTGTATCTATTTCCGATATGACCGTACCAAAAGAAAAACCAGAAATCCTTGCAGCAGCTCAGAAACAGGTTGAGTACATTACAAAACAGTACCGCCGTGGTTTCATGACAGAAGAAGAACGTTATAAAGCAGTAGTACAGACATGGTTCGCTGCCGATAACGAACTTACAGATAAACTGATCAGTGGTCTTGATAAGTACAACAACATCTTCATGATGGCTGACTCCGGTGCCCGTGGTTCTAACCAGCAGATTAAACAGCTTGCCGGTATGCGTGGACTGATGGCCGATACATCCGGACGTACTATCGAACTTCCTATCAAGTCCAACTTCCGTGAAGGTCTTGACGTACTGGAGTACTTCATTTCTGCACATGGTGCCAGAAAGGGACTTTCCGATACAGCCCTTCGTACAGCCGATTCCGGTTACCTGACAAGACGTCTTGTAGATGTATCTCAGGAACTGATTATTCGTGAACAGGATTGCTGCGAAGGAACAAACAAGATTCCAAGCATGTATGTAGAAGCTATCATGGATGGAAAAGAAACAATCGAATCATTAGAGGATCGTATCAGCGGACGTTATGCAGCAGAAGATTACAAAGATAAAGAAGGTAATCTCATTGTTGAAGCAAACTGCATGATTACTCCAAAGCGTGCGAAAGCAATTGTAAACGCAGGATATCAGCAGGTTAAGATCAGAACAATGTTAACATGTAAGTCCCATAACGGTGCATGTTCTAAATGTTACGGTGCCAACCTTGCAACTGGTCAGGCAGTACAGGTTGGTGAGGCAGTCGGAATTATTGCTGCTCAGTCCATTGGTGAGCCTGGTACACAGCTTACTATGCGTACATTCCATGCCGGTGGTGTAGCCGGTGATGATATTACACAGGGTCTTCCTCGTGTCGAGGAGCTTTTCGAGGCACGTAAACCTAAGGGCCTTGCCATCATCACTGAAATTGCTGGTCGTGCGGATGTAAAAGAAACAAAAGAAAAACGTGAAATCACTGTAGTAAATGAGGATAGCGGAGAAACAAGAAATTATGTAATTCCTTACGGTTCCCGTATCAAAGTTCTTGACGGTACTTACTTAGAGGCCGGTGATGAACTGACAGAAGGTTCTGTAAATCCTCATGACATCTTAAGAATCAAAGGTGCAGGAGCAGTTCAGGATTACATGATGCGTGAAGTACAGCGTGTATACCGTCTGCAGGGTGTAGATATCAACGATAAACATATCGAGATTATCGTTCGCCAGATGCTTAAGAAAGTTCGTATTGAAGAAGCTGGAGATAGCCGGTACTTACCAGGAGCACTCATTGATATCCTTGAATTAGAGGATGAGAATGAAAGACTTCTTGCAGAAGGAAAAGAGCCTGCAACAGCAGAGCAGACACTTCTCGGTATCACAAAGGCTTCTCTTGCAACAAGTTCTTTCTTATCTGCTGCTTCCTTCCAGGAAACAACAAAGGTTCTTACAGATGCAGCAATCAAAGGAAAGATTGATCCATTAATTGGTCTTAAGGAAAACGTACTTTTAGGAAAACTGATTCCAGCCGGAACAGGATTAAAGAAGTATCGTAACCTTCATCTTGATACAGGAAAAGTTGTCAACAAGATCGAAGAAGCAGACGAATTTGACTATGATGCAGCTTCTATGGAAGAAGAAATGCGTGATCAGAAGTCAGAGGATGCAGCAATGATGATGGATTCTGAAAATCTTTAATTAAGATACAGAACAGACGACCCCTGAGAATAAAATAATCCCTATCTGTGACCTGGTAGCAAGGTTTGAACGTTCGCGCGTCTAAGCGAACATTCAAACCGCAGCGACGAAAGTCACAGATAGGGATTATTTTATTCTCAGGGGCCTGACTGTGGCTGGAGTTGGTTTCTTCTGGGTTCGTCTGTTTCTGGCACTTCGAGAAAAATGAAATTCAATTTCCCCCTTGACAAAAAGATTTTTTAAATATATAATCTTTAATTGTGTGCGATGTATAACTATGTCCACATATGGGTATAATCAAGATGATTTGTCATATTGGTTTAACCTAAAGAAGAAACTATTAGCAACCACATTAGAAAATATGCATGGAGGTGAATTTCAGAATGCCTACTTTTAACCAGTTAGTTAGAAAAGGAAGACAGTCTGTAGCAAAGAAATCCACGGCACCTGCTCTTCAGAAAGGATTTAACTCCTTAAAGAAAAGACCAACAGATGCCAGCTCACCACAGAAACGTGGAGTATGTACAGCCGTTAAGACAGCAACTCCTAAGAAGCCTAACTCAGCGCTTCGTAAGATTGCCAGAGTACGTCTTTCCAACGGTATCGAAGTAACAAGCTATATCCCAGGTGAAGGACATAACCTTCAGGAACATAGTGTTGTTCTTATCCGTGGAGGAAGAGTAAAGGATTTACCAGGTACAAGATATCATATCGTACGTGGTACTCTTGATACAGCAGGCGTAGCAAACAGACGCCAGGCTCGTTCCAAATACGGTGCTAAGAAACCTAAGAAATAAATATCAGTGAGAATGCCGGAATAGCAATATTTTCTCTGTTGGTTGCAGGCAATATATTGACTTGTCCGAGCATGAACAACGGAAACAGAAGTTTCCATGAGTACCGATGATTTAATATTTCATTTCCTCATGGAAATGAAGAAATGAAAATCACATTTAATTAAGGAGGGAAGAACCGTGCCACGTAAAGGACATATCGCAAAAAGGGATGTATTACCAGATCCTATTTACAATAACAAAGTGGTAACAAAGCTTATCAATAACATCATGTTAGACGGTAAGAAAGGTGTTGCACAGAAAATCGTTTACGGTGCTTTCGACCGCATTGCGGAAGAAACAGGAAAAGATGCCTTAGAAGTATTTACAGAGGCTATGAACAACATTATGCCAGCTCTGGAAGTTAAGGCTAGACGTATCGGTGGTGCTACTTATCAGGTACCTATCGACGTAAGACCAGACAGACGTCAGGCATTAGCTCTTCGTTGGATTACTCTTTACTCTCGTAAGAGAAGTGAAAAGACTATGGAAGAGCGTCTTGCAAAAGAACTTATGGATGCAGCGAACAACACTGGTGCATCTGTAAAGAAAAAAGAAGATATGCACAAAATGGCAGAAGCAAACAAAGCTTTCGCACATTACAGATTCTAATAAGTTATTTACACAGGATGTGCTGCATAGATTATGCAGCCGTCCGGATACATTTTATAGGAGGAAAAAACCTTGGCTGGAAGAGAATATCCACTTGAGAGAACCAGAAATATTGGTATTATGGCCCACATTGATGCTGGTAAGACAACATTGACAGAGCGTATCCTTTATTACACTGGTGTAAATTACAAGATTGGTGATACTCATGAAGGTACTGCTACCATGGACTGGATGGAACAGGAGCAGGAAAGAGGTATCACAATCACTTCCGCTGCCACAACATGTCACTGGACTCTGGAAGAGGATTGTAAACCTAAAAAAGGTGCTTTAGAGCATCGTATCAATATTATTGATACCCCAGGACACGTTGACTTTACAGTAGAGGTAGAAAGATCTCTTCGTGTATTGGACAGCGCTGTTGGTGTCTTCTGTGCAAAGGGCGGTGTTGAACCACAGTCCGAAAATGTATGGCGTCAGGCAGACACCTATAATGTACCACGTATGGCATTCATCAATAAGATGGATATCATGGGTGCTGATTTCTACGGTGCAGTAGATCAGATCAAAACAAGATTAGGTAAAAACGCGATTCCTATTCAGCTTCCTATCGGTAAGGAAGATGACTTCAAGGGAATTATCGACTTAATGGAAATGAAAGCCTACATCTACAACGATGAGAAGGGTGAAGACATTGACATTATTGATATTCCAGAAGATATGAAGGATGATGCTGAATTATATCACACAGATATGGTTGAAAAAATCTGTGAAGCAGATGATGATTTAATGATGGCTTACCTTGATGGAGAAGAGCCAAGCGTTGAAGAGTTAAAGAGAGTTCTCCGTGAAGGAACATGTAACTGTACAATGGTTCCTGTTTGCTGTGGTACAGCTTACAGAAACAAAGGTGTACAGAAACTTCTTGACGCTATTATCGAATATCTGCCAGCTCCTACAGATGTAGAAGCCATCAAAGGTCAGGACTTAGAAGGTAATGAAGTAGAAGTTCCTGCATCTGACGATGCTCCATTTGCAGCTTTAGCATTCAAGATTATGACAGACCCATTCGTTGGAAAGCTTGCTTTCTTCCGTGTATATGCCGGAACAATGAACTCTGGTTCTTACATTTTAAATGCTACAAAAGGCAAAAAAGAGCGTGTTGGACGTATCCTTCAGATGCATGCCAACAAACGTCAGGAATTAGATAAAGTATACTCAGGAGATATCGCAGCAGCAGTTGGATTTAAGTTCACTACTACTGGTGATACAATCTGTGATGAACAGCATCCAGTAATTCTTGAGTCTATGGAATTCCCAGATCCAGTTATCGAGCTCGCTATCGAGCCTAAGACAAAAGCTGGACAGGGCAAGATGGCAGAAGCTCTTGCAAAACTTGCAGAAGAAGATCCTACTTTCCGCGCTCATACAGATCAGGAAACAGGACAGACAATCATCGCTGGTATGGGTGAGCTTCACCTTGAGATCATCGTTGACCGTCTCCTTCGTGAGTTCAAAGTAGAAGCTAACGTTGGTGCTCCACAGGTAGCATACAAAGAATCCTTCACAAAAGCAGTTGATATCGATTCTAAGTACGCTAAACAGTCCGGTGGACGTGGTCAGTACGGACACTGTAAAGTTCGTTTCGAGCCTATGGACGTTAACGGAGAAGAAACATTCAAATTCGATTCCGAAGTTGTTGGTGGTGCTATTCCTAAAGAATACATCCCTGCAGTTGGTGCTGGTATCGAAGAAGCAGCAAAAGCTGGTATCCTTGGTGGATTCCCTGTTGTTGGTGTACACGCTACAGTATACGACGGATCTTACCATGAAGTCGATTCTTCTGAAATGGCATTCAAGGTAGCTGGTTCCTTAGCATTCAAAGATGCTATGAAGAAAGCAGATCCTGCCTTACTTGAGCCTATCATGAAGGTTGACGTAACAATGCCTGAAGAATACATGGGTGATGTTATCGGTGATATCAACTCCCGTCGTGGACGTATCGAAGGTATGGAAGATGTAGGTGGCGGACGTATCGTTCATGGTTTTGTACCATTATCTGAAATGTTCGGATATTCTACAGACTTACGTTCAAGAACTCAGGGACGTGGTAACTACTCCATGTTCTTTGATCACTATGAAAAAGTTCCTAAGAACGTACAGGAAAAGATTCTGGATGCTCATTTAGCAGCTCAGAACAAATAATTTCATAGATAAAGATTATCTGTAAAGTTTTACTTGCAAATAATGTTAAAATGAAATATAATTACAGCAGGTGCGGCTTTATAGTCGCAGTCTGGCTGTGATTTGGAATCGTCTGGTCGATTCTTTGCCGGACGAGAATATTTAAAATTATAAAGACAGCCTATCAGGCGTAATTTTAAGGAGGAAATTCAAATGGCTAAAGCTAAGTTTGAGAGAACTAAACCACATTGTAATATTGGTACCATCGGACACGTTGACCATGGTAAAACAACTTTAACAGCTGCTATCACAAAAGTATTAGCTGAAAGAGTAGAAGGAAACGAAAAAGTAGATTTCGAAAACATCGATAAAGCTCCAGAAGAAAGAGAACGTGGTATCACAATCTCTACAGCTCACGTTGAGTACGAAACAGAGAAGAGACATTACGCACACGTTGACTGTCCAGGTCATGCCGATTATGTAAAGAACATGATTACTGGTGCTGCTCAGATGGATGGAGCTATCCTTGTAGTAGCTGCTACTGATGGTGTTATGGCTCAGACTAAAGAGCACATCTTATTATCCCGTCAGGTAGGTGTACCTTACATCGTAGTATTCATGAACAAATGTGATATGGTAGATGATGAAGAGTTACTTGAGTTAGTAGACATGGAAATCCGTGAATTATTAAACGAGTACGACTTCCCAGGAGATGACACTCCAATCATCCAGGGTTCAGCTCTTATGGCTCTTGAAGATCCTAACGGACCATGGGGAGACAAGATCATGGAACTCATGGACGCTGTTGATACATGGATTCCTAACCCAGAACGTGACACAGATAAGCCTTTCTTAATGCCTATCGAGGACATCTTCTCTATCACAGGTCGTGGTACTGTTGCAACTGGTAGAGTAGAGCGTGGTGTATTACACGTATCTGATGAAGTAGAAATCGTTGGTATCACAGACGAAACACGTAAAGTTGTTGTAACTGGTGTTGAAATGTTCCGTAAATTACTTGACGAAGCTCAGGCTGGTGACAACATCGGAGCTCTTCTTCGTGGTGTTCAGAGAGACGAAATTCAGCGTGGACAGGTATTAGCTCAGCCAGGTAGCGTAACATGCCATCATAAGTTCACAGCTCAGGTTTACGTTTTAACAAAAGATGAAGGTGGACGTCATACTCCTTTCTTCAACAACTACAGACCTCAGTTCTACTTCCGTACAACTGACGTAACAGGTGTTATCACTCTTCCAGAAGGAACAGAGATGTGCATGCCTGGTGATAACGTAGAAATGACAATCGTGAAAATATCTAGATTTATATATATATCGTACCGCAAGGTACTTGTGTTCAAGCGTAAGATTCACCCCAGAAACTAATGTTTCTGGGGTTTTTCTGTTGTGTGGAAAAGTTAGGAGATATGTTATATACGAATAAATATAACTTAGAATTAATAAACGCATAGCAAAAGAAAATGAACGGAAGTTTTTATGACAGTTACTTTATGATAACAGCTTGATAACAAAAATTGAGAAATTAGTTGACAAAATAGAAATTACTGAATATACTTATACCCATAATTAAGATATTAATAGGATTTGGTTCGATTCCAAACACCATAAAATTAGTAGAAGTATTATCAGAGTGTTTAGTTTCTGGATTAGTGTATGATATGATTAAATATGTCTGTAAGAAAGGAATTGATTCTATGAGAGTACAATGTTCGTTATTATTTGGTCTGGGTGTATGTGATGGTGTGGTGTAATGGTAGCACGATTTATAAAAATATACAAACATCCCAGACCTCCCAAAATTCAGAGTTCGTAAGAGCTCTTTTTTTATATAAAATCATGTTAGATCATAAGTTTTAATGACATTATCTTCCGTTCCTTTTTTAATCACAGTATGACACCCGATCGTGGTTCCCATTGCCCTCAACTTCCACTCTTCCTGAGTAGCGTTCAGTTTATACAGTTCTTCCTGTCTCTTATCTTCATCTTCAATAGCTAATATCTCAGCCTTTTCTTTCTCATAAACATTTTTAAATTGGCACCATTTCTTAAAGAAATCCTGCATCATTGGATTATCGAAGTCTAAAATAATTTTCTGATTCCTTGTTTCAGAAAGTGATAAATTTACAGAGTCATCTATGGCAAACAGCAGGGATAGTACATCGCCAACTGTTTCAATATTAAAATCAAGAAAAATGCTGACATTTAAGCCAAGTGCAGCAGCTATTTTTTCTAATTGTTCTGGTTTGGGATTCCGGATTCCCAATTCATATTTTCTTATAGTTCCAACATTGATTCCAGACAGTTCTGCTAATTGAATCTGACTGAATCCACGAAATTCCCGGTAAGCTCGGATTTTTTTTCCTACCATATAGCAATCTCCTTAAAATATTTATATATTTGTAAAATTGAATACGTTAATTGTGCTTATAGTTTAACACAAAAGTGAATGAAACAAAAGATACAGATTTATGTCAGTAAAAACAGTGCGAATAAAACAAAATATAATTCGCAAAAGATACTTGACAAATTCACAAAAGGCAATTAATATAAGAAACATAAAGAGTCACAAAAGTGACTGGAAAGGAGGGCTATATGAGAACAAATTATATGATGACAGTAGAAGATGTCATGAATGAACTGGGAGTGAAACGTAGCAAAGCATATTCTATTTTAAAACAGCTAAATAATGAGCTGGAAAAAGAAGGATATGTAGCAGTTCGTGGAAAGATTCCACGTCCCTATTGGGAAACAAAATTTTATGGATTTTCTCAGAAATCAATGTAAAGGAGAGTGAGCAGATGTCAGTTTATAAAGACAAAGCACATGGAACCTGGTACACATCTTTCCGATACATTGACTGGACAGGAAAGAAAAGACAGAAGATGAAAAGAGGGTTCAAAACAAAGAGAGAAGCACTGAATTATGAAAATGAATTTAAAAATTCAGTGGCTGTGGAACCAGATATGCAGATGGATAAGTTTGTAGATATTTATTTTTCAGATAAGAAGAATGAATTAAAGGCAAATTCCATACGGAACAAGCAGCACATGATTAACAAACATATCATCCCTTATTTTGGAAATAAAAAATTAAATGAAATTACTCCTGCAGATATTATTCAGTGGCAGAAAATTATACAGGAGAATAAGTTCAGCAAAACATATGAGAGAATGATTCAGAATCAGATTAATGCACTATTTAATCATGCACAGAGGATTTACAACCTTAAAGAAAATCCCTGTAAGAAAGTAAAGCGTATGGGAAAGTCTGATGCGGATAAGCTGGATTTCTGGATTAAAGAGGAGTATGACAGATTTATTTCGGGTGTGGACAGAAAAAGTGAAGACTATCTTATGTTTGAAATACTTTTCTGGACAGGAATTCGGGAAGGAGAACTTCTTTCTCTGACAATTGCAGATTTTGATATGACCAATAATTTACTTCATATCAATAAAACCTATCACAGAATAGATGGAAAAGATGTAATCAGTACGCCTAAAACAGATAATTCCGTCAGAACAATTATTATTCCAAATTTTCTTAAAGAAGAAGTTCAGGAATATATCAGTTATCATTATGGATTTCCAGAAAATGAGCGTCTGTTTCCAATAGTGGCAAGGACGCTTCAGAAACGGATGAAAAGATATGAAAAAAAGACAGGAGTAAAGCCAATAAGAGTACATGATTTAAGACACAGTCATGTGGCCTATCTGATTAATCAGGGTGTGGAGCCATTGATTATTAAAGAACGACTGGGACATAAAAATATTCAGATTACATTGAATACATATGGACATCTTTATCCATCACGACAAAAAGAGGTGGCTGCATTATTGGATGAAAAAAATAAAGGTAAGGACTGATCAGCAGGAGATAATGAAAATGAATGATGTTGGAAAAAAGAAAAAGCCCAGATAAAAAATCTAGGCAGATTCTTCGGTAATCAGCTAAGCAGATATACCAATCTCGCAAATTAAGTATATCACAGATTAAAATTCATAACAATTTGAAATTAGCTGTTTACGGAGAATCTGCCTCTTAGCAAAAGGAGACAGAATTATGAGACTGGAAGAAATTGTGAGGCAGGAGCCTCCACTTAAACTGATAAATATGGAATCAGTGGAAGTAGAAGAGATTAAATGGCTACTCTATCCATTCATTCCTTATGGGAAAGTTACAATTATACAGGGGGACCCGGGAGAGGGAAAGACAACGATGGTGTTGCAGATTATTGCGAAGCTGACCAGAGGAAAACCAATTCTTCCTGCTTCATTTGAAAAGCGGAAAGAACCAGAAAGAGCAGATGCAATCACCGATGAAAATAAAGCAGATATGGAAGTATCTAAAAACAAGCAGTGCTTACAACAGCCAGTAAATGTAATTTATCAGACAGCAGAAGATGGGCTGGGTGATACGATAAAACCACGGTTACTGGCAGCAGGAGCAGACTGCTCAAAGGTATTGGTAATTGACGATCGGGAACAGCCATTGACTATGTTAGACATTCGCTTGGAAGAAGCGATTATCCAGACAAAGGCAAGACTGGTCGTACTTGACCCGATACAGGGATTTCTTGGATCAGATGTAGATATGCACAGAGCAAATGAAATACGTCCGGTTATGAAAAGGGTAGCTGTTCTGGCAGAAAAATATCAGTGTGCGATTATTCTGATTGGGCACATGAACAAAAACAATAATGGAAAATCTTCTTATCGTGGACTAGGTTCCATAGATTTTCAGGCGGCAGCAAGGAGCGTCCTGATTGTTGGCCGGATAAAGGAAAAACCGGAAACAAGGGTAGTCTGTCATGTGAAAAGCTCTCTTGCACCAGAAGGTAAATCAATTGCTTTTCGTTTGGATAAAGACAATGGTTTTGAGTGGATTGGAGAATATGACATCAGTGCAGATGAACTGCTCTGTGGGGATTCCAGAGGACAGAAAAGCCGTCAGGCAAAAGAGTTTCTACAGAAGATATTAACTAATGGTGGTATGGCCCAGAGGAAGATTGAGGAAGAGGCCCGGAAGTGCGGAATAAAGCCCAAAACATTGAGAAATGCGAAGCAGGAACTTGGGATTGATGCGGTCAAACGTGGAAATCAATGGTTCTGGATATTGCCAGAATAAGAAAAAAGAAGATGGCAAGATGACCATTTCTTAAGAAGAGGGTATCTTGCCATCTTGAAAGGAGTCAGAATGAAAAATAAGAATGTACAGATACCATATGAACTATTTTTACTGCTTTTGCAGTATCACCTAATGGAATATAGACAGAATGAAGAAAAAATCAGACAGGGTCTGGAAAAGAAGATGAATGCCATGGCAGAAAGAGAAATATACAGCAGATACAAAACTGCACCTACGGAAGAAGAACGAGAAAAATATCGGAAAGAATATCTGGACAGGAGAGGAATACCAGAAGACTTTCGATGGTAACTTCTTTACTGATGGTTTTATAACAGGAGCGTGACACGCACCTGTATATAACATTCAAAGAGAAAATCAGAAAATGTGTAGAGGCAGCAGGTTACCGGCAGAGTAACAGGCAACAGGAAACAGGATGTTCAGGCTATTAAAGAATGATAAAAATATCATTTTAACTGAACAAAACAGAAAGGAGTAAACGATAATGAGAGAAGGAAGATTAGGCTATAATCAGGAAAATGACAGATATGGTTTATTGTCTTCTGATTTATGGGTACATACAGGATTTCATTGCGGAGAAAGGATAGAAGTATTTGTTGATGATAAATGGATTTCCAGCAGAATGGAGATGAATCCGAGAAGAGAATGGTATCTGGTTGGAACTCCGTACAGTGGAAATCTGGAATATATTCGTGCAAGGATAGAGAAATAAAACCAGTAAATAATCCAGATAATACAAATATAAATCAACTTAGCTGGTAAAGAACGGACGTCAGCAGGACGTCGTCTTGCTCCCGGCAGGGCGCAAAGGCACTTTTGATGGACGGTACGGCTGTCGAAAGTGCTTTTGCGTTACTTTTGGCAAAAGTAACAAAATTGCCGTATCCGGCAGAAAATGTTTTCAAACTAAAAAATACGTTATAGATACAGACTTATGATATATCGGATCTAGATTTTAAAGAAAGGAAGTGAGAATATATGGCAATAAAAAGAACAATCAGCGGCATGGTAGGAGCCGGTTCACTGGCTCACAACAGACGAGACTTTATAGCGGAAAATGTGGCTCAGGACAGAGTAAGTTTAAACATCTGCTATTGTGATGAAAACATAAAAGCTATTTACAGTCAACTATTTGATGAGGCAGTAGAGCGTTATAATATCGGAAAAAGAAAAGACAGGAAGATTACAAATTATTATGAAAAAATACGACAGGGAAAGCAGGAAAAATTATTTCATGAAGTAATCTTTCAGATTGGAAACTGTGAAGACATGGCAGTTGGGACACCAGAAGGAAATCTGGCAGTAAAAGTATTAGATCAATATATGCAGGATTTTCAGAGAAGAAATCCGAATCTCAGAGTATTTAGCTGTTATCTGCATCAGGATGAAGCGACTCCACATTTACATATTGACTTTGTTCCGTATGTGACAGGCTGGAAAGGGAAAGGAATGGACATAAGAGTTTCTCTGAAGCAGGCATTAAAAAGTCAGGGATTCCAGGGAGGAACAAAGCACGCCACAGAACTGAATCAATGGATAAATCATGAAAAAGAAGTTCTGGCAGAGATGGCAAAACAACATGGAATCGAATGGGAACAAAAAGGTACGACAGAAGAACATCTGGATGTATACAATTTTAAGAAAAAAGAACGAAAAAAGGAAGTACAGGAATTAGAACAGGAAAAAGAATATCTGACAGCAGAAAAAGAAGGGCTGACCTTACAGATTGCCGATGCCAGAGCAGATATAAAAAATCTGAGAGCAGATAAGGAAGAGGCAAAGCAAGAGAAAGAAATGGCAGAAAAATGTGCGGAAGAAGCAGAAAAAGAATTAGAGAATCTGGCGAAGCAAAGAGCACAATTACAGCCTATCATAGATAAAGTCAGCAGAGAATTAAAAGAATGCAGAAAGATTGTCCTCGAACTGCCGGAAGCAGGAACCTTAGAGCGAGCCTCTACTTATAGAGATAAAAAAATAGCTCCCCTATTTAATCAAATGAAAGGCATCATCGCCGGACTGGCAGCACAGATACAGGAACTTAACACCGAAATAGAAAAATGGAAGGAAAAATATAAGAGAGAAAAACAAATCTGCGAAGCCGTGAAAAAAGACTTAAGCAAAGCTCTGCAGAGAAATCAATACTTACAAGAGGAAAAAGAAGATCTGCTGAATATTTCAGAACGATATAGCAGGGGGTGGTACGGGTTCTTGGAAATAATACTGTTAAGGAAGCCATACAGAAAGAAATGGAAATTGAAGAAAACCGCAGAAAGGAGCAGTCCTCAGGGAAAAGTATTTTAGAATTACTAAAACAGGAAAAAAGAAAAAGCATGATGGAAAATCAGTACCAAAGACCAGGAAAAAAGAAATACAGAGGAATGGAGATTTAGAACTATGAAAAAACAACTTTATAATAAAAAGAATGGATTAAAATATACTTTACAGGGAGATTATTATTTCCCAGAACTGACTATTAATGAGGAAAAAGCAACATACGGAAAATATGGAATGATGAGAAAGAAATATCTGAAAGAACATAAATCGGGATATTATCAGTATCTTCTACTGACCGGAAAGTTAACGGAACATCTGAATCAGCTGATAAGGAAGCGAGAGAGCAGGTAGAAATCCTGGTAAAGCAAATGGCAGAGAGACAGGGTGTGACGGAGAAAATGAAAGAAGAGAATCAGATGGAATGGGTGGGGAGGATGAATGGTATAAAAGCTAGTGTAGAAGAAATAGTATTTCAACAATTGATTTATATATAACTAAAAATTAAATATGATTAAGGGAAGGCACGTTGATTGAAAAACGTGTCTTTTTCTTTTACGAAGGAATTGAATAGTAATTATTAGTTTGGTACAATAAAATGAAATATATAATATTAAAGGTGGAAAATTATGCCGGAAAAAGAACCACGTTTTCATGGCGAAGTCACAGAAAAAAGCCATAAAAATATGAGCAGAATACATGGAAAAGATACAAGAATAGAAATTGTTATGAGAAAGGCATTGTGGAGTAGAGGTTTTCGTTATAGAAAAAATTATAAGGAACTGCCAGGAAGACCAGACATTGTCTTGACTAAATATCGTATTGCCATTTTTTGTGATAGTGAGTTTTTTCATGGTAAGGACTGGGAAGTATTGAAGGCTAAATTGGAAAAGGGAAAAAATCCGGATTATTGGGTTAGAAAAATAGAGCGAAATATCCAGAGAGATGAAGAAAAGGACAAACAATTAAATTTTATGGGTTGGACAGTGATACATTTCTGGGGCAAAGATATTTTAAAAAATACAGAGCAATGTATAAAAGTGATTGAAGAAACAATATTTGATCAGAAATTGGAAGAAGTAGATGATGAAAGGGAAATATAAATGGGAAGTTACTTGAAGGAATATGATGAGACAGACCCTATTTCAATCGAGACGTATGCAAAAAAGCTAGTAGGAAAAACTTTTGCAGATGTATGTAGGGAAGATGATATTACAAAATCAACAGTTGTTAGAGAAGCTTCAAATTATGAAGTAAAGCACGCAAATAAAAAGAGAAAAGGTGGTTTAGGTGAACTGATAGAGGAAAGATTTTTTCATTATCAGACTAATAATGATGCAAGATCAGATTTTGATAAGGCAGGTGTGGAGCTTAAGGTAACACCATATAAACAAAATAAAAATGGTAAATTTGTAGCAAAAGAGAGACTTATATTAACAATGATTGATTATTTTTCAGTTGTTGATGAAAAGTTTGAAGATAGCCATATGTGGCAAAAATCAAGTCTGATTTTACTGATTTATTACCTATATAAAAAAGAAATCAAAGATAGATTAGATTATCGTATAGGATATGTGAAGTTATTTGCACCAACAGAACAAGATATAAAAATTATAAAACATGATTTTGAGACTATTGTTGAAAAAATCAAAGCTGGGAAAGCACATGAATTGTCTGAGGGAGATACTCTCTATTTAGGAGCAGCACCTAAGGCTGCAACTTCTAAAAATAGAAGGAAACAACCATTTAGTGATGAGTTGGCAAAACCGCGTGCATTTGCATTTAAAAACTCATATATGACATATGTTCTCAATAACTATATTATTCCGGGAAAGAGTACATACGAACCAATTATAAAGGAAAATGCAGAAGAATCATTTGAAGATTATGTTGTACAAAAAATAAATACATATTATGATTGGACTGTTACAGAATTATGTAATAAGTTTCATATAGAATATCAGAAAAAACCGAAAAGCCTGGAAGCAATGTTGGCATATCGTATGCTAGGAATTAAAGGAAACCATGCAGAGGAATTTGAAAAAGCAAATGTGGTAGTGAAGGCAATACGCATTGAGAAAAATAATAAAATAAAAGAAAATATGTCTTTTCCAAATTTTAAATTTAAAGAATTGTTAGAAGAAGAATGGGCTGATTCTACATTTGGAAATTATTTACGAGAAACAAGATTTTTATTTGTTATATATAAGTATGATCAGAGTGGAGAATTGAGATTGAAGGGGTGCCAATTTTGGAATATTCCATATGATGATTTGGAAGGGAATGTGAAGTTGGTTTGGGAAAAGACGCAAAGAGTAATTCGTGAAGGTCTTCAGATAGAAAAGAAAAATGGAAAGAATTATAATAATTTCCCAAAAGCATCAGAAAATCCAGTGTGTCATGTAAGGCCCCATGCACGAAATGCAAAAGATACGTATGAGCTTCCAGATGGAAGACAATATCCGAAACAGTGTTTCTGGTTGAATAATAGTTATATTTTGTCACAGTTACAAGATCAGTTTAAGGAGGAATAGTATGGCAGGCTTTATTTTTTCTATATATAAAGAAGAAAATATTGAAGGTGTGAAGAAGTGCATTAAGCAAGGTATATATGCATCAAAGGTACCAAATGATAAACTTTCGTCAAAGGAAAATGAAAATTCAAGCAATAAAAGTAAGCAAGTTATGGCGGCGGTATTAGCAGATTATTGTTCTATGCAAGCTGGTGATAATGTTTATTTTTTATCCGATAGACGAATTTATGGGGTGGGGAAATTAGTTAATGTTGGACCGGATTGTAAATATAAAAATTATCTGGACGCAAATATCTTTGAAAAGAAGGAAGGAGTGAGGGAAGAAGATCAACCATTGATGAAATTGAGTCCTGAGTATAGATGGTTATGTTTTTTTAAGCCAGATCAACATTTCTTTGCAGAGGGGGTTGATATGGATGAAGTATTATCTTATAAACCACTTGCATTCAGAATGTTAAGAGCATTTCAAGATGTCACATTTATAAAAATAGATGACGAAGAAAATAGAGCTTTAAAAGAGTGTATTTATTTAAAGAATAGAGAAAAAAAGAAGTATTTTGAATATAATTCATCGGAACATAAAAGAGTTTTAAAATTTGATTTGGAAAAATACCTCATTAATCCGGGAGAAACTATAAAAACTGAGTTTGACTATGACAAAAATGAGATAAATACGGAAATGTTGCTAGAAGCTTGGACAATAGATTTTATTTCCAAAAAAGGATTTGAGGGTGAGAAATATAATTATGTTACACACCAGGTTATAGCTTCTCCGTTTAAACCACTTGCTTATATTGATAAAATGGATATTTTTGCATATAGATACTTGGAGGAATACCCTGACTTGGAAAAACCAATAGAAAAATATATGGTTATAGAATTAAAAAAAGGAAAAGCAACCAGAAATTTTCCATTGCAACTAATGAGATATGTTGACTGGATTAGTAAAGAATATGCGGCAGGGGATTATTCCTTGATAAAAGCGGTGGGGATTGCAAAAGGATATCCTAAGGGAATGCAAAAAATTATAGATGAACAGTGTAATAGAAGTTATTTATCAGATTTACATCCTAATATAACTTCTCAATGGAATGATTTGAGTTTATATGAATATTTTATGGATAAAGGAAATCAGCTTCGAATTAGAAAGAGTAATATTTTTGATCCAATCCTTGAACTGAAAGAAAGGTTTTCAAATATTGGTTTAAAGTATAATAATGGTAAAATTCGAATAAATGGAGGAGTATATTCACCCAAATTTAAAGTGCAGTCCCAAAAGTGGGCTTTTTTTGAGAGGATAGATGAAGAGGAGAAAAATGTACTCAGTAAAAATGGATGGACAGTTATTGACGTTTCCAAAATTAAAAATAGGGTAGAAGTAAATCAACTTATTTTAGAATTATTTAGATAAAGATCTTTACAAAAACAGTAAAATAGGATATTATATGTGAAGAACGATCGTTTGAATAATAAAAAGAAGAGGTAAAAAAAGTGAAGAAAACAGTTTGCGAATTGTTTGCCGGAGTAGGTGGTTTTAGATGTGGACTTAATAACATAAAAACAGCAGAAGATTATGATAAAAAGGAGAAATGGGATACAGTTTGGTTTAATCAATGGGAACCAGCAGAAAAAACTACACAATACGCACATGACTGTTATGTATATCGATTTGGGACACGAGTAGATATTGATGGCGAGGATACAACAAATTATAATATTGAAGATGTAAATAAAGCAAAAATCCCTGATTTTAATTTGTTAGTTGGAGGTTTTCCATGTCAGGATTATTCAGTAGCATCTTCGTTAGCTACATCAAAAGGACTCGAAGGGAAAAAAGGTGTTTTATGGTGGTCAATCCGTGAGACCTTAGAAGTAAAAAAGCCACCGTTTGTATTATTAGAAAATGTTGATAGACTGTTAAAATCTCCAGCCAAGCAAAGAGGTAAGGACTTTGGCGTGATGTTATCCTGTTTTAGAGATGAAGGTTATACAGTAGAATGGCGAGTTATTAATGCAGCAGAATACGGATACCAGCAGAGACGTCGTCGAATATTTATTTTTGCTTATAAAAATGATACAAAATATGCAGAGAGAATTTTGAAGAGAATTAGATATACCAATGAACTGGAAGAAAATAAAAAAATAGAATGTATGGAAAATGTAGTTCTGAAAGAAGGCTTTTTTGCAGAAACATTTGCAGTAAATAAAGCTGATAAAGCGAAAATGAAGACTAAGGTACTGCCGGCAGAAGTAGGAGAAGTATCAGAAACATTTCAATGTATATTTGAGAATTCCGGTATAATGAAAGATGGGATAATATATACGATAAAAACATTGCCTAACTATAATGGAGAGCAGATAACTTTAGGAGATGTTATGGAATCAGGAGAAGTTGAGGAAGAGTATTTTATACCAGAAGAAAAATTATATTATACGAATCCATCAGTTACACATAGTGATGAAACTGAACAGCGTCTTCCAAAAGAAGATAGACAGACATGGCAGTATCTGAAAGGTGCAAAAAAATTATTACGAACAAGTGCAACTGGCCATGAATATGTTTTTTCAGAAGGTGCAATTTCTATGATTGATCAGGAAGATAAACCAGCACGTACAATGCTTACATCAGAAGGCGGATTTAGCAGAACAACGCATATTGTAAAAGATAAAATGACTGGAAGAGTGAGGTTGCTTACAGCGACAGAAGCAGAACGTATTCAGGGCTTTCCTACTAATCATACAAAATATTGTTTGGTTAAGGGAAAAACAGTAGAAATGCCATTGAGAAAACGTAGATTTATGATGGGAAATGCCTTAGTAGTTAATTTGGTGGCAGATATGGAGAAAACTTTAGATAATATATTTGCGGAAGAATAATATACTAAAACTTGTTTGAATAAGGTCTGTTTATATAAAAGAGGTACTTATATGAATGATAAAACGGTTTATTCTTATATAAATGATATAGCCCAACGTTTAAAAGAACCAAGAAAATATGGTGACGTTTCTTTGATGGTTGGCGCTGGGTTTTCGAAAAATGCACAAAGTAAGGGCATGGCATGTATTCAGCCACCAAATTGGAGTGAACTTGCTGAAAAAATGTATGAGGAGTTATACCCGGAGCCATTAGAAATGCAAGAAAAGGAAGAATGGCATAAACAAAAGATTGTAAAAACATCAGGGAAAAATGTTACAAAACTAGCAGATGAATATATTGCTAATTTTGATAGAAATAAAATCAATAATTTAATAGAGCAATCTATTGCGGATGAAATGTTTGTTCCGGGAGATTTACATAAAAGACTGTTGAGGCTACATTGGTCAGATGTTTTTACGACAAATTATGATACACTTTTAGAACAAACTGTGGATATGATTTATCGTGAAAATAACTATGAAATTATCTATTCTCAAAATGATTTACCAGGGAGTATAAAACCAAGAATAATTAAGTTACATGGCAGCATTCCGCAAGTAAAACCATATATAATATGTGATGAGGATTATAGAACATATCCTGATAAATACCCAGCACTGGTTAATACTGTACAGCAAGCAATGTTAGAAACTAGGCTGTGTTTGATTGGTTTTTCTGGAGATGATCCTAATTTTCAAAGTTGGCTTGGATGGTTGAGAGATAATATGGGTGAGTACTGTCCTAAAATTTATTTGATTGGTATATATGAAACATTAAGTGCACCAGAGAAAAAATTATTAGAAAATAAAGGGATTACTATAGTAGACCTATCTGCATTGGTATCTGAACAGGAGGAGAACAGACATTATCAAGCAATTTCTGAATTCTTAAATTTATTAGAAGAAAATCAAAATGAAAGAGATATATATGGAGAACGACCATATTCTCAAATGAATAGATTATGGAAACCTAAAAAGGAGGAGAAAGAAGAGTATTTCGAAAGAATGAAACGATATTCATATCAGGTAGAAATACTAATTAGACCATATATTTTATTGCCCGAAAATAAAAGAGAGAAATATGCAAAATATTTTTCAGAACAATTTAGTATAGTGTTGAGACTGGTTGAGGATGATATACCTGAAGTACTGATTTTAAGTATTATTAAAATTTTAAGAAAATGTTTGGTTGTTTTAGAGGATGAAAATGCTGAATATTTAGAAAAAATAGCGGAACTGTTAAGGAAAAGAAATTCACAAACAGGTATATTATGCGAAATACAGTTATATCTAGCTGAAATGTATAGGATCGATGGAAAAAAGGAACAATATGAAATATGTATGGAACAATGTAAAATATATTGTGAAAAAATACCATATTATAAGAATGAGTTTCTTGTTGAAAAAATAAAAAATCATATTTCATTATTTGATTATGAAGAAACAAAGGAACTGATTGAAAAAATAGAATCATCTACATTTGAAAATAAAATAAAAAAGGCAGCCCTTTATAAACAGTTGTCACAAAATGAGATTGCAGATGAGATACTAAGTGAATGTTCAGCAGAATTAGCACAAATGAAGTTGTCAGATGAAGTATATGCTTCATATCTAGGATATTTAAATTTATGCCATAGAAGTAATAGTTGGGAAATAAAGGAAAAATATTCTGATAATAATTATTATAATAATCCATATAATACAAGGAGGATTATTGTTGAGCAACGGGAGAAAATAGAACAGATATTTTTTGAAAAAGATAGAAAAAAAGAAGAAAAAATGATACCGTTTAGCCTTAATTCAAATAAGAGTGTTACAGTATTTTCTATAGGAGAAACCGATAGTTATAAAAATTCATTTGTTTTTATCCTTGGGCTGGATAGATTGTGCTTGCCTATGTTTATTGATCAAGCAAAATTACTTCCACGTGTATATGATGAAATAATTCAATCAAGCAAATATGCTTATTGGAAGATATCATTAGCTGTTAGGACAGATCAAGAAAAAGTTATCAATCAGATTTTTACACGGAAAACGCTTTTTAATATAGATGATTCAGAAAAACAATATCTTTTTGAAAAATTGATTGAAATTGTAAAACTATATTCAGAAGAAGATAGTTATAATAGAAAACAATATTTTGTATCAGTAAAAAACATCCTAAATGTATTATCACGTTTAGTGGTATTTATAGAAGACATAAATATAATTATTTTTTTAGAAATATTAAGTAGGTTCAGTCAAAAGAAAGATTCCTTTATAATTAGAGATATAAAAAAGATTTTACAGATAATTTCAACTAGATTTAATGGAAATATTGCGAATGCTTGTCAGAATATTATTTTCCTTGAGTTTGATGCACAATATCATTTAGCTAGTTACTTTAATGATATATATTTTAAAATATCTGAAGAAGAAGTATTTTATGCAAAAGCTCTTCGAGAGAGTTCGAGTGAAAATATATCTGAAAGAGATAATGGTTTAGCTTGCTTAGTAGTATTGTGGAATAATAAACCGTTAGAAAAATATAGGGAAAGTATCGAAAATGTCTTTTGGAAGAATGACAAAGATACTTTACCAATAACGGAGTTATATTATTCATTTATTTGGGAGAGACTGCCACATCCAGAATCAGTTGATTTTTCAAAATTATATTATACATATTTGATGAATACAGAATATGTGGAAAGTGTAACGTCAACAGGACGTACAATAAACAATTCATATGGAAGTGTTCGAGATTATTTTAGTTTTTTTTATTCGACATCGGGAATTTGTCAGAGAGAATGCAATAAGGTGATTTTAAATAAAGAACTGGCAAATACTATTTTAACTCGTTCATATGAGTTTATAATCCATGAAAAGAGTTTATTGAAATATGACTTTATGGGAGAAAAAGACGAATGTGAAAGTAAGTTTTTAGTAATTGGAGAACTTGTTGCTCTTGTTTATTGTGAAGCTATAGAAAATCAATTGATTACAGAGATATACCCATTAATTGAAAAAATTAAGAAAGTATTATCAGATTGCCAAATTAATACTATTGCGATTGATATACTAGAAATGACTGAAGAAAATAAGTTTGAAGAATGTGTTGATATGTTTGAAAATATTATATTAGCAAAGGATAAAAAGTTATATTCAAGTGTGTTTACAGGCATACAATGTTTAGTGTTTGTAAAAGAAAATAGCAATCAAAACATATCGTTTGAAAAATTTTTTAGCTCAATAAAATATTTAGACATAGAATATTCGAAAACACTATGGCTTCATTTGACGTCACTGCTCAGACAACCTTTTTTTGCTAAGGAGAAAGTACAGAGATATATTACATTGTCCATAAGTAAATGTATAGATATATATGAGAAACTAGCCAATCAAGGTGAACGATATTATCTGGATGGTTTATATAATTGCGTAGAGGCATTACACCAATATTATAAAAATGTTAAGACGAGTGGAGATGACGAAACTGATGAATTAAAACAATGTGTCGAGAAAGCTATGAAAATAAAAAATTATGAGATAGCAAATATCTGGTCTTGTTAATAGTGTGATAACACCCTGATAACAAAATCTTCCCAAACCCCATGGAATCAGCAAAAAATTCACATTTTTCATCACAAATCAAACGAAAAATAACCATTTACACCTTACAATATCTCTGAAAATATCTAGATTTATATATATATCGTACCGCAAGGTACTTGTGTTCAAGCGTAAGATTCACCCCAGAAACTAATGTTTCTGGGGTTTTTCTGTTGCCTGGGAAAATAGGAATTTGCTGGGGCCGTCTGTTTACTCACCTCGGCAAATTCCTATTTGAAGTTATAATTGCTGTATGATAAAATTATCGTAAAACACATATTTCTAAGAGGAGAAAATATGAGAAGGAGAAACACTATGTTATTTGATGGATTTGATATGCTATTTAACATCGCCTTCGCACTAATATTCTGTAGCGTTTTTATTATATTAGCATATGGCATTATCACAAGTATTACCACATGGAATAAAAACAATCACTCTCCACGGCTCAATGTATCAGCCAGGGTAGTTGCCAAACGAACGGAAGTCTCCCATCATCAACATCCTAATAATGGGGACATGAGCGGCTCTCATGGATATAGAACTACCTCATCCACTTCCTATTATGTAACTTTCGAGGTAGACAGCGGTGACAGAATAGAATTCTCTATGAGTGGCTCTGAGTATGGAATGCTAATAGAAGGAGATGCTGGAACATTAAATTTTCAAGGGACAAGATATCTTGGATTTGAGCGCAAATAGAGATATAAGACCTATTAAAAATAAGCAGTTTCTAACAGAATTATTTAATACCATGTATAGTGAATTGACAGTTCCAAAATTCAACAAGAAAAGTAAATGAAGGGAAAAGATGTTTTTAATCATCGGCTCAATTATACTTTTTATTCATGCAGTAATAGTCTTTAACACAGGAGGAGATAAAAAATAATATGAAAACGAAGACAGATTACAAGTCTATTTTGATAGAAATAAATATCCTTACCATCGCAATTGCTATTATAGCTGTTGCTGTTTACTTTTTCCTGGTTCCGAGTCATACGTCGATTAGCAGTATGTCAGGTCTGGGTATTGTTCTGTCGAATTTTGTTCCGCTGCCATTATCAGCGATTACGATGATTCTTAATGTAGTTTTATTAATTATTGGATTTTTTACCTGCGGAAAGGAATTCGGGCTTAAAACAGTTTACACGAGTGTTATGCTGCCAGTGTTTCTGGGTATATTTGAGAACATTTTTCCCAATACCGGTTCTATAACGAATAGTCAGGAACTGGATGTTCTTTGTTACATTCTGGTAGTGAGTGTGGGTCTGAGTATTTTATTCAACCGAAATGCTTCTTCTGGGGGATTGGATATTGTAGCTAAGATTATAAATAAATATTTTCATATGGAGCTGGGGAAAGCGATGTCTTTGTCGGGGATGTGTGTGGCACTTTCGGCGGCGCTGGTTTATGATAAGAAAACTGTAGTACTCAGTGTATTGGGAACTTATTTTAATGGTATTGTTTTGGACCATTTTATTTTTGATCATAATATCAAACGACGGGTCTGTATTATTACAAAAAAGGAAGAGGAATTGCGGCAGTTTATTGTTCGTGATCTGCACAGTGGGGCAACTATTTACGAAGCGATTGGTGCTTATAATATGGAAAAAAGAAATGAGATCATTACCATTGTAGACAAAGGGGAGTATCAGAAATTGATGAAGTATATCAATCAGGAAGATCCAGAGGCATTTATTACAGTATATACGGTATCGGATATGCGGTATTTGCCTAAGAAGTAGAAGAATTGAGCATGGAGAAAAGGATGTTGTTGTAGTAATCTATGGATATATGAGGAGGTGATTTTTGATGAAACTTACATGGAGTGAGGCGAGTGTTTTTGCATTTGTGTGGGCTTGTGCATTAGGGTATATTGTTGCAAGCCGCATACTGGAGTGGAATTTTGAACGATTTTTGCCAAGTAACTGGTATTTTGTGGTGAAAAAAAGATTGGCACAACCGGAAGCGAAGTCTTTGAGAACGGAGAAAGTACCGAAAAAGATATCGAATGTTCTGGAGGAGCTGCTTACTTTGATGCAAACCGGTAATTTGCAAAAGAGTACAGTAAGAATGGATCGGACTTTTCAAGAAAAAGTAATGCATGAAGTAAAGCTGCTTGAAGGAAGAGGTTTATCAAGGCAGCTACATTTTACGAATGTGAAGTTATCAGAAGAGAATGCCAAAAAGAGAGACTTCCGGCATTGGAGTGATTCAGGACGTGAATGGAGGGAAGTTATCGTAGAAGCCGCTGTTTCTGACAAATATATACATAGAGACAGTGGTAAGGTGATTCATGAATCGATTTATCCGCATGGGTCGATATTGCTTCGGCAGTCACGTCATATTTGTCACAATGAAGTGGGAGGGAAAGACAGGCAGAAGGAGCAGAGATTTTATTCAAAGTATTCGGAAATATTTTGCCCAAGCTGTGGGGCGCAGATACAGTTAAAAGGTGATGAGACAAACTGTCCTTATTGTGGAGGGTTTATTCAGAGTAATTTCTATGACTGGCAAATCGAAGATTTTATGATTTATCAGACACCAGATCCGAATATGGATAATCTAAAGTATACCAGTGTAACGATTTTACTTTCGTTTTTACCGACATTTCCTTGTGTTTATTTGATCACGAATATGTATATTGCAATTGGTGTTGCGATGACACTTACAATTATACTGAGTCTGAGTCTTCTTTGGATCAGAGCAAGGAAAATAGATGAGCTGGAGAATCTTGAGAAAGAGATTGTCCGTTATGATGAGGGTTGGTTAATAAGTAATATCAATGAAGCGTTATACAAAACACTTCTTACCCCAGAGCTGCTTTCTTACAGTGTTAATAATATAAAGCTAAAAGGTGTGGAAAATACGTCTGACAAGACGACGATTTCTGTGGAAGCGATGTTGAAGCAAACCTTTCTTCAAAATAATAAGCATATTGTGACGAAAAGTGAAAAGCATAACTGGAAGCTTTGCCGATCTCGTTATCCGAATCGAATCAAGTCCAAAGGCCAGGCCGTTGTGATGGAAAAGGAATGTCCAAGTTGTGGGGCTAACTATATTCCGGATAATAACGGTTGTTGTTCCTATTGTGGTTATAGTCTGCAAGTTGATAATGCTAAATGGAAATTGTTGTAATAAGTTTTTGTATATATATCGTACCGCAAGGTACTTGTGTTCAAGCGTAAGATTTGCCCCAGAAACTAATGTTTCTGGGGTTTTTCTGTTATCTAAAAAAATAGTAATTCAACAATATTTATCTCGCTTTGGTTTTACCTGTCCTTCGAGGGGTACGATGGTATGGTATTCTGCTTGGTGCTTTTCAATGGAAAGTCGTACTTGTTCTATGTGAGCAGGTTCTATGAGAAGGGACATACCGCAGGATAATTCACCCTGAATGGCTCTGGGAGCCGGGGCAATACGGTTTGGAATGTCATCGGAATCTAAGACGTCGTGAAGGGCAAGCCCCTGCTCATAGTTTTCGAATAAGATATAATATTTTAATCCGCCTTTAATCATTGAGCATTTCGATGAAAGCACCAATACGAGTACGAAGCTGTTCAGCATCTGTATCTGCATAGTCAGTTTCTAAGCTTAAGACAGGTATTCTCATAGATTGTAATTCAGATAGTGGTGGCAGAAAGCGCTGCACCAATTGCTCCGGCATAGCGACCGTCAGTATCGGTTAATACATCTGTTTTTAAAGATTCTCCGAGCGATTTCTTAAGATAAGAGTAATCGCATAATCCACCAGTAAGACAAATGCATTCTTCCTGTCCATTTATAAGTCTTGCTGCCTGTGATACAACTTTTTGTACGATGGAGTCGATAACGGCAAAGGCAATGTTTTTTCTTGATTCTCCACGTCCGATCAAACTGATTACCTCAGATTCTGCAAACACAGTACACATGGAGCTGATAGAAGTTCCGCTGCCTTTTGCAGCAAGCTCACACAGATCTTGTGGGGTTAGAGATAATGTATTTGCCATGACTTCAAGGAAACGGCCTGTTCCGGCGGAACATTTATCATTCATGAGAAAGTCAGTGACCATACCGTTTTCAATGCGGATGATTTTCGTATCCTGTCCCCCGATGTCAATGAGGAGCATATTTTCATTTTTATGAATATAGCAGGCTCCTTTTGCATGACAGGTAATTTCTGTGACGCATTTTGCAGCATAAGGAACAGAGACACGACCGTATCCGGTTGCGACAACAACGGATTCTTCTGGCAGGATTCTCTTTTCCATGAGCGTTTCCTGTATTTGCTTTGCAGTATCTACACTGCTCCAGCCAGTTGGCTGTAAAAAACGGTGGAGAATCTCTTTTTCATGATTCATGACAACTGTTTTAGCGCAGGTAGAACCAATATCAATACCAATAAAATATTTGTTCATAATAAGTATCCTGAATATTTTTTCTTTATCAACAGCACTTAATCAATAAAAACTAGATATAGAGAAATCAAGTTTATCAATATGTCGTTTGTAAAGACATTGACGAATTGGAATACCTAAAATATGACATATTGATAAAAATGAATTCTGAAAAATAGATTGATAAAGTTGAATGTTTATAAATTAAATTTCTAAAATATGTGTAGAAGCCCACTCGATTCCTTCTTTGGTGAGTGCTTCTATTAAAATAGTTTCATCTTCTGGAGCGGCTTTCCAGGCAAATCCGCAGCCGGCGGTAATTTCGCGGGGGACGGGGATGAGTCTTCCGGGAAGGCCATTTTTGGTGCAGAATTTGTCGGTTGCCATAGCCTGTGTTGTTGCGTCAAATGCAATGATGAAAGTAGGCTTTTTCTTTCTAAACATAGTTAAGATACTCCTTTGTTTAAAGGTTCATAGTTTGGATTTGAGTTTTACGAATTTGCATTTAAGTTTATAATTCAGGCTTAAAGTTTTGCAAATTCGAATTTAAATTTAAGGCTGTACAATTAAGGTTGTACGATTAAGGTTGTACGATTAAGTCTGCCTGTGTCATTTTTTCAGCGATAACGTACATGTTTGTTACCTCACCGACCTGAAGCTTATCAGTAAGTCCATAGAAGTTCAGGCAGGTTCCGCAAGTAAGGATTTCAACGCCCTGGGCTTCTAAAGATTTCAAATCCTCGATGGAAGCAGATTCTTCACTTGTGATATAAGCGCCACTATTATAGAAAAGAATGGTGGAAGGAAGGGTGTCCTGCTGGCTTAAGGCGTAAATAAACCCTTTTAATAAAGATTTGCCAAGTTCTTCTTCGCCACTTCCCATCTGGTTAGAGCTGATGACAACAACGATATTTTTCTTTCCGGCTGGTATTACTGGACAGTTTTCTTCTTCTACTGTTGCAATTGCACTGTCAGCGGCAGCCTGGGCAGCTTCTGCATTTACGGTCATAGTTACTTTGAATTCGTTATCGGAAATCTTTTCAGAATGCACACCGTATCCCTTCTGGTTTGCCATCTTTGTAAGGTTCTGTACGGCAATTTCATTATCAACACGTGTCTCTACTGTACCGCCACCCTGTAATTCGCGGATGGCATTTTTTGTTTTTACTATTGGGATTGGGCAGGCATCGCCCATTGCATTTACTTTAATCATGATTGTTCCTCCATTTTGTATATCAGATGTGAGATGACTCCCACCTTTGTAGGTGGCGAGCAATAAATCAGTATCAGTAGGGGAGTCAATCCCCCCCATCTGATATAGCCTCCGGCAGGATTGCAGAGATGCGCAGAAGAAGTATGTCATGTATTGCATGACGCGCATCTCGCAGCAAGAATGCCGGGGCATTCTTGAATTAATTTGTGACTAAAATTTCCGGTTCTGTTTTTGCTAGAACCTCTCCGACAATCTCAGCAGGAAGACCGGAAGCTTTTAACTTGTCAAGAAGACCAGGTGCATCTTCTTTTGCAAGAGAAATGAGCAGACCACCGGATGTCTGAGGGTCAAAAAGAATTTCTTCCATAGCAAATGGAATACCTTTAAATTGAACAAATGGACCGGTAAAGTTTCGGTTCCTCTGTCCGGCAGCAGTTAAAAGGAATTCATCGGCGTGTCGTAAGGCCTCTTCAAAGACAGGAACCTGTTTTGCGTGAATATGACAGGAAAGCTGTCCATCCATCATTTCATGAAGGTGGCCTAGAAAACTAAATCCTGTAACGTCTGTGCAGGCATGGATTTCGAAATTCCTGCAACACTCTGCGGCGTACTTGTTCAAGGTTGTCATGGAGTCTGTTACGGCTTTCATTGCTTCCACAGAAGCTTCTCCTACTCGATTTGCTGTGCAGATAATGCCGACACCAAGCCGCTTCGTAAGAATCAGTGCATCGCCCGGTTTCGCCCCGTTATTCGTATAGATTTTATTCGGATTGACGATGCCGGTAACAGAAAGACCATATTTCACATCCGAATCAGCAATAGAGTGCCCTCCGGCAAGTGTTCCGCCGGCTTCAATTACTTTTTCGGCACCGCCTCGCATAATTTCACCTAAAATGTTCAGATCCATTTTTTCAGGAAAACAGACAATATTTAAGGCGGTTTTTACTTCACCGCCCATTGCGTAAATATCACTTAATGCATTTGTAGCAGCGATTTTCCCAAAAGTGTAAGGGTCATCGACCATCGGAGGAAAGAAATCAAGGGTTTGTACAAAAGCAATATCATCAGATATCTTATAGACAGCGGCATCATCTTTACTGTCATAACCGACAAGAAGATTCTCATCTTCCGGTCCCTGCGGCAGCTTCGATAATATACGACTTAAAATGCCAGCGCCAAGCTTTGCAGTACATCCTCCCCCTTTACAAAATAATTTTTCCTTTTCCATAATAGGCAGCCTCCTTTTATGTGGGATGTACTCTCAGTGTTTTTTATGTATGTGCTTGTTACCACTGAAAAATACTTTTATGGTTCCTCTTCAATGTAATTTCAGAACTTTTCATACATTTCCTTTTGTAACCGATTTTGCGAGTACATTTTGGGTAAAATTTCCCAACATAATGTAATTTATTCTAAAATTAGTTTAATAGATATTGTACAGAAAGTAAAGTTCATTATTTCGATAATATAGATATGATTATTGATAAAAACGATAGATATGGTAAAATGTATTTATTCTGGAGTGTTTTCGACCAGAATATTTTAAACTTACCGGAAAGGAAAGTGAGAAAATGGATATACATCAATTGCAGATTTTTGTAAATGTCGCAGAATGCAAAGGTTTTTTAGCAGCATCGAAGAAAATGCATCTCTCGCAATCTACAGTCAGTACACATGTGTCAGCCTTAGAGCATGAGCTTGGGAAAAAGCTGATTCGACGTACAGCAAGAAATTTTGAATTGACAGAAGATGGGGTAAAACTTTATAAGTATGCAGTAGATATTTTACTTTTACATCGGAAAGCAATAATGGAAGTTGGGGGGAATGGAAGTGAGTTTCTTCGGATTGGTACATCTTCTGTTCCGGCACAGTGGTTTGTTCCTACAATATTGAGTGGATTTTTAAAGAAAAATGTAAATACGCAGGTGGAGATGACGAGTGCGGATAGTTTAGATATTATTCGTCGGGTAAAAGAGGGAAGTCTCGATATTGGATTTGTTGGGACAAAGGTAGAAAAGCAGTGCAAGTACATTCCACTGATAAAAGACCATTTGGTTTTGGCAGCACCAAATACAAAGGAGTATCAGAAGATTTTTGCCGGAGAAAGTGATTCTGGGGAGAGTGATTTAAGACAGATTTTAGAAGCACCATTTTTAGCAAGAAGACAGTACTCTGGAACAATGAAAGAGGCACTCGGCAGCTTGAAGTATTTTGGAATAGAAGAAGAAGACTTAAACATTATTGCAACCTTTGATAGTGCAGAGATGCTAAGAGATTGTGTGGAAGCTGGAATGGGAATTTCGATTTTGTCATATCAAATGATAAGAGAATTACATGAGTCTGGAAAGATATTGATTTATAGATTGCCGGAAAAGGAATTTTGCAGGGAATTATATCTTATCTATAAAAATGAATCTTTTCTTCCGGAAATAGTGAAAAGGTTTATTCATTATACAGAGAAGTATTTTAAAAAAGAATTTTAAGGAGATATATGTAACTTATTAACGATTCAACAAAGTCGGTATAATCAAGAATTTTTGTTGAACATACACTAAAAGGAATAGAGAGGAAAAATGTATCGAATTTTAATTGTCGAAGATGATTCTACGATTGCTTCGAATGTGGCGGCACATCTGGAGCGGTGGGATTATGAGACCAAACAGATAGAAGATTTTAAATGTGTGATGGAAGCATTTCAGCAGTTTGATCCGCAGCTTGTTATTTTAGATATTGGTTTGCCGTTCTATAACGGATTTTACTGGTGTCAGGAAATCCGGAAAATATCGAGTGTTCCAATTCTGTTTTTATCCTCTATGAATGATAATATGAACATAGTGATGGCAATGAATATGGGCGGCGATGAATTTATCGAGAAGCCATTTGATCTAAATGTACTAACAGCCAAGGTACAGGCATTACTACGCCGGGCCTACTCCTTTCAAGGCAATGTCAATGTGTTAGAGCATGAAGGAATGCTTCTTAATTTAAATGATGCTTCGCTTTCTTATAAGGGGGAGAAAATATCTCTTACTAAAAATGAATTTCGTATTTTGCAGATGCTTATGGAGAATGCCGGAAAGATTGTTGCAAGAGATGATATTATCGCAAGGCTGTGGGAGAGTGACGAATTTATTGATGATAATACACTTACAGTAAATGTGGCAAGACTTCGTAAGAAGTTAGAAAATGCAGGTATGGAAGGACGAATTAAGACGAAAAAAGGAATCGGGTATTATTTGGATAAATAGAGGAAAGAAAGAGAAATGATCAAAGAAAGTATTTTTTCATTTTTGAAAATCCGCAAAGTGCTAATTATTATATTTATAGGAATCGTTGTGATATTTGGAATACTATTTTATTTATATGATATTCCTTTTGATGCGATTATCTATGGATGCGAATTGTCTTTTGTGTGGTGTGCAGTATGTCTGTTTATTGATTTTTACAAATATTATAAACGGCATAAGTTATTACATATCAACAGGGAGCAGTTTTTTAACGATGCAGAACAACTCCCAGAGCATATGGATATTATTGAATATGATTATCAGGAGCTTGCAAAGGAATTATATCAGGCAAAGCAGGAGCTTATTTCTAAGAATCGAATTGCAAAAAAAGAGCTGCTTGATTATTATGGCATGTGGGTTCATCAGATCAAAACACCGATTGCAGCGTTGGATATTTTATTGCAGAATACTGAACGAATGTTATATCGGCTTGATGAGAAAGAGATGATGCAGGAGGCAATATCTGTTTCTGATATGAAGATGGAACTTTTCAAGATTGAACAGTATGTAGAGATGGCATTAAATTATCTTCGGGTAGAAGATATATCTTCTGATTTAGTGTTTAAAAAGCAGGAGCTAGATGATATGGTGCGTCAGCTCATCCGGAAATACGCAAAGATTTTCATATCTAAGAAGATAAAGATGGATTTTAAACCGACAAAAGTCTGTATAGTAACAGATGAAAAATGGTTTATTTTTGTACTTGAACAGCTCATATCGAATGCCTTGAAATATACAAAGAAGGGACAGATTTCTATTTATATGAAAGAGAAATCTCTTGTAATCGAAGATACAGGAATCGGAATTCCGGCAGAAGATCTTCCACGGGTTTTTGAAAAAGGTTTTACTGGATATAATGGCAGAGAGAACAAGAAGTCTACCGGAATCGGTCTGTATTTATGTAAAAATATTATGGATAAATTGCAGTGGAATATTACAGCAGATTCAGAAGTGGGAAGAGGAACAAAGATATATCTTACAAAAATGTAAGGTAAGAGCAGAAAGTGTTAGGTACTTCGATGGAAGCAGCGGCACTTTCTTTTTATAATAAACCTGTAAGCTTAGAGCATTTTTCAAACACGCTCTAGAGAAGAAGAAAGGCAGGGAATTATAATGGCATTATTAGATGTAAAAAATGTTCGTAAAGTATATACAACACGTTTTGGCGGAAATCAGGTGGAAGCATTAAAAGATGTAAACTTTTCTGTGGAGCAGGGCGAATATGTAGCAATTATGGGGGAATCTGGTTCAGGAAAAAGTACACTTCTTAATATTTTAGCGGCACTCGATAAGCCGACGGAAGGAAAGGTATTTTTAAAAGAAAAAGATTTAAGTAAAGTAAAAGAAAAAGAGATGGCGGCATTCCGCAGGAATAATCTGGGATTCGTATTTCAGGACTTTAATCTTCTGGATACCTTTTCTTTAAAAGATAATATTTTTCTTCCGCTTGTACTTTCCGGAACATCGTATAGAGAAATGGAAAGAAGACTTCTTCCACTTGCAGATAAACTTGGTATCAAAAACTTGCTGGAGAAGTATCCCTATGAAGTTTCGGGAGGACAAAAGCAAAGAGCTGCCGTTGCAAGAGCAGTTATCACACAGCCGCAGCTTCTGCTGGCGGATGAACCGACGGGAGCTCTGGATTCTAAGGCAGCAAAAGAACTGCTAAAGCTATTTACCAGTTTGAATCAAGACGGACAGACCATCCTGATGGTAACACATAGTGTAAAGGCAGCAAGCACAGCAGGGCGGGTTTTATTTATTAAAGACGGCCGGGTATTTCATCAGATTTACAAAGGAAATCTCAGTGAGGCACAGATGTATCAGAAGATTTCCGATACAATGACTGCAATCACAGCGGGAGGTGAGGATGATGAATAGTAAAATTTATGGAAAGCTTGCAGTAACGAATTTAAAAAATAATAGGAAAAGTTATATTCCATATATTTTAGCATCTGCATTTTCTGTAATGATGTATTTTATTATGGATAATCTGTACCGCAATCGTTCTCTAGTAGAAAAAGGGAGTCCGCTTGCTATTATGTTATCTTATGCTGATGCGGTACTTCTTATTTTTTCGATTATCTTTTTGTTTTATATCAATAGTTTTTTAATTAAACGCCGGAAAAAGGAACTGGGAATATATAATATTCTGGGAATGGGAAAAGGACATCTTGGCAAAATGCTTTTTCTTGAATCTGTAATAACAACGGTGGCAAGTATCATTGGTGGTATTTTAGCAGGCATTCTTTTGGGCAAACTCGTGTATCTTATATTATTGAAAATACTGCATATGGGTGGAAAGATAGAGTATAGAATCTCATTGGCATCTATTGGAATGACAACGATTTTTTTTGGCGCAATTTTTATTTTGATCTTTCTGTATAACCTTTTACAGATGAAGCTTTCAAATCCAATCGAACTGCTACGCGGAGGAAATACGGGAGAACGAGAGCCAAAGACAAAATGGATCATGACGATAATCGGAATCCTCTGTTTAGCAGGAGGTTATTCTATCGCACTTATAACAAAAGAACCGATGGCGGCATTAGGAAAGTTCTTCATTGCAGTTATACTTGTTATTATAGGAACGTATGCCCTGTTTATGGCAGGAAGTATTGCATTTTTAAAAATGCTCCGAAACAAAAAAAGCTATTATTATAAGACGAGACATTTTACAGCCGTCTCAGGCATGATCTACCGAATGAAACAGAATGCGGTAGGTCTTGCAAACATCTGCATATTAAGCACAATGGTTCTTGTGATGGTTTCTATGACAGTATCCTTATATGGGGGATTGAATGATGTGATTGTGACCCGTTTTCCATATGAGGCGCAAATCACAAGTTCAGGAATCAATCAAAAAGAAGAAGGACAGATAGAAGAAATTATAAAGAATACGACAAGGAAAAATCACACAGTGACAACTTCACAGATACGTTTTCATGTAGGGCGATTTACAACAGTATATAATAACAAAACGAAGCAGCTTGATATGATGGCAGCGGGGGATTATAGCAATTCAAATGCTGTAGATTTAGTCATGATTCCACTTTCTGATTACAATCAAACAGAAGGGAAGAATGTAAAACTGAAAGAAAATGAAGTTCTTCTTTATCATAGAAATCATAAAAGAACTCATAAAAAAAGTGATACAGAAGCCCTAAAAAATAAGAAAGTCATTCAGTTAAATAGCATCTCATATAAAGTAGTCGATGAATTAGACAGACTAGCAATAGCAAAAGCTGATACAACTAGTTTCATAGATGGATGGTATGTAGTAGTCAAAGACAGCAGTATCATCACATCCTATTTAAAAGATATTTACGAGAATAGTAATATATATGATGAACTGAAAGAATATTATAGAAAAATACAGTACAGTTACAGTTTTAATTTAAACGGAAGCAGAGCAAATCGTGCAAAAACAGAAAAAAGTATTCAGAAACAGCTTCAGAAAAAATTTGCGAATTGTTCCATTGAAAGCAGAGAATTAAGTAGAGAAAGTTTTTATGAACTTTACGGTGGGTTTCTCTTCATCGGTATCTTCCTCGGAATCATATTCCTGATGGCAACGACACTCATCATCTACTACAAACAGATATCTGAAGGGTATGATGACAGAGAACGCTACCAGATCATGCAGAAAGTCGGAATGAGCAAAAAAGAAGTCAGACATTCCATAAGAAGCCAGGTGCTACTCGTCTTCTTCCTGCCACTGATTATGGCGGTCATTCATCTGGCATTTGCTTTTAAAATTATCACAAAGCTACTCAGTGTGTTAAACCTTACGAATATATCATTATTTTTCATGTATACAGTAGGAACAGTAGCGGTATTTGCAGTAATCTATGCGATAATTTATAGCATAACAGCAAGAGAATATTACAAAATAATAATTTGCCGGGGTGAATAAACAGACGAACCCCCAGAGAGACACTACCCTATATCTGCGACTAAAGTCACAAATATAGGGTAGTGTCTCTCTTTGGGGGCGTCTTCTTGCCTGCGGCAAATCAGAAGTTCTTGATTTTGTAGGAGAGGTGTGTTAGAATGTACACAAACAAATTTTCGGAACATATGTTTATGAAGAGGTGATACTATGACAGAAAGAGAGATTCCTTTGGAGAGAAAGTTAAAGATTTTAGCAGATGCGGCGAAGTATGATGTTGCGTGTACTTCGAGTGGGTCAAGTCGAAGAGGGAAGAAGGGGCATCTCGGGAATACGGTATCTGCGGGTATCTGTCATACATTTTCTTCCGATGGACGGTGTGTTTCTCTTTTGAAGATTCTTTTTAGTAATGATTGTGTTTTTGACTGCAAGTATTGTCCGAGTCGTGCTGCGAACGAGAAGGAAAGAGCAACATTTACCCCGGAAGAGATTTGCAGGCTTGTGGTGGAGTTTTATCGTCGGAATTATATTGAGGGGCTGTTTTTAAGTTCTGCGGTGGTGAAGAGTCCGGCATATACGATGGAGCGAATGTATGAGGCGATTTATATGCTTCGGAATAAGTATCATTTTAATGGTTATATTCACGTGAAGGCGATACCGGGGGCACCGGATGATATTATATATGCACTTGGGTTTCTGGTAGACAGAATGAGTGTGAATCTGGAATTACCTACTGCCGAAGGCTTGAAGAGACTGGCACCGAATAAGAAGCCAAAGAATCTGATTCGGCCGATTCAGCAGATTCAGAGAGGAATACAGACGCAGAGAGTAGCACTTGGTAAGGATAGCCGAATGGAGCGGGCGAAGGGAAATCAATATTTGTCGAATAGTATATTTAATGAGAAGAATACTTCCTCTGTTGAGGAGAAGTCTGTATTTTCTATAATGGAAGACGCGCAGAAATCTGTTAAGAAGAATGATAATGTAAATAGGCGACAAAATGATGCGGCCTTTTTCAAAGAAACTAGGTTAGAAAGAGATATAGGTAGTAATATAGATACAGAAAATAGTATGAGTGTCGCTACAAATAGTAGTATAGAAAATAGTTTGAATAGCAATATAGGAAGAAGAGGCAGAGAAAATGCGGCAATGTCTGATAATACATCGCAGATGGGAAATGGAATGAGTGGTGGAGTAGAAAGTAAAATAACACTCCCATCCCATTTTTTGCAGATTACAGGAAAGCGAGAAGGGGCACAGTTTGTACCAGCAGGGCAGAGTACGCAGATGATTATCGGAGCTTCAGGAGAGAGTGATTTTCATCTGCTTTCACTGACTCAGCGGCTTTATCAGCAGTATGATTTAAAAAGAGTGTTCTATTCTGCCTATGTGCCACTGAATGATGATCCGGAACTTCCAGCAATTGGAACCGCACCACCTCTTTTGAGGGAACACCGTTTATATCAGGCAGATTGGCTGCTTCGGTATTATGGATTTCAGGCGGATGAACTCCTAAGTTCGGACCGGCCGAATTTTAATACATTTATAGATCCGAAGTGCGACTGGGCATTGCGACATTTAGAGTATTTTCCTATAGAGATTAATCAGGCAAGCTATGAACAGCTGCTTCGTGTTCCGGGAATAGGGAATAAGTCCGCAGGGCGAATTGTCAGGGCAAGAAGACAGGCGGCACTTGATTTTGAAGATATCAAGAAGATGGGAGTGGTATTAAAGCGGGCAGTTTATTTTATAACCTGCCGAGGTAAGATGAAGTATCATACACCGATAGAAGAGGACTTTATTACCCGCCAGCTTATTGGGACGAATCAGAAAGATAATTGGAAGATAGAGCATCCAACAACATACAGACAGTTATCTTTATTTGATGATTTTAATTTGACGTGAACTCCCCATCACTTAAAGAAAGCAGAAATGATATGGTAGTTTTTACATGTAAAGATAGATTTGATGATATGATGACCTGTATTTACGAAGCGTGGGCATCCCATCTTGGACATAACAATATAAAGTTAAGAACAGAGCCGCTTGGAACAATGGAACTTTTTTGTGAATACCGTCATGTGGAGGCAGATAAAGAGAAAACAGAGAGTGTGATAAGAACGATTCAGCAAAAGATTTCCTTTCATGCATATCAGATGGTATATCATGCAGCGATGGCAGCAGATGAAGAGGAGAAGCTTGATAGTATTTATCGTTTTTTAATATTGGGATTCCATTATGGCAGGCAGATTCTAGGTTCGCTACAGAATCCGATCGTAATGAAAATATTTGATCTAGAACGAAAAGCAAGTAATGAAGCACATATATTTCGGGAATGTATTCGGTTTACCGAGATGAATCATCACATACTTGTGGGGATAATTTCTCCCAAATGTGATGTCATTACCTTACTTGCACCACATTTTGTGGATAGATTACCTTCTGAAGACTGGATGATCATAGATGATAACAGAAGAACAGCAGTGGTACATCCGGCAGACCAGCCATATTATCTGACATCTCTTTCCGAAGAAGAAATGTCAGAATTCCTGGCAAGGGAATCTGCAGCAAAGGATACCGATAGTATGACTGCACTGTGGAAAACATTCTTTCAGACGATTGGGATTAAAGAACGTAAGAATCCCGTATGTCAGCGCAATCTTATACCGCTCTGGTACAGAAAGCACATGTCAGAAATGCAGGATTAATTATAAGTTTGCGGCATTTTGCAGCATGAAGAACATAAATTAATCCTGAAAGAATCAGGTTTCTAACGAAAAATTGTTCCAAAGTTTTCCTGATCGTAGATTTTAAGTAATTCCTGTACGCCTTCTTTTACTTCATCACGAGTAAAGTCTGCCGCTTCAAGTTCAGCATCAGCCATACGGTTTAGATCATAATAGAAGAACAGACCGACTTTTAATATGTCCGGATTAATTGGATTAGCATATTCATAAAGAATATCTTCTGCATCATTAATATTGCCATCGTTGATCATTTGCTTTAACTTAGGATAGAGTGTATTTTCCTGAAGAAGACCTTTTTCAGCATCAAGCCAGCATCCAGGTTTGATTCCATAGGCAATTTTAAGATAAGTTTCTATTAATTCATTTGTTAAACGTAAGTCAAAATCATCACGAAGCATGTTGTAAAACCTCCTGTTTTTCATAATGTACTTACAGACTCTTCTCACAAAAGCAAGGTGTGAAGACTTCAAAAGTACATAGCATCATTAAACTTTATAATTATACAATAGAGTTCGCGGAAATTTCAATATTTATCTTATAGCAATTAAGTAAAATCTTATAAAAGTTCAGAATTATAAATGGAATATATTCACAAAATATGAGACGTTTTACGAAGTATTATAGAAAAGTATCATAGAAGAGTTATGATTAAAAATCTTTTGACATTAAGAATATTTTGTCATAAATTATAAGTATTAAAGAATGATTCGTCATTCTTATTGCGAGATGCGCATCATGCAACGCAGGATAACTTCTACTGGTGTTATAGTAGTGAGAAGTAATTGGGGATGGAGAAATCGTATGGAAGATGCTTATGTATTACAGCTTTTAGAACCGAAGTTTAAAGAGTTTCATTTGTTGTTTTGTGGGTATGCAGAGTGTGAACCGCTGCATAGTTATGGACCGGCAACAAGGCCAAATTATATTATTCATTATGTAATGGGAGGAAAGGGGATATATCAGGTTGGAGAAAAGAAGTACCATATTTCCAAAGGACAGATATTTTTAATTGAACCAGAGAGCCTGACTTTTTATCAGGCTGATAAAGAGGAACCATGGACATATTTATGGGTTGGATTTGGAGGAACAGAAGCAAAGAGTTTTATTCAGGATGTTGGATTGAACAGCAGACAGTTAGTCTGTCAGTGTGAAGGAGGAGAAGAACTTAAAGAAATAGTATTTTCCATGTTGAAACATACAAAATCAACAACAGAGAATTTATATTATTTACAGGGAAGATTGTTCGATTTTTTTTCGGTTCTTGCAAGAGAAATTACATTGAGGCAGTTTGAAGATGATACAACGGAAAGTATGCATGTTCAGGAGGCGATTGATTATATCAAGAATAATTATTCGCAGGGGATTACGGTAAATGATATAGCGGATTATCTGGCTTTGAACCGAAGTTATCTGTATACTGTTTTTAAAAAAAGTCTAAATATCTCTCCGAAAGCTTTTTTGACGAAGTTTCGTATTTCAAGAGCGAAGGAACAACTAACATTAACGGACTTTTCAATTGAATATATCGCACATTCTTGTGGATATAAAAGTGCTTTAAATTTTGAAAAAGCATTTAAACAGGAAACGGGAGGTACCCCAAGTAAATATCGCAAAGAAAACAGAAAGACAACAAAGGAACGTTTATTACGTGTACAAAAAGAACTGGAGGAATATGGAGACAAAAAGACAAAATATTTGTAGTTGTTAAAGATAGTTATAAATCATAAATGGAAATAAATTACATATAAAATGATATAAACAACACCCGACAGACAACATTTTGAATGGTTTTACAAACAAAATGTGCTAACGGGTGTTATTTTTTTGGGTTATACTGTAATCAGTTAGGAACAAGCGCGCAAAATTCCTCAGAAAAATAATTAAATTAAGAGATAGATTGTTCTGGAGGAGGAAAAGGATGAGTAATCAAAAAAGTACAAATAAACATCCGCAGTATAAATATGCGTCTACAAGAGAAAAATATTGTTTTGGTATCGGTGCGATAGGTAAAGATGCCATTTGTAATCTGGTTGGCTCTTTTTTAATGTTATATTTTACAGATACCTTATATTTAGCACCAGCTTTTGTTGGTGTGCTGTTTCTGGTGGCAAGAATATGGGATGCAATTAATGATCCCGTAATGGGAATGATTTGTGATAATACACATACAAAGTTTGGAAAGTTCAGAATATGGCTTGTTATTGGAACATTACTAAATTCTGTTGCATTCGTACTATTGTTCCATAGCTTTCATTTATCAGGTACTTCATTATATATTTATGTATCGGTAATGTATATACTTTATGGAATGACATATACGATCATGGATGTACCATATTGGTCATGGCTTCCAAACTTAACAAATGATCCGCATGAGCGGGAGAAAGTGTCTGTTATTCCAAGATTTTTTGCAAGTCTTGCAGGATTCTCAGTAGCAACATTTGGACTGTATATCATTAATCATTTAAATAAAATAGCTGGGGAGAAAAATCTCTATGCAGAAACAGGATATACATTATTTGCGATAATTATTGCAGTTATCTTTATCGTAGCAATCGGTATTACTGTATTTAACGTAAAAGAAGAATCAACAATCGGAGTTTACGCAGAGAAAACAAGTTTAAAACAGGCTTTCCGTATCATTATTAAAAATGATCAGTTACTTGCTTTTATTGGAATTTTACTTACATTTAACCTTTGTACACAGATTGCAAAAAGTTTCGCCGTTTATTATTTCAAGTGCGTATGTGGAAATGAATATTTATATTCTATTTTTGGATTTGCCATTATTGCTGAAATGGCCGGCTTGGTATGTTTCCCTAAGATTTCAACAAAGATTAGTCGTGAAAAAGTATATGCATATGCGTGTGCGCTTCCAATTGCAGGATTTATTTTACTTGGAATCGCAGGATTCATTGCACCAAAAAGTGCAGTATTTGTTGTAATCTGTTGTGCGTTATTATTCTTTGGTTCAGGACTTTCCTTAGGAGTTACAACATGCTGTATGGCAGATGTTATTGATTATGGAGAAGTAAAATTTGGAGTTCGAAATGAAAGTGTTACCTGTTCAGCACAGACATTTTTGATGAAAGCAGCAACAGCAGCAGCTGGAGGCTTAAGCGGAGTAGGACTTCAGGTTGTAGGATATAATGCAAAAGCAGCAGTACAGAGTGCAGGAACTATTTTAGGTATACGTGTACTTATGATTGTCATTCCGGTTATCCTTGCAGTAGTTAGTTTCTTAATTTATAAGAAATGCTATAAGTTAAAAGGTGCCGCAATGGAAGAAGTAACACAGAAAGTAAATGAAATTCATGCACAGAGAGAAATAGTGACGGAATAAAAAGAGAGGCAGGAGAATCATTTATGGAAAAAATTATTTTTCACAAAGAAACAAAAACATTTCATTTATATAACGAAGAAATCAGCTATATTATGTGTGTCTTAGAAAACGGACATATGGGACAATTATATTATGGAAAAAGAATTCATGACAAACCAGATTTCTCCTACCTTGTAGAAAAATGTGGTCGTCCGATGACTTCTTACATTTTTGAGGGAGACCGCAGCTTTTCTTTAGAGCATATAAGACAAGAATATCCTGTCTATGGAACAACAGATTATCGACATCCGGCAATTGAAATTATGCAGGAAAATGGAAGTAATATTTCTGAATTTAAGTATGTAGGTTACGAGATTTTAAAGGGAAAACCATCGTTAAAAGGACTTCCGGCAACTTATACAGAAAGTGAGGAAGAAGCAGAAACATTAAAAATTATATTAAAAGATAATCTGACAGGAGCAAAACTTACATTATTATATACTATTTTTTCTAAAGGAAGTGCAATAGCCAGAAGCGCACATATATGTAATGAAGGAGAAAAAGTATTACATTTGCAGACGATGATGAGTCTTAATTTAGATCTTCCGGACAAGGATTATGTGTGGATGCAGCTTTCTGGGGCGTGGTCTAGAGAACGATATGTAAAGAATCGTATATTAGAACAGGGCATTACTGCAATAGACAGTATGCGAGGAAATTCTTCGCATGAACACAATCCATTTATGGTACTGAAACGTCCGAATGCAGGAGAAACATCGGGAGAGGTTATTGGATTTAGTTTAATCTACAGTGGAAATTTCCGAATGCAGGCAGAAGTAGATACCCATGATGTAACAAGGATTACTGTAGGAATTAATCCAGATCGATTTGACTGGAAATTAGAACCAGGGGAAGAATTTCAAACTCCGGAAGCGGTTATGGTCTATTCTGATCAAGGGTTAAATAAGATGAGTCAGACTTTTCATCGTTTGTATGCAAAAAGACTTGCCAGAGGTTATTGGCGGGACCGTCCAAGACCAATTTTAAATAATAATTGGGAAGCAACTTATTTTAATTTTACAGAAGATCGTCTTGTTCAAATTGCTTCTAAAGCAAAAGAATGTGGCGTAGAACTTTTTGTATTAGATGATGGATGGTTTGGACAAAGAAATGATGACCATGCAGGTTTAGGTGATTGGGTGGCAAATCCAGAAAGACTTCCGAATGGTATTAAAGGATTATCAGAGCGGATTGAAGCGATGGGAATTAAGTTCGGACTGTGGTTTGAACCGGAAATGACCAATAAAGATTCTGACCTGTATCGTGCGCATCCAGATTGGATTTTGCATACACCGGGAAGAAATGCATCTCATGGCAGATATCAGTATGTTTTAGATTTTTCACGCAAAGAAGTAGTAGAGTATATTTATGAGATGATGGCAAAGATTTTATCTGAAGCAAAAGTTTCTTATATTAAATGGGATATGAACCGTAGTATTACAGAATGTTACAGTGTGGCACTGCCGGCAGATCGTCAGGGAGAAGTATTCCATCGTTATATTCTTGGCGTATATGACTTATATGAGAGACTAACATCAGAATTTCCAGAAGTACTTTTTGAATCATGTTCAAGCGGTGGTGGACGTTTTGACCCCGGAATGTTGTATTATGCACCCCAGGGATGGACAAGTGATGATTCCGATGCAATTGAACGTTTGAAAATTCAATACGGAACCTCTCTTTGTTATCCGATAAGCAGTATGGGAAGTCATGTGTCGGTCATTCCGAATCATCAGGTATTCCGAAAAACCCCGTTACATACCAGAGCAAACGTAGCTTATTTTGGTACTTTTGGCTATGAGCTTGATTTAAATAGTCTGAAAGAAGAAGAAATCGCAGAAGTAAAAGAACAGATTATTTTTATGAAAAAATATAGAAAATTATTTCAGTTTGGTGATTTTTACAGACTCAAAAGTCCATTTGAAGGAAATGAGACGATTTGGATGGTTGTGAGTGAAGATAAAAAGACAGCAATTGTTGGATATTATCGTACATTAAATGGAGTGAATCAGGCATATAGTAGAATAAAATTACAAGGATTAGATCCAGATATGCTTTACGAAAATATTTTAAATAAAACAGAAAATTATGGAGATGAACTGATGAATTTTGGTCTGATTACAACAGATGTAACGGCAGGAGAAGTTCCGGGTGATGCAACTCCATGTACAGATTTTGAATCAAGAATTTATATTTTAAAGGCAAAAGAAAAATAAAAAGGGTAGTATGTTATGCAAAAAGAAAATCAGATAGAATCTAAAATAAGAATTCTGTTGATGGTAACAGGTATTTTATTGATCGGTCTGTGCGTGTCTTTCCTTCGAATTGCAGGCTTTGGTGTTGATCCATTTAGCGGAATGAATCTTGCAATTAGTGGATTTATTGGATGGTCATTTGGTAACTGGCAACTTGTTATAAATATCGTATTACTAATTATTGTATTTTTTACGGTGCGGCATTGCATAGGGTTAGGGACAATCATCAATATGGTATTTGTAGGATATATTGCAGACTTTATTTGTTTCCTGGTAAACGACGTTGCACAGATACATATAACAATGCCGCTTCGTATTATTGCATTAATACTTGGGCAATTCATGGCATCAATGGGAGTAGCATTGTATATGACAGCAGACATGGGAGTTGCCCCATATGATGCGGTGGCTGTTATTATTGAAAAAGCAACAAAAGGAAAAATTCCATTTCATATTGCAAGAGTAAGTTCAGATATTACAGTAGTGATGATCGGGGTACTGTTTTGCATTATAGGTAAAAACAGCGTGTGGAGTATTGTAGGAATCGGAACGATAATCAATGCATGTTGCAATGGACCGATGATACAATTTTTTAAAGAAAAGGTTATAAAACATTTGATAAGACAAAAATAAAACATGCATTGCATGACGCGCATCTCACAGCAAGAATGCAGGGGCATTCTTGAATTATAAAAATGATTTTGATCTATGTATTTTGGCATAGAATCAAAATCATTTTTTTGTTATAATATCCTTGCCAAAACAGGAGGAAAAATAAAATGGTAAAAATAGATTTGATCACAGGGTTCTTAGGTTCGGGTAAGACCACATTTATAAAAAAATATGCAAAGTATCTTATAGATCAGGGATTAAATATCGGTATATTAGAGAATGATTTTGGGGCAGTAAATGTCGATATGATGTTACTTCAGGATATTGCAGGAGAAAAATGTACATTGGAAATGGTAGCAGGCGGATGCGATAAAGATTGTCATAGAAGAAGATTTCGCACAAAACTTATTGCAATGGGAATGTGCGGATATGACAGAGTGTTGATTGAGCCGTCCGGAATTTTTGATATGGATGAATTCTTCGATGCCCTTCATGAATCTCCGCTTGACAGATGGTATGAAATAGGAAATGTAATTACGGTCGTAGATGCAATGCTTGAAGAGAATCTCTCAGAAGACGCAGAATTCATCCTTGCATCGGAAGTAGCCAATGCAGGCATTATTTTATTAAGTAAAGTGCAGAAGGCAGCAGAGACCGATATAGAGCGTACAAAAGCACATCTTAATAAAGCAATGGAATCTGTCCATTGCGACCGCCGATTTGAAAAAGAAATCTTTGCCAAAGACTGGAATAAACTTTCTGATGCAGATTTTAAAAAAATTCAGTCAGCAGGCTATGTTGGTGCAGATTATGAGAAAAAAGACATTGCAGAAGAAGATGCATTTCAGTCATTATATTTTATGAATTTAACTATGCCGGTAGAGAAACTTGAAGAAAAAGTAAAACAAATATTTAACGACAAAGAATGTGGGAATATCTTCCGAATAAAGGGATTTATGCAGACAAAATCAGATCAGTGGATTGAACTTAATGCCACACATCAAAATATTACTATACAACCGATAAAAGAAGGACAGGAAATCTTCATAGTAATAGGAGAAAAACTAAACAAAGAAAAGATAACTACTAATTTGATGGACTAAAGAAACGAAAAACATAGACTTTTGGGCAATCCCCATTCTCATCAACCGTGGATTTAGATAGTCAGAAAAAAGAAACAATACCATATCCCAGATGCGACTTCGGAGCGTGTTTAAGATAAGATGCGAACGAACATTTTAAACACAGCGACTACAGAGCAGATGGGATATGGTATTGTTTCTTTTTTCGTCTACATTAAATCTACAAATTAGTATTTAATCGTCTACAACCTGAACTTTTAACATATTTGTTGTTCCAGAACGTCCGATTGGTACACCAGAAGTAATAACAGTAACATCACCTTTTTCAAGGAGTCCATCTCTCTTACATGCATTGATTGCACGTTCGAAGAGTACGAATACTTCCCATTCTTCTCCAAGAAGGATTGGGCGAACACCCCAGGAAAGGTTTAACTGACGGCATACTTTCTCATCCATAGCGCATCCGATGATGTCGCATCCTGGACGGTATTTGGAAATCATTCTTGCAGAGAAACCACTCTTAGTTACAGTGATGATTGCCTTTGCGTCGAGGTCGTAAGCTGTGCTGCAGGTAGCATGGCAGATAGCGTCTGTGATACCTGGGTCAGTGTATTTAGCCATATCATTGAAACGTTTGCGGTAGTTGATTTCTTTCTCTGTACGTTCAGCGATTCTTGCCATCATCTTAACAGCTTCTACAGGATAAGCACCTGCTGCTGTCTCACCAGAAAGCATAGTAGCACTTGTTCCGTCGTAGATAGCGTTAGCTACGTCAGTAGCCTCGGCACGAGTAGGACGAGGGTTCTTCATCATGGAATCGAGCATCTGTGTAGCTGTGATAACTACTTTACCTGCTGCGATTACTTTTTTGATAATCATCTTCTGGATGATTGGAACTTCTTCTTCAGGGATTTCTACACCCATGTCACCACGGGCAACCATGATACCTTCGCAGGCCTCGATGATAGAGTCGATGTTATCAACACCCTGAGAGTTTTCGATTTTAGCGATGATACGGATATCTTTGCCACCGTTTGCCTTTAAGAACGCTTTCATTTCTTTGATATCGTCTGCTGTTCTTGTGAAAGAAGCTGCAACGAAGTCAACGTCCTGTTTGATACCGAATAAAAGGTCTTCTTTATCTTTTTCACTCATGAATGGGATGGAGAGTTCAACACCAGGGATGTTAACACCCTTACGGTTAGAAATAGTTCCGCCATTCTCTACTTTACAGTGGATATCCTGCCCCTTGATAGCCACTACTTTTAATCCTACAAGACCGTCATCAATTAAGATGCTGGAACCAACATGGATATCTTTGTGTAAATCTTTGTGAGTAACACTGACAATATCCTTTGTTCCTTCTACATCTCTTGTAGTAAGACAGAAGTCCTGTCCCATCTCAAGAGTAACTCTTTCGTCTTTAAATGTTTTAAGACGAATTTCTGGTCCTTTTGTATCTAACAGACATGCAACCGGAAGGTTATGCTTTGTACGTAAAGCTTTTACTTTATCTATTCTTTTCTTCTGATTCTCGTAAGTATCATGAGAAAAATTAAGACGGGCAACGTTCATACCAGAGAGCATTAACTGCTCTAAAACATCACCTTTATCCGTTGATGGTCCAAGGGTACAGATAATCTTGGTTTTTCGCATAGTAATAAGTCCTCCTATTTCCTTGGGTTAAAATTAGTATTACCATTCTATTTTAATAATTTCGATTGATTTGTCAACGGGTATTTCAAGGTATTTATAAGAAATGAATGTAAAATTTTCTTAATATACACGAATTAGGCTAGAAATACTGTCAACTATGGAAAGTCTTTTCAAAATATTCAAAGCATCGGAAAAATAGAGTTCTTTTACTTCATCAGTAATAATAACCAATTCTGCCAGACCATTCTGACGGGATTTCTGAATAATCTGTGCGATACTTACCTGACTTGTACCAAATACACTCGTAATGTTGGCAAGGACACCAGGACGATCTGTTACCTGCATACGAAGGAAGAAACGAGAATGGGTATCCTGAATATTTTTCACTGGAAGTTCTTTGTAGCAGGAGCATACATGAAGATTGTTGTGATTTTCTACCATATGTCTTGCAACGGTACATAAATCTCCGGTTACGGCACTTGCAGTTGGAAGTTTTCCGGCACCACGACCATAATACATAGTATCATCGGAAGCAGTTCCATGGACAAATACAGCATTAAAGGAATCATTTACTGTTGCAAGTGGGTGATTCTGAGGAATAAGGATAGGGAGAACTTTTACTTCAATACCTTCCTCATCTTTTCTTGCAATGCCGACAAGTTTGATGACAGAATTAAATTCTTTTGCATAGAAAATGTCTTTTGCGGTAATATTGCGGATTCCCTCAATATAGACATCAGAGAAGGTAACGCGAGAATGGAATGCGATGGATGCCATAATAGCGATTTTACGACCGGCATCAAGACCGTCAACATCAGCAGTAGGATCGGCTTCAGCATATCCTAAATCTGTAGCTTCTTTTAACGCTTCGTCATAGCTCATACCACTCTGTGTCATACGGGTAAGAATATAGTTTGTTGTACCATTTACGATCCCCATAACTTCAGTAATATTTTCACTGGACATACTTTGTTTTAATACTTGAATGATTGGGACACATCCTGCAACGGCAGCTTCAAACTTGAAATCACAGCCATATTTTTCGGCAGAATCTAAAAGTTCATGCCCATGTTCAGCAATTAAATCTTTATTTGCTGTAACAATCTGTTTTCCAGCTTTCATTGCTTCAAGCAAATAAGACTTTGCAGGTTCAATACCACCCATAACTTCAATAATAATAGAAATACTGTCATCTTCAATAATTTCATTCCAGTTATCTGTAAGAAGGGGAGAAGGGATACCTTCTCGGTCTTTCGAGGCATCACGCACAAGAATTTTAGTGATTTGGATTTGTGTGCCACAAATATGAGGAAAATCTTCCTGACGTTCCTGGACAAGTTGATATACACCACTGCCGACAGTACCGGCACCTAATAAAGCGGCTTTTACAATTTTGTTCTGAGCTGTTTCCATATATTTCCTCCAATTTTATGAATGATGTTTTAAAACCCTCAGGATTAGAAAATCCTGAGGGTTTTGTTTAGTTAGTTTGTTTAATTAGTTCAGTTGTCAGAACTATCTGTCAGTTCTACGACGAAGAACGATAAATGCACACATAACAAGTGCAAATACACTTACAACCATGTAAAGAACAGGGTTTGAAGCATCCCCAGTTTTGGATGATTTGGATTTTTTGTTCTTTTTAGTAGTTGCTTTTTTAGTGTTATGTTTTTTCTGAGTAGTTGTAGTAGGTTCTGTAGAAGGTTCAGTACTTGGTTCTGTAGAAGGTTCGGTACTTGGTTCCGTAGAAGGTTCAGTACTTGGTTCTGTAGAAGGTTCGGTACTTGGTTCTGTAGAAGGTTCAGTACTTGGTTCTGTAGAAGGCTCGGTACTTGGTTCTGTAGAAGGTTCAGTACTTGGTTCTGTAGAAGGCTCGGTACTTGGTTCTGTAGAAGGTTCGGTACTTGGTTCTGTAGAAGGTTCAGTACTTGGTTCTGTAGAAGGTTCAGTACTTGGTTTTACAGGCTCCTCTCCAGAATCCTTCTTAATGATATGGAAGTGATCTGTTCCATCAGGAGTCTCAGCTAACTTATAGTTAGGATTGAGAGAAGATGTATCTGGGTAGATATCATAGTAACCAGCTTTTTCGCCAGCTTCACGTGTAAGCTTAAGTCCAAGAGAATCACCATCTAATACACCCTCAGCTTTATAAGTAAGTTCAGGATCTTTGTCACCAACGTATTTTTCTTTATAGTCGATGTTAACCTTAATAGCCTTTGGATGAATAATAAAGAATGAGTTTGCAGCAGATGGACGGTGTGTTGCATCTCCAGGATACGTTGCGATTGCAATGTATGCACCTGCATCAACAGGAGCAGTGGATCCGAGGTAAATATACTTGCCGCCATCAACTCTGATGTAAGTTACGTTAGCTTTAGTAACTTCGTTGTTATTACCATCGTATACAGTTGCATCTACAGCAAATGCAGAACCATCATATGTACAATCTACTGGATTGTTGATGATAATATGAGTGTTAGCTCTTGTGATTGTATATGTTCTTGAAATTGGTGTAGCAGAGTAAGCTGTGTCAGTAACATATAAAGTTTCTGTATAAGTTCCTGCTTTGTAGGAAGGTGTGCTGGAAGAGTATCCTTTACCATTCCAAGCTGTTCCAACGTAAGAAGCCTTTACAGTAGCTTTTTTGTCGCTTGCATATCCACCAAAGTTAAAGCTGCTTGCTTTGCTGACAGATAAAACATGTCCTGGCATAGACTGATTGAAGTGTAATGTTACAGTAGAAGGCTTTGTAGCCTCATCTGTATCCTTCTTTCCTTCTGGAGTAGGACCATCAACTACTGGCTTGTCAGGTTTAACACATTCTGGGTCTGTAGCCTTTTTCTCAGAAGTCTTTGTCTTTTTAGAAGTAGTCTTCTCTTCAGAAGTCTTTGTCTTTTCAGCAGCAATAGTCTTCTCCTCAGGAGATTCTGTCTTCTCAGCGGCAGTAGTCTTCTCTTCGGAAGCCTCTGTTTTTTCAGTTACAGTTGTTGCGTCTTTAGAAACTTCTGTCTTCTTTTCAACTTCAGTTGCTTTCTCCTTAGGAGCTTCTGTAGTAGCTTCGCTCTCAGATACTGCAGCAACGTCTCTTGCGAATGAAGAAACTGGTGCGGTGCTTAATGCAACGGAGCAAGCAAGAGTCAGTGCTAAAAGATTTTTGTAGATTATTTTTTTCATTTGTTCCTCAACATCCTTTCTTAAATTTGCCATAATTCTTTTGAAATAAAAAATTACGAAAGTTATATAAAAGTATAGTTTATTATAGCAGAGGTCTTGGAAATAAGCAATAAATAAAGTAATATAAAAATGTTTTACAAGCGTAGTTTTTTGATTTCAAAGGAAAAAATATGATACAATAATTTGTAGTATTGTTATACAAAAAGAGAAGAATAGAAATAAAAAAATTTTAACTGGACAAAAGGTATGTATTGATAATTTAATTGTATAAAAAATATAATTAAAATATAAAAAATGAGTTTGTTTTGAGAGAGTATGCTTGAAAAAATATTACATATAAAAAAGAAGCAAAAACAGATGTCATCTTAAAATATTATCAAAAATATAAAAATAGATGAGAAAATTTTTGCTTCTTTTTTATCCTTTTCTAGCAAGAAGACTCCGACCTCTAAGGGACACCACTGAAAAATTAATTTTGCATACAATATATAGCACTGTAAAGTTAACAAACATACTTTATTTCGTATTGATTTACACGAAAAAGGACTTTTTCAGTGGCATCCTATAGGTGGGGGAGGACGTCACAAATCAAATTTGCCGTATTTTTAAAGTATGCTGAAAATTGTAACGCATATCTTGCAGAAAGCATTTTTCAGACATGCTCTAGAATCCAAAGAGTTTTAAATCTTCTTCAACAGTTCCAATTCCTGCAATACCAAAAGTATTTACAAGAACTTTTGCCACATTTGGGGATAAGAAAGCTGGAAGAGTTGGTCCAAGGTGGATATTTTTCACTCCAAGATAGAGAAGGGCAAGTAAAACAATAACGGCCTTCTGTTCGTACCAGGAGATGTTATAGAGGATTGGAAGTTCATTAATATCTTCAAGTCCAAATACTTCTTTTAATTTGAGGGCAATAACGGCGAGGGAGTAGGAATCGTTGCACTGTCCGGCATCGAGTACTCGTGGAATGCCACAGATATCTCCTAAATCAAGTTTATTGTATTTATATTTTGCACAGCCTGCAGTAAGGATGACGGTGTCTTTTGGCAATGCTTTTGCAAAATCTGTGTAGTAGTTTCTTGATTTCATGCGACCATCACAACCAGCCATAACGACAAACTTTTTAATTGCGCCGGACTTTACAGCGGCAACAATATCATCGGCAAGGGCAAGTACCTGGTTGTGGGCAAAGCCTCCAACAATTTCTCCATGTTCGATTTCTTCTGGTGGAGTACAGTGTTTTGCCTGTTCGATAATTGAGGAGAAGTCTTTTTCTTCACCGATTTCTCCAGGAATGTGTTTGCAACCTGGATATCCGGTTGCACCTGTTGTGTACAATCTGTCTTTGTAGCTGTCCTTTGGTGGAACGATACAGTTTGTTGTCATGAGAATTGGACCGTGAAAGCTTTCAAATTCTTCTTTCTGTTTCCACCATGCATTTCCATAGTTGCCGACAAAATTTGAATACTTTTTGAAGGTAGGATAGTAGTGGGCTGGAAGCATTTCAGAGTGTGTGTATACATCCACATCCGTCCCCTGTGTCTGTTCGAGTAGCATTTCAAGGTCGCGAAGGTCATGTCCGGAAACAAGGATACCCGGACGGCTGCCAACACCGATGTTTACTTTTGTGATTTCTGGGTTTCCGTAAGCAGAAGTATTGGCATTGTCAAGAAGAGCCATACCTTTTACACCGTATTTTCCGGTTTCTAAAGTAAGCGCGATTAAATCATCGACAGATAAACTATCATCAAGAGTTGCGGCAAGGGTACGCTGCATAAATGCATCAATTTCTTCATTATCCTGTAAAAGAACATTTGCATGCTTGGAGTAAGCGGAAAGTCCCTTTAATCCGTAAGTAATCAGTTCACGAAGGCTTCGGATGTCCTCATTTTCTGTAGAAAGAACGCCGACAGCTGCAGCTTTTGTATCAAATTTCTCCACGGAGCCGTTCCAGAGAGCTGCTTCTGGGAGTGCATCTTTATTTGTTAGTTTAGAAAGGAGCAAATCTTTTTCGGAAAGTGTTTCCTGAATCCGGGCGATAATTGCTTCTTTGCTAAAGTTGGCATTGGTGATTGTAGTAAATAAATTCAGTGTAATCATGTGATTGACTGCTGGCTGAATCTCTACTCCTTCCTGTCTTAAAGTAGTAGTTACCGCAGAAATTCCTTTTGTAACATAGACCAATAAATCCTGCATGGCAGCGATATCGGGCTGTTTTCCACAGACTCCAACGCGGGTACATCCACTGCATCCGGCAGTTTCCTGACACTGATAACAAAACATTTGGTTTTCCATAAAAATTAATCTCCTTTTTACTCTAATATACTTTTTAAATCTTAATAGGCTGGTATTATGGTGTATCTCCAACGTATTCACGTAAATGGTGCTTATAGCAACTTTTTTAATAATAAAAAGATAGTGCTAAAAAATTTAAGTGAAGCTGACAAAAAATAACTTCATAAAATCAAATTGAAAAGATTTTAAGAGTACATTTTTATAAATTCTATTATGAAGGAAATACAACAGTGAGAAGCCACTTAAAGTCTTCTTTTGCGTAAACAGAATGAGGTTTTTTCGCTGGCATAACGAGGGTATCCCCTGCCTGTAAAATATATTCTTTGCCATCAACAGTGAACTGACCGATTCCTTCAAGAACGAGAACCATTGCATCACCAGTAGAATCATGTGTAGCGATTTCTTCATCTTTGGAAAATGCGAAAAGTGTCACACTTACATGGTCATTCTGTGCTAATGTTTTGCTGACAATCTGTCCTTTATCGGCAGAAACCTGGTCAGCAAGATGTAAAACTTCTTCATGTGAAATATTTTTGATATAAGCCATTGTTATCCTCCTTTAATTGACTTTCTATACGCAGTATAATATAGTTGATTTGATAAATATGTTGTTTTGACAACAAACGGGGAGAAAAAATATGGATTTTTATAAATTATCGAAAACAGTGCTTTTTCAGGGGGCAACGCCGGAAGAAACAGAGCAGATGTTGTCCTGCTTAAAGGCGGGCAAACGCAAATATAAAAAGGAAGAAATGATTTACCGGGTCGGTGAAGTCGTATCCTGTGTCGGCGTTGTTTTATCAGGAAGTGTTTTAATAGAAAATGATGACATCTGGGGAAACCGCAGTGTGCTAGAGCGGGCCGGTGAAGGAGAAATCTTTGCAGAAACCTATGCCAGTATCCCAGACCAGAAAATGTTAGTTAATGTCATTGCGGCAGAAGATACAGAAATTTTATTTTTAAATGTGGGAAAAATGCTCCACCTTTGTTCCAATTCCTGCATTTTCCATAATGAACTCATAAAAAATCTTTTACAGGTTTCCGCACAGAAAAATCTCGCCCTGTCCCGAAGAATTTTTAACACTTCTTCCAAATCTATCCGGGGAAGACTGCTATCCTATTTATCGAATCAGGCAGTACTATGTAACAGTAAAGAATTCGATATACCATTTAACCGCCAGCAGCTTGCAGACTACTTAAGCGTAGACCGTTCCGCACTGTCCAAAGAACTTGGGAAAATGTCCAAAGAAGGATTGATTTATGTGAAAAAGAGTCATTTTCGTCTGTTATCTGTGCAGGAATTATTTGAAGAAGAGTCTTAGAATTTGTTTGAAGAATCAATTAGTAATCTGTACTCTTCCTGATTTGTGGGATATTTTACTTTATTCAGTTGACGTAGTCCATGATGAACTACTGTTGCTTTGGTGAAAGTTTCCATGAATATAATACACATTTTGTAGAAAGTATTTTCTAAATCCACTTCACCTTTTGAGTAAAAATGAATGTCTGGAAAAATGTTTTATGGAATATCTGTTAAGTGACAGAAAAAATGTTTTGTTAAAATTGTCTATACATTTACAAAATATTTTTAAAAATTAATAAAAAAATTCTTTGAAAATAAAAATATTTGTGAATCTTTTTTCTGACAGCAGTGCTATAATTGCACCGTAACAAAGAAGAGGTTATTTAAAAAGAATAACCGTAAAAAATACTTATCAGACCTGATAAAGTAGGGCCTCTAAGCATCAGACATTTTGGAGGAAAAGACAAATGAATACTTTAAGTGCTGAAAAAAGAGATATGCAGATCAAGGCAAAAAAGCTTAGAAGGGAAGGATTTGTTACAGGCAATGTGTTCGGTAAGAACATGGAAGGCTCCATGCCGCTGAAAATCGAGAAAAAAGAGGCAGAAAGAATCTTAAGAACCTGTAATAAGGGAAGTCAGTTAATTCTCACTGTTGAAGGACAGAAAATGCCAGTCTTATTAAAAGAGATTGACTACAATGCAATGAAACATGAGATTGTAGAAATGGATTTCCAGGCATTAGTAAAAGGTGAAAAAGTACATTCTGTAGCAGAAGTTGTACTCTTAAATCATGAGAAAGTAAAATCTGGTGTCGTAGAATTATTATTAGAGGAAATCAGTTATGAAGCATTACCAGAAAATCTGATTGAAAAAGTTGAAATCGATTTAGATGGTAAGACAGCAGGTGATACTATCAGAGTAAAAGATTTACCAATCGCAACTGCAGAAGGTATCCATCTGAAGACGAATCCGGAGGAGACAGTTGTACAGGTAACAGAAGTACACAATGCTCCAGAGGAAGAAGAGACTGAGGAAGCTGCTGAAGAATAAGCGGTGTAGCTTGTAGATAATAAGATATAAAAGGCTCCAGTATATTATATATACTGGAGCCTTTTATATATGTAGGTTATGAGCTGCACCTGATTTTTACTAATTAATTCAACTAATTAATTCAACTAAATCCAGTCACTGTCAGCCCACGAAGAGAAACGATAGCCTATCGTTTCTCTTCGTGGGTGTCTGTTGGTTAATGAATCAAATCATAGTATACCTTGCCGTTTTGTTTAGATTTGCTTATCATTTCCTGTCGTTCCATATAAGGCAGCAGCGAATCCAAAAACTGATTTGGATTAGTGACTCCGATTCGCTGTTTACTAAATGGCTGGCTGGCGGTTAAGTCTTTTACACAGTCAGAGAGTTCCTTTTTTGTCATTTTCCCATTGCGTTTTAATTCTTTTTTTATCCGGCTGATTCCCTTAGAGGTCAGGAGGTTGTTTAAATCCTGATTCTGGTGCATGGAACGCCACAATCCCCAGCCGTAGATTAACATAGTGGCTACGGCAAAGAGTAGGATATAGGGGAGATAATGTATCAGATTTTTCAGTAATTCCATGGGTGCTCCCTTCTTATCTTAATTTTTTATGTGATTTTTGTTAGCCATTTTATTTGTAGTTTATATCTTTTTTATTTTAATTTTTCTGAATAAGTAATTAAATGATGGTCTTTCAAAATTTCGAGAAATTTAATAAGGCGGGAGAGTGATTTTTCCATTTTAGGGAAATGAGCATCGAGTTCCTGGGAGAGTGTGTGAATGTCTTTTTTATCATCAATAATGTTCCAGACGAAGCTGCCGTAATCGTCAAGGTCGATAGAACTTACTTTTGGACGGTGGAAGAATTTCTGGGCAATTTTGTTAAAGAAACCTTCCCAGCGAATGAAGACGGTAATGTTTCCCTTGTCGTTTGTTTCATATTTTATTTCTGGATTTTTTACTGGGATAAAATCAAGGTAGTTTTTATCTATTTTCTGTTTTGCCATAGGGACTCCTTTCATATATTTGTAAATATGATTATAACGGTTAGAATATAGTTCGTAAAGTGTATAAATAATTTTGGCAGTGAAAGAGGTTCTCTCACTGCCAGAAATGAAATATGTTTTGTAATTTAATTGTTAATTAGTTTTGTTGTTCTTTTTTACACATAAGAAGTATAAATAAGCAAGTAAAATGATGAAAATAACTAAGCTAGCAATCTGTGGAAGGGCAACAGGGGAAACAAACTTAGAGTCAACTTTTGCTACCGCACAGATAGCAAGGATAACTCCCATGAGTCCCTCTCCGGCAATCAGACCGGAAGTAAATAATGTTCCACGTTCAATGCAAGCTTTCTTTTCTTTTTCTTCGTTTTCATTTGCTGCTTTACGGCGTTCAAGAATCCAGCGAACTACACCACCAGCCATAATACCGGCACTCAGTGAGAATGGAAGGTACATACCAACAGCAAATGGAAGTACTGGAATACCAAGAATCTCAACAACGATAGCGATGAATACACCAACAAGGATCAGTGCCCATGGAAGTTCTGCATTCATGATACCTTCAACGAGCATCTTCATCATTGTAGCCTGTGGAGCAGGAATTTCGTTAGAACCGAATCCCCATGCAGCATTTAACAGATATAAAACATATCCGATTGCAGCGGAAGAAGCGATAACACCGATCATTTCACCAATCTGCTGAAGTTTAGGTGTAGCACCTACGATGAAACCTGTCTTTAAATCCTGTGAAGTATCGCCGGCGATAGCAGCAACGATACAGATAATACTACCGATACAGATGGAACCGATCATACCTGTAGTTCCTGTAGTTCCTGTAGCTTTTAAAATTAAAGTAGAAATAATTAAAGTAGCAATTGCCATACCGGAAACTGGGTTGTTAGAAGAACCGATTAATCCAACCATACGGGCGGAAACAGTTGCAAAGAAGAATCCGAATATAACAACAAGAACTGCACCAAGGAAACTTACAGGGAAAATTGGAAGTAACCAGATGGCAACAGCAATAACAGCGATAATACCAAGAATAATCGGCATTGGTAAGTCGCGCTGTGTACGAGAAGCATCAGCAGTAGCGCGGTTTTTAGCCATGCTGCCTATTGCCTGTTTAAATGTACGGACAATGAGTGGTGAAGTCTTGATTAAGCTCATGATACCACCAGCTGCAACGGCACCGGCACCAATGTACTTGATATAAGTTCCCCATAATGATCCTGGAGCAAGAGTAGAAATTACTTCACTTCCAGGGAAGATGGTAGCATCTTTACCAAATAATGCAATCATAGGCATGAGTACAAACCAGCTTAAAGTGCCACCTGCGAACATGTATTTTGAAATCTGAGGTCCACAGATGTAACCAACACCGGCAAGGGCAGGAAGAACCTGAATACCTACGGAAGAGCCGGCATATGCCTGAATATCATAACCAATTTCACTAGGGAAAAGTTTAACTCCATCAGCGATGAATTTGTAAATAGCAGCGATACCAAGACCGGAGAATACGATACCAGCTTTGTTACCACCTTCTTCTCCGGCAAGGAGAACCTCTGCACAGGCAGTTCCTTCAGGGAAAGGAAGAACACCATGTTCTTCAACGATAAGAGCCTGACGAAGTGGAACCATGAAACAGACACCAAGGATACCACCAACAAGTGCAACTAAAAAGATAGTTAAAATACTAGGAGAATCAATCTTACCTTCTTTTGCCCATAAGAATAAAGCAGGGAGCGTAAAGATTGCTCCGGCAGCAACAGACTCACCGGCTGAACCGATTGTCTGAACAAGGTTGTTTTCCAAGATAGAATTCTTACGAAGAATGATACGAATAATACCCATGGAAAGTACGGCTGCAGGAATAGATGCGGAAACGGTCATACCAACTCGAAGTCCAAGATATGCGTTAGCAGCACCAAAAATAACTGCAAGTAAAATACCAAGAATTAAGGCTGTGACTGTAAATTCCGGAACTACCTGGTCCGCAGGAATATACGGTTTAAAATCGTTTTTGTTTTCCTTCATTACGTTTATCCTTTCTTTTTTACAATTTCCTTACAAAAACATAACAATTATAACATTTATATAAAATGAAATAAAGGTAAAAAAATGTGCTTTTTTTGTGGTTTATGGAACTTATTAGGTATAAATAATAACTATAAAGTAGTAGAAAATGGCTGTAAAATTAGTGAAATTAACTTTTTTTGCGTACTTCTTCATTGACTTTCAGCTAAATAATGCAGAATATTTTTCATAACAAGATGACTCAGCGAACGATGTGGAGGTATCATCGAGTAAAGTCAATACAGGTCAATAAGAAATAGGTAATTTACATACCAAAATGTCAATGAGATATTATTATGTACAAAATAAAAAAATAAAAAAAGACTTACATAAATTTTTTCTTTATGCTATAATGTCAAGCCGTATCAAATAAATTAAATATCGTAAAAATATTTTGGTCTAATTGGAAACGCACAATATTTTAAAGGTATGCAGTTTTAAGAAAGTACTATATTTTAGAAATATTTAAAGGTGTATGAAATATAAAATTGCAAACATATAAAATGTTGATAACGAACAACACAGCCTATTTTTATGCTATTTCATCGAAGTTTAAATAGCTAGAGCGTGTTTGAAAAATCATTCCAGCAATCTGCACGCCTCAATTTAAAGTATTTATTTTGAATGAGAAAGATTATTTTAAGAAAAACAGCTATTTAAGATTTTGATAAACAGAATGAAAAAGGAGGCAGCTGATTATGCCAAAAACAAAGTTACAGAACGTTATTTTTACAATTATCATGGCTTTTGTCATGGTCTACGCAATGGTTTGCTACAATATCGCAATCGATAAAGGTGGTATGAGCAACCAGATTTTCTTACTCGCATTTCACGAGATGCCAATTATGTGGCCGATTGCAGCTATTTTAGAATTTTTCGTAGTTGAAAAATTATCAAAATTCCTTGCATTCCGTATTGTATCCCCAACAGATAAACCAATATTCATTACACTTGCAATCTGTTCTATGATTGTCTGCCTGATGTGTCCGGTCATGAGCTTTATCGCAACTGCATTATTCAAACATCCAGGAAGTGAGATTATCGCACAGTGGTTACAGACAACAGTAATTAATTTCCCAATGGCACTTTGCTGGCAGATTTTCTTTGCAGGTCCGCTGGTAAGAAATGTGTTCGGAAAATTTGTAAAATAAACTAAATTACCCTCCTATAGCAGTCCCCAGTGTTCAGTGACGGTTTTCTATCACAGCTCTGGTTTTCGCCCATCCCCCTTTACAACCTCCCAAGAATCTTCTATATTATATGGTGAGTTTTGCAGAAAGGAAGGCATACTATATATGAAGAGTTCTTTATTTCCTACATTGAAAAATTATAAAAAAGAATATCTGGGAAAAGATATCGCAGCAGGTATTATGATAGCGGCGGTTTCTATTCCTATCTCTATGGGATATGCGGAAGTATCAGGATTGCCAGCAGTTTTTGGACTGTATGGTTCTGTGCTTCCCATTTTATTTTTTGCACTTTTTTCCACATCACCGCAATTTATTTTTGGAGTAGATGCGGCACCGGCGGCCATTGCGGGAGCAGCACTGGCGAGTCTTGGAATTGAGAGCGGCAGTGCAGATGCTCTGCGGTATATCCCAGTTATCGCATTATTTGTTGGTTTGTGGCTGCTTTTATTTTATTTTTTGAAAGCAGGCAAGCTTGTTACATTTATTTCGACTCCGGTTATGGGCGGATTTATCAGTGGGATTGCGTTGACGATTATTTTGATGCAGATTCCTAAAATCATGGGTGGCAAGTCTGGTTCGGGTGAACTCCCAGAATTATTAAAGCACTTATATGAGACAGCACAGCATATTAACTGGGTGTCAGTAGCATTAGGTGTTGGCGCATTGGCAATTCTTATTATTTCTAAAAAGGTTATGCCTAAGTTTCCGATGGCGGTTGTGATTATGGCATTAGGAATGATTGCAACAATGGTATTCCATGTAGACAGGTACGGAGTTACTTTGCTAGCAAAAGTTGAGCCAGGACTTCCTAAGTTTATTTTACCAGACATTTTCCATGTGGATTTAAGCCACGCGGCAGGCAGAGGCCTGATGATTGCAGTTGTTGTTATGGCCGAAACTTTGCTTTCTGAGAATAATTTTGCAGCAAAAAATGGTTACAAAATTGATGATAATAAAGAAATTTTGGCCTGTGCAGCAGGAAATATTATCTCTGCGTTTACAGGCAGCTGCCCGGTAAATGGAAGTATTTCCAGAACTTCGATGAATGAGCAATTTGACGGAAAGACGCAGGCAGTTTCGATTACAGCAGCGGTTACAATGGTGGCAGTTCTGCTTTTTGCCGCGGGCTTTATCGGATATTTGCCTGTTCCGGTACTGACAGCTATAGTCATTTCGGCGCTGATGAATGTTGTGGAATGGCATTTGGCAGTGCGATTATTTAAGGTAAGCCGCAAAGAATTTTATATATTTGTGGCTGCTTGTATGGCGGTATTATTCCTGGGAACTATTTACGGTGTAATTATTGGAATAATTCTTTCCTTTGTTGCAGTTGTTATCCGTGAGACAAATCCACCAAGGGCATTTCTTGGAGGGATACCTGGAAGAGATGGATTTTATGATTTGAATAAAAATCACTATGCACATCCGATTGAAAATACAGTGATTTACCGCTTTAATGCAAGCCTGTTCTTTGCAAATAGCAAGCTGTTTCAGGAAGATATTGAAAATCATTTAAAAGAGGATACGAAAACGGTAATTGTGGATGCGGGAACAATCACGAATATTGATATTACAGCGGCAGATACGCTTCTTATGCTGAAGAATAATCTGGAGAAAAAAGGAATTGCTTTCTATATCACAGAACATATGCAGGGACTTAACACACAGCTTCGCAATTTGGGAATGGGATCTTTGATTGAAGAAGGCTGTGTCAGACGAACAATTACGGCGGCTCTTTTAGATTCTGGATTACAAAAGCCATTTCCATTAGAAGGAGTTCCGGCAGATTTGCAGGAAAACTTAAAAGAGTTACAGGAAAATGCAGAAAAAGCATTGTCGTCACATAAACATAACACAAAAAATATAGAAAAAATTAAAAAGACATTGTGGCTGCATACTCTCCCAGCTGAGGAAGAAAATACACTCGAAGAATTTGCATGGGCATTTGGTGAGGATACTGTAAATGAGATTGAAAAACGGGTTCATCAGGTCATTTCCCATTTACATCACTGGCCAGAACTCGAAGCAATCTCAGAAAGTGGTCTCGCAAGACAGATGAGGGCATGGCATAATCTCGGAGTTATTGATGAGGATGAGGTACTTCGGAGGATGGAGCTTCATTTGGATGAACTCTCAGCAAATCTTGAAGAAGACAAGAACAAACAGCTTATCTTCCAAATGATTGAAAAACGCCGCCAGCATCTCGAAATGGAATTAAAACAGGAAAATCCAGAAATCTGGCAGAAGTTAGTAGAAAGCCGCAAACATTTAGAAAGAAGACTCGAAAAACAGAATCCAGAAGCAGCAAAAAGGTTACATGAATTGGAAGAAAAATTTCTGGGTTAGTTAGACAAACAGACGAAAATCGAAGCAACATCTCTGTGGCTGTAGTCGCAGCGAGAGGAAGTCTTCTATGAAAAGCCCCTCATTAAAAGTTATTGATTTTGACTCCGTTGTAAAAAACACAAAAGTCGCAAAATCAATAATTTTAATGAGGGACCTTTCTAACGGAGGTTGTTTTCTCACAGCTCTGAAGTCGTAGATTGGGTGAGATGCTGCTTCGATTTTCTGTCTTTGGCTACATTGAAATCAGAAATTTTTTTATAATTTATGGGGAAGAAAAAACATCTCAGTTATAAAGAAATATATCCATAAAAATATTTTGATAATATTTTTATAAATTAAAAAAATATAAGGTCATTTTGAAAAATGATATAGAGAAAAGAAAAAGAATGTTTAAGAAAAATTAATAATATTCTTTTTCTTTTTTAGTGTATAATAAAAATATTAGAGAAGATTTTAAGAGAGAATAAGATGTAGAGAAGTAAATTAACAGGAGGATGAAAAATGTCAGATTCTATATGGAGTGATGGTGGTAGAATACAGATGCCTCAATATGAAAAGCTGACTCGTATCAAAAAAGTAGATGTCACGATTGTCGGAGGAGGATTATGTGGTCTTCTATGTGCGTATTTCTTAAAGGAGGCGGGAGTGGAATGTCTGCTTCTTGAGGGAAGCAGGATAGGCAGTGGAACTGTGAGACATGCGATGGCACAGGTTACGTCGCAGCATGGCCTTATATACAGCAGATTGCTGGAAACTTTGGGGGAAGAGAAGGCCCGCATGTACTTTGAAGCGAACGAACTCGCATTGCATAAGTATCGGGAATTGGCAGCATCTATAGATTGTGATTTTGAGGAGAGAAGTTCCTATATTTATTCAAGAACAGACAAAGAATGCATTGAGAGGGAAGTGCGTGCAGCCAGTCTTCTTGGTATGAAAGCAGAATTTTGTGAGACACCGGAGCTTCCATTTGATACGGCGGGAGCAGTACGTTTTCCGAATCAGGCGCAGATGAATCCTGTAAAGTTTTTATATGGTCTGGTAAAAGATATTGAAAAGTCAGATAAGGTAACTATTTTTGAAGAAATGCCTGTAGATGATTGGATAAATGGAACAACATGGAGCGGACTCTATATAACAATTCCGAAAAATATCATTTGTACAACACATTTTCCATTTTATAAGAAAGCAGGAGGATATAATAATAAGCTATATCAGAATCGTTCCTATATCATGGCCCTTGATCATGTGCCGGAGCTTCATGGAATGTATGCAGATGCGTCTGATAACGGACTGGCATTGCGAGGATATAAAGATATGATTTTTGTAGGAGGAGCTACCCACAGAGTAGGGCAGGAAGAACGTGATTGGAATGAATTCAGAGAGAAGATTTTATCGTATTATCCAGAGGCAATAGAGCGGGAGCATTGGGAAGTAGAAGATTGTGTGAGTTTGGATGGAATTCCGTATATCGGACCATATTCAGATAAGACCCCGAACATGTATGTTGCTACAGGGTTTAATGGCTGGGGAATGACTTCCGCAATGACAGCAGCCATGTTGCTAACTGATGCTATCATAAATGGACAAAAAACAAATGGGGCTACAGAATCTTATCCATGGGGAGAAGTTTTCTATCCGGAAAGAAAGATTGTGCGTTCACAATATTTTGCGAATGTAAAAGAAAATGTAAGAGAGAATATAAAGAGTTTTTTGACCAGAAAAAGTAAAATAAATGATTGACAAATATTTTTAATAGTGCTACCATACACTCGAAACAAGGAAAAGCGATGAGGGAAACGAGTAATATAATCGAAATCATACAGAGAGAGTAACAGTTGCTGAGAGTTATTTATGAGGAAGTATATGAAAACCATTCCTGAGCTGCGATGCGAAAAAGAAATATTTTAAAAGAACTATACAGATTATATGAAGATGTTTCAAGAGAAGCATCCTGATGAATGTTAAGATATTTCACAAGTGTTGCCGTATGCCCGCGTTAAGGGATAGGATTTAATTTAGAGAATCTGAAGTGAAACTATAAGGTGGAACCGTGTATTTAATGCACCCTTAGATTATAGCTATGCTGTAATCTGTGGGTGCTTTTTTGATATAAATTAAAAGTAAGACATGTAGACTTTTTAATCAAATATGTTTTAGTTGTAAGCTGCAGCGGTCTATATTCATTACTATTAACGTTCCCAAATCAGATTCATTCTTATTTTGGAGGTAAAAAGAAATGAAAGTTCTCGAAAAAAATGGACAGGTAATCGAAGGTAATTTTGAAGAAAAAGAAGTAAAAGAAGCGTTTTGGCACACAAGCGCCCATGTATTGGCACAGGCAGTAAAGAGATTATATCCAGATACGAAATGTGCGATTGGACCAGCAATCGATAATGGATTTTACTATGATTTTGATTTCTCTTTCCCATTTACAGAGGAAAATCTTGCAGCAATCGAAAAAGAAATGAAGAAGATTGTAAAGCAGTCTCTGCCATTAGAAGTATTTGAGGTTACAAAAGAAAAAGCCTTAGATTACATGAAAGAAAGACAGGAAGATTACAAAGTAGAAATGATTGAGGAACTTCCAGAAGGAGAGACAATCACATTTTATAAACAGGGTGACTACGAAGAATTCTGTGCAGGCCCTCATGTATCCAATACTTGTGTAATCAAGGCAATTAAGCTCCTTTCTACAGCAGGTGCGTACTGGCGCGGCGATGAAAAGAACAAAATGCTTACAAGAATTTATGGAATTTCTTTCCCAAAAGCTGCTGAGTTAAAAGATTATCTGAATATGCTCGAAGAGGCAAAGAAGAGAGATCACAGAAAGCTTGGAAAAGAACTTGGATTATTTACCATCATGGAAGAAGGTCCGGGATTCCCATTCTTCTTACCAAAGGGAATGATTCTGAAAAATACTCTGATTGATTACTGGAGAAAGATGCATACAAGAGAAGGATACGAAGAAATCTCCACACCAATCCTTTTAAACAGACAGCTTTGGGAAACATCAGGACACTGGGATCATTACAGAGAAAATATGTACACAACAGTAATTGACGACATGGATTTTGCTGTAAAACCAATGAACTGTCCAGGTGGAATGCTTGTTTATAAGATGGAGCCTCGTTCTTACAAAGAACTTCCACTTCGTCTTGGGGAACTTGGCCTTGTGCACCGTCACGAAAAGTCCGGACAGCTTCATGGACTGATGCGTGTAAGATGCTTTACACAGGACGATGCCCATATCTTTATGACAGAGGCGCAGATTGAAAATGAAATCCAGAAAGTCGTAAAATTGATTGATGAAGTATATAAGAAATTTGGATTTACTTATCATGTAGAATTATCCACTCGTCCAGATGATAGCATGGGAACAGAAGAAGAGTGGGAAGTAGCAACAAATGCATTGGAAAATGCAATCAAAGCTATGAATATTCCTTACGAAGTAAATGAGGGAGACGGCGCATTCTATGGTCCAAAACTTGACTTCCATTTACAGGATTCTATCGGAAGAACATGGCAGTGCGGAACAATCCAGCTTGACTTCCAGCTTCCACAGAGATTTGAGGCAGAATATATTGGAGCAGACGGAGAAAAACATCGTCCAATCATGATTCACCGTGTTGTATTTGGTTCTATTGAGCGATTTATCGGAATCTTAATTGAACATTATGCAGGAAAGTTCCCAACATGGTTAGCACCGGTACAGGCAAAAGTTCTTCCTGTATCTGACAAATTTGCAGATTACGCAAAACAGGTTGCTGAAGCACTCAAAGCAAGCGGCGTTCGTGTAGAAGTCGATGACCGCGATGAGAAACTTGGCTATAAAATCAGACAGGCACAGCTCCAGAAAGTTCCTTATATGCTTATTCTCGGAGAAAAAGAGCAGAGCGCAGGAACGGTTTCTGTTCGTAAGAGAGATCTTATTGATGAGAATGACAGCCCAGAACTTGGCGCAATGAGCGTGGAGGAATTTGCCGCAATTATCAAAGAAGAATCTCAGTATTAAATTACTATTTAATTCATTAAGCGAACTACAGACGAAGCCATTGCCCCAATAAGGCATATTTGTGATTTTAGTCGCGGCGTGTTGAATGTTCGCTCTATTCGCTCGCATCCAACACTTGCTCCGAGACCACAAATATGCCTTA
>QWCK01000784.1_pt1 | contig 102437 bp, 83 predicted proteins | sample 1972571 | NCBI WGS metagenome assembly QWCK01 (sample SAMN09866710, study PRJNA288562) | Human gut metagenome isolate term2_stool, whole genome shotgun sequencing... | isolation source: gut | host: Homo sapiens | place: USA: California | reverse complement strand
GCCGCTCATGGTATAGTTTTTGATGAAATCCATACCATATTTTAAGAGCAGCACAAGGTTAGCCCGATGTTCTACGGAACTGATGGCATCATCCTTATATAGTCCAGTCCAACGAGTGCAGAAAATACGCGATTGAAATACGGTGCAATTATCCACAAACAGCAATCCTGCATTGGTCAGTTTGCCGTCAGGAGTTACCAGTCCGAATGATTCCAAATATTTGTCATTCCATTCCTGATGGGTTTGCTCGCGGAATGTGTTGGCAAGGATGATGAAAGAATGCTTACTGGCATCCACTTGAGTAGGCAGTGAATCCCAAGTCATGTGCGTGCTTTTTAATACCAATGAAAGAAGTTGTTGCGAATTACACTCCACGCTTTCATTGCCAATTCGCATATATGCGGTACGTGTCCCATCCTGATAATAGTAATAAGGTGTAAGCGTTCCTGCCTTTACTTTCATTTCAAGCAGGGCATGCCCTTCGTGTTCTATCGGAATTGTTATGTATCTGCATCGTTTTCTTATTGTTGTTTGGGTATAACATCCCAATATCATACACAAAGGTAAGGATAAAACCGAAGAATCTGTTAAAAACATTGCTTCCTTTTGATTTTTATGCGTTTACATCTCGTTATTTATGAATAAAAATTGTACTTTTGTGAGCAAGAGCGTGTGTTGCTTATGGATGCTTATTTTCGGGTTTGCGTTATATTTGCAACACGTGTACGCAAGTCGCTGATAGATATATCATGTTGATTTTGAGGAAGTGAAGTAATTCAGACAAGGACATAAATAATAAGCAAAAGCGTGCAGTTTATCAGAACTGCGCGCTTTTGTGTTTTTTATTGTTATATACTTGTTGATATAAGGACACTGAGTTCTTTCTCTTTAATTCTTAAGAATCTATTTGCCATTACAAGTATTTAAGTCCTCATTAAAATATAAATCATGATATTATATTTTTCTTTGATGATTTATTTAATTAACCTAGGTAATGGCAAATATGAGATTAGTAAAATTAAAGTATCGTCCGAGTAAGGGCGTTTTCGTTTTTGAATACATGCAGGAGCAGATAGAGCGTCTTAGAGGGCAAGGAAAAGAACGGACAGTCGAAACATATCAGTCCGCATTGAACAGCTTCATGAAGTTCCGTGACGGCATAGACTTATGTTTTGATGAGATGGATGCAGATTTGATGAAACATTATGAAACGGAGATGCGCTCCACTCACCATTTAAGTCGTAATACCACTTCTTTTTATATGCGTATTTTGCGTTGTGTGTATCGCAAGGCAGTGGGTGAGGGACTGGCCCTTCCTGCAGATCCCTTTGAGAATGTATATACTGGTGTGGACAAGACCTCAAAGAGAGCTGCCACCCTGACAGATATCAAACACATCAAGCAGTTGGATCTTTCCGATCATAAATCGTTGGAATTTGCACGAGATATTTTTCTCTTTTCTTTCTATATGCGAGGAATGTCTTTTATAGATCTTGCCTATTTGCGCAAAAAAGATCTCAATAGTGGCTTTGTGAGTTATAGCCGTCGTAAAACAGGTAAGAAACTCATTATACGGTGGGAAAAACAGATGCAGGAGATTATTGACAGATACGGAGATTCGGAAACACAATATCTTTTACCTATTATAGAACGAGAAGATGGCACGGAGCGCAGACAATACCGGAATAAAATGTTGCTGGTGAACCGTAAATTGAAGAAGATTGCAGCCCGGGCAGGATTGACCACACCACTTACTATGTATGTGGCACGCCATTCCTGGGCAAGTATAGCCAAGACAAAAAAACTTTTTATCAGTTTACAATCTGTAAATACTAGAAAATGAAAATAAATCTATATCTTTGCAGCCGATAGACGCTCTCTATATAAGAGTGCGTCTGTTTTTAGTCGGATTATTCCACTATGAGTATTGTAAATAACAAGGGCAAAGACATGCCACAACAAATTTTGGGAACGATGGTTCAAAAGACCGACGACGCCGTAGGCATATTCCGAAATGATCAGGAAAAAAAGCATTGGTATGTGGCTGTTGTAAATAACAGAAGTGAAAAAGCCTGTCAGGATAGATTACGAAAACGTTTGAAGAACGAAACTGATAGTGAGAAAGCTTATGAAGTTTATGTCCCTATCCAACAGGAGATGAGTATTCGTCATGATGGTAAACGTAAAAAAGTGGACCGTATTGTTTTTCCTGCTCTTGTTTTCATTCGCTGCACAGATTCAGTAAGACGGAAAGAAATAGTCTGCCTTCCTTATATAAAACGTTTCATGGTTAACATAGCCGGTTCTTCCCGAAATACTTGCCGTCCCGTAGCTATTATTCCAGATCATCAGATGTACAGCTTGATGCGTATGGTCAATGATGCCGAAGAACACGTCACTATTGAGTCATGCCCTCTGCATTTGGGCGATCGTGTCCGTGTAAACGGTGGCAAACTGGTAGGATTGGAAGGGAATATATGTCGTGAGATAGATGGTTCTACTAGTCTGGTTGTAAAAATTGATATTCTTGGATGTGCTAAAGTTACCATTGCTAGAGAATTGCTGGAACCTATAGCGGAAAAAAACTCAGTTAACATATAAATTATATATTGACAGACAATGACCATAGCAGTAGACTTTGACGGTACTATTGTTGAGCACAAGTATCCGGCAATCGGCAGGGAGTTGCCGTTTGCCATTGAGACATTGAAAAAATTGCGTGACGAACATCACAGGTTGATTCTATGGACAGTGCGTGAAGGGCGTCTGCTTGACGAGGCTCTTGCCTTTTGCCGTGATCGCGGTCTTGAATTTTATGCCGTGAACCGCGACTATCCGGAGGAGGAAAAAGGGCGTAACAATCATTACTCACGCAAGCTCAAAGCCGATCTTTTTATAGATGACCGCAACTTGGGAGGCCTTCCCGATTGGGGTACTATTTATGGAATGATTCATGACGGAACCACTTTTTCGGATTTGATACGTAGTGCCGGTGAATCTCCTGTTTCGGAGAATCCCGGCAGAGGCCTTTTCTCGCGCCTGTTTGGCAGATGATTGAATAATAAATGAAAAAACTGATATGAAGACTTTAAAGAAACTATTGTTATTTGTTGTGGCGTCCGCCTTGTTGGCAGGCTGCACTTCCTATAAAAATGTACCTTACATGCAGAATCCCGAGGTCGTGAACAGTTACAGGGAAGATCTTCCCCTTTATGACGCAAAGATTATGCCGAAAGATCTGCTGAGTATAACTGTGAACACGAGTGATCCTCAGGCTGCCGCTCCTTTTAATCTGACGGTACAGACTCCTCTGAATGCAGCCCTGACCAATATTAATACTACCACACAACCCACTCTCCAGCAGTACCTGGTAAATAACAAGGGTGAGATAGATTTCCCCGTTATCGGTCGTCTGAAGGTAGGCGGCCTTACGAAAAACGAGGCGGAAGATTTGATCCGGGAGCAATTGCAGCCCTATCTGAAAGAGAGCCCTATCGTTACAGTCCGTATGGCAAATTACAAAATTTCGGTATTGGGAGAGGTGAACCGTCCGGGTACTTTTACCGTAGGAAATGAAAAGGTAAATATCCTTGAAGCCCTTGCCATGGCGGGAGATATGACTGTTTATGGCGTCCGTGACAATGTGAAACTGATTCGTGAGGATGCAAAAGGCAAGCGTGAGATTATCAATTTGAATCTTAATAATGCAGAGCTGGTTGTATCTCCCTATTACTACCTGCGCCAGAACGATATCATCTATGTAACGCCCAATAAGACAAAAGCCAAGAACTCGGACATTGGCAGCAGCACCAGCATGTGGATCAGTGCTACATCCATTTTGGTATCTCTTGCAAGCCTTCTGGCAACCATCTTGAAATAAAACTCATAAATATAATTGTTGATTACAAACTGTTGATATGACTGACGAACAGAAGAACACCCCTTCGGGTACCGAGCAACGTGAGGAGAACGTTGATCTTTATGCCTTGTTTTTTAAATATTTTGCCTATTGGCCGTGGTTTGTAGCCAGTGTGCTGGTTTGTATTATATCTGCTTTCATCTATCTCCGCTATCAGGCCCCCGTCTATAATGTTGATGCGGCCGTACTCATCAAAGAAGGTGACAAGAAAGGTGGAAGCAGTAATAATCCTATGGGAGCCCTTCAGGATCTGGGTATGTTCTCCATGACTAACAATTTTGACAATGAGGTGGAAATCCTGAAGTCAAGAACCTTGATTAAAAAGGTGGTGAATCATTTGAATTTGTATATTTCAGTGGCCGAGGAACGTATGTTCGGCTATAACACTCCTTTATATAAGTCCACTCCGGTAAAAGTTTATATGACTCCTGAAGAGGCAGACAATCTGGAAGAAGGAGCCAAGCTTCATCTAAAATACACCATGAATGGAAAATTGGATGTAAAAGTGGAATATATGTTTGACGAGGAGAAGCAGGAGACTGAGGTAAGTTTTGACAGTATTCCGGCTGTTTTCCCCACTCCAGTAGGAGTTTTCAGTTTTACAAAGAACGACTCGGTCCCACCTTTGGAAGAAGATATGAATCTGGTGGCATACGTTAATTCTCCTACAGATGTGACGGAAAGTTATGTAGAGAATTTGTCAGTGGAACCCACTTCGAAGACTACCACAATTGCTGCCATCAGCTTGCAGAATACGGTAAAGCAGCGCGGTATCGATTTCATCAATTGTTTGGTTGACTTTTATAATCTGGACGCGAATGACGAGAAGAATGAAGTGGCTCAAAAATCTGCAGAGTTTATAGACGAACGTATTGGCATTATCAATCGGGAGTTAGGTACTGCCGAAACGGAACTTGCCGATTTCAAGCAACGCTCCGGATTGACCGATTTGACCAGCGATGCCCGTCTGGCTTTGGAGGAGAGTTCGAAATATGAACAGCAGCTGACCGAGAATGCCACCCAGTTGAGACTGGTGGAGTCCTTGCGTAACTACGTGAACAACCCGAAGAATGCAAACGAGGTGATTCCCGCCAATGTAGGGTTGCAGGACCAGAATTTGGGTTCTATCATCAACCAATATAACACGATGCTGATCGAACGCAAGCGTTTGCTTCGTACCTCTTCCGAAAACAATCCTGCAGTAATCAATATCAATACGGGCATCGAGTCCATGCGGCACAATGTGCAGACTACCGTGAACAGTGTACTGAGAGGGTTGCAGATAGCGCAGTCCAACCTTGAACGTCAGGCACGGAAGTTTGAAGGCAGGATCAGCAGTGCACCGCAGCAGGAGAAAGAATTTCTTACTATCTCCCGCCAGCAGGAAATCAAGGCGACCCTTTACATTATGTTGCTTCAGAAGCGTGAGGAAAACGCAATAACCCTGGCATCCACTGCTAATAACGGACGTATCATCAAAGCTGCTCTTCCTAGTAAAAAGCCGGTTTCTCCTAAGAAGATGGTTGTTATGTTGGCCGCTCTTGTATTGGGTATGGGTATTCCTGTAGGTCTTATTTATTTGAAGGATTTATTAAAATATAAGATAGAGAATGCCGAGGATGTGGAGAAGATGACGGATGTTCCTATTTTGGGTGAGCTTCCTTTAAGTAAGAAGCCCGAAAAAGGTTCCATTGTGGTTCAGGAGAATCAGAATGGTATGATGGAGGAGGCTTTTCGTGGTCTGCGTACCAATATGTTGTTCATGCTTGGTGCCAGTCAGAAAGTGGTGCTTTTTACATCCACACAGCCGGGTGAAGGTAAATCTTTTATTGCTGGCAATACGGCAGTCAGTCTGGCCTATATGGGTAAGAAAGTTGTTATTGTGGGTTTGGATATCCGCAAGCCTGGGCTGAACAAGGTTTTTAATCTGTCCCATCGCACGGAAGGTATTACCAATTATTTGGCTGATCCCGAGCATACCAATCTTTTTGATATGATACAACATTCGGATGTAAGTCCTAATCTTGATATTCTTCCGGGTGGTCCTATTCCTCCCAATCCTACAGAGTTGATGGCGCGTACGGTGCTGGAAGATGCAATAGAGAAATTGAAAGAGCGTTACGATTACATTATTCTTGATACGGCTCCTATTGCTATTGTGACCGATACTGCTATTGCCAGTCGTGTGGCTGATATGTGCGTGTATGTGTGTCGTGCAGATGTAACTCCGAAGTTGGGGTATCAGTATATTAATGTGCTGCGGGATCAGAAGAAATTTGATAAATTGGCTACAGTTATTAATAGCATTGATTTGAATTCAAGAAAGAGTGGCTATGGGTATGGTCATAAATATGGTTATGGATATGGACACAAGTATGGGTATGGTTATGGTTATGAAATAGGAGATAAAAAGTCTAAATGATTTACACTGCGCAGATTAAATTCCTACAATTTGCAGGGTGGATTTAAAATGTGCCAAGAATGAACACCTTGGCTAGAAAATATTTTCCTTTTGTGCTAATTCCTAATTTTTTATATTATGATAAATTTATTGCTGAAATGAAGAGAAAACTTACTCTATCATTTAAACAGAAAGCCATAGTTACAAATGTTGTATGGTCTTTAGGAGGTAAAATAGTGAACATGGTTAGTGCCTTATTTGTGGGGATTCTTGTAGCTCGTTATTTGGGTCCAGAAAATTATGGTATTATGAATTATGTTATCAGCTATGTGTCTATATTTACAATAGTAGCTACATTTGGAATGAGTAATATTGAAATAAGAGAACTTTCGCGTAACAAAGAAAAAAAAAATTCGATTCTTGGCACTTGTTTTATAATTCGTGTATGTTTTTCTTTAATAGCTTATTTAGGAGTAGTATTATCTTTATTTGTTTTTCAGATAGATAGATTTACAACGATAATGATTTTGGTTTATGGACTTACACTCTTCACTGGAATATCGGAACTGTCGAGAAATTATTTTATATCTATAGTTGAGAATAAATATATTGTCAAATCTGAGATATTTAGAACCCTGGTTGGTGCGATAGTAAAAATCGGATTATTGTTTCTTAAAGCACCCCTAGAGTATTTTATTATAGCTCAGGTTTTTGATACATTTTTGGTAGCAAGTGGCTATTATTATAGCTATAAAGTTATAGTGGGCTCAGTAAGAAATTGGACATTTGATAAGACAATAGTACCTTTTTTTATTAAAGAATCATTTCCTTTACTTTTATCCGGTGCTGCAATAGTAATTTATCAGCGTATAGATCAAGTTATGATAGGTAATATGTTGAATAAAACAGAAGTTGGGTATTTTGCAACGGCTGGAAAATTTGTTGATTTGATTTTATTTCTTCCTGCTATTTTAGTGCAGACTATAACTCCTATACTTGTACGGGAAAAAGAATGTGATTCTTATAGCTATGAAGCAAAGAAACGTACTTTTGTAGGTATAACTACATGGGTATCACTGCTAATGGCACTTGCCATTTCACTATCTGCTTATTGGATGATAATTTATACCTATGGTGAAAAATATGCATTGGCTATACCTGTATTGCAAATTATGGCATTTAAAGCTGTAGGTATGGCATTGTCTGCTGCTGGAGGGCAGATTATTATTATAGAGCATATTCAGAAATGGGCTTTTATACGGAATGTTTTGGGATGTTTTTTGTGTGTGATATTAAATTATCTGTTCATTCCAAAGTATGGAATTATTGGTTCTGCAATTGTTACTGTTATCACTGTCTTCTTCACAGGATGTATCTCAAATATATTTATTCCATCATATCATAAAATTCTAAAACTTCAAATTTATGCAATGTTTTGGGGGTGGAAGGATATGGTTTATTTTAAACAAATTATAAGACGCTGAATACCATGATTAAAACTCTAAAACTTTTAATTAGAAAAAGCCTTGAGAAATATTACCTTAGAAAAATATTTATGTTAGAGGCTTATCATTTTTTTAAGTTGCTAGTTAAGTATAACGCTTCTATCAATACAGATAGAGATATAGCGAAGATGCAATATACTCTGTTGCGTGAGAATCATACTATTGAAAAAGGACTTTCTATGAGAAATCCCCGAAAGGGATTTGGGCAAAAAAAAGTGTTAAATCTATTAATAAGGCTTGATAAATATGTAACATTGTATTACAATAAGGATAAGGAGTTTGTCGACTATTTGCTGTCAACAATACATTATTATATAACATATACAAAACAAACAGGAGTTGATATATCAGATATTGAATTGAAGTTTAATACTTTACTTAATAGGTTGGATAATCATACATATAAAAACATAGTTTCAGGTATAAAACCTGAAACAAAGGAACATATTCTTTCTGAATGTAATAAAAATTTTGAATCATTACTATATAGCCGACATTCGCTACGATATTTTGAAAATACACTTCTTACAAAAGAAGTTCTTGAGAAGGCACTTTCATTGGCTCAACAAACCCCATCAGCTTGCAATCGTCAAGGTTGGAAAACGCATATTTTTCAAGGTGAAAATAGTCATAAGCTGATTGAATGGCAAGGGGGATGTCATGGTTTTGAGGATCAAGTTAATACATCTATACTTGTCACTACAGATTTAAGAGCCTTTCTTTTTTATGAGGTTCATCAAGCATATGTTGACGGAGGTCTATATGCAATGAATTTAATTAATGCTCTTCATTCGCTAGGTATTGGTACAATTCCATTGTCGGTTGCATTTGGATATGATAAATTAGATAATTTGTCTCAATTTGATATACCTCGAAATGAAATTCCGATTGTGATAATAGGTGCAGGTTATATATTGGATAATTTTAATGTAGCAGTTTCAAGTAGAAAAAGTATTAATAGAACTAATAAATATCATTAAATATGAAATATTATTTACCAATTCATATAAACGGGGGAAATAGGGGTTGCGAAGCTATAACAAAAGCTACTATGGATATTTTGGGATGTACTAAGGAACAATTGGTTGTCTATAGTAGTAATATAGAAATTGACAGGTCTTTAGGATTGGAACAAAGAGTAACTTTAGTAGCACGAAAACAGTTTTCTTTTCTATTTAAGGTAATTAGAAAAATCAGAAATGTTTTTGTTAAAGAACAATATAGTAGAAATCTCTTCACATATAACTATTTATATAACCCTTTTTTACGGAAGATTACCAAACATGATATTATGTTGTCCACTGGAGGGGATATGATGTGTTATGCAGATAATGAAGTGATTTATACAAATGAGTATCTTTATGATCGACGAATACGAACTGTTCTTTGGGGGTGTTCAATTGGAGAGGAAAACCTTACATTTCGCAAACTTGAAACTTTGAAGCATTTTTCTGCTATATACGCAAGAGAATCGCTTACAAAAGAATTACTACTGAAAAAGGGATTGAAAAATATCTTTTTATTTCCGGACCCTGCCTTTATTCTTAAAGCAGAAGCCTGTAAGTTACCGTCTTGTTTTGCATCTGGCAAAGTTGTAGGTATTAATATTAGTAATTTTGTTTCTTCTGAAGATGGATTTAATACTTTGTTTGGAAAGAATCTAATAAAATTAATAGATTATATTATTGAAAATACATCTTATCATATTCTACTCGTGCCACATGTGTTTTGGGGGGCACAGGATGACCGGATTATTTGTAATTTGGTAAAGGATAGATATATAAGTAAGAAACGGATTTCTTTATTAGATGCTGATTGTTTGAATTATTGTCAATTACGCTACGTAATTTCTAACTGTACAATATTTATGGGAGCAAGAACTCATGCTGTTATTTCTGCTTACAGTACTTGTGTACCCACCGTTGCTATTGGATATAGCATTAAAAGTAGAGGTATTGCTAAAGATTTGCAACTTCCTGAAACTACTCTTGTTGATGGTGTTCATCTCATTAATGATCAGCAACTTTTAAATGCTTTTCAATATGTGAATGACCATAAATTAGAGATACGCAAACATTTAGAAAATATTATTTCCGAATATACTTCTCAGGTTTGGGAAGCTAAAAAAATGTTGGATAGTTTATGATCTAGTATTTTGAAGTTTGTGGATTGATAGAATAGAGTGAGTATAAATTTAATAGTGTCTTTAAAGTATGGTATCGTCTTCTGTTAGTGAATTTCTATCAAAATATTTTGTATGTAACTATTTTTTATTAATGACGGTGGATGTGCTTCTTGTATGGTGTGGTTTAGCTGTAATTGCAAAGTTTGAACTAATAATCTTATTGAGCGCTATTATCATTAGTCTTAATAAATTGCGGAATCAAACAACAAGAATGGACTTGTTTATTATATTTTTTTCTATTTCTATCGCTATTGCTAGTCTTTCCAATATTTATCCACAGGCTTTTTGGTTTGAAGGTGTTAGGTATCAGCTGTTTTCTATTATTTTCTTTTTTGTAGGTGAAAGTAGCACTTCAAAAGATTGGGATTTTTTTGACAAATCCATAATCCCTGTACTTGTGGTATGTTTCATTGGATTAATATTATATATTACGTCTCCAAGCTGGTACGTGGATTTTAAACTTTCTGGATTTACAGATAATGAAGGAGGTCGTTTTTTGGAAATGACACGTTTATCTGCATTTTGGACTTATCCATATTGGGTTAGTTATGGAAGTGGTATTATTTATTTCTATTTGTTGTTTAAATCTTATAAGGAAGGACGGATAACAACTAAAATTGCATTCGCTTTGATTTTTTTGGCTGTTATTATGGTGTTAGCACAGCAACGTGCCCCTATTGCTTTTGTGGCATTAATAACTTTGGCTTTGTTAGTGAATAGTCTTTTCAATGGGCAGAAACGATCTTTTAGTACATACGTACTTTTTTTATTACTCATCTTGGTTTGCTGCATTAGTATTGTATTTTCTTTTTTAGATCAAGAACGTTTGATATTTATGCTTTCTAAATTTGAGAGCTTAATAGAAGGTGGAAATGCTTCATTTTTAAAGGAAAGAACAAATATTTTTAGTGATTTCTATTCTAAGAAAATTACTTTTTGGGGAGATGGCATCGGTCGTTATGGACATGAAGCATATTATAGTGGAAAGATGGCAATAACTGACCAGCAATATTTGAAGATAATGTATGAAACAGGATATTTTGGGATAATATGTTATTCTATTTTTATACTCTTGGTTGTCATTCGTGGAATAAGGAACTTTAAAGATAATCTATTTGAATTAGGCATTATATTCTTTTACTTAATGGCTATGACCGGAGCTAATTGTTTGTCAGTTACAGGCCAGCATTGCATCGTTTTTTGGTTTTGTTGTGGCCGTATCTTTAATAAATCATGTTTAACGTATAAGTGTACAAGCTGCTATTCCTTGCAAAAAGATTAAAGTGCTTTAATGGTGAAAATTTAGTTATATTATGAATAAAAGATTGATTGCTATCCATCTTCCACAATTCTATCCATTTCAAGAAAATGATGAATGGTGGGGCAAAGGTTTTACAGAATGGACTAATGTAACAAAAGCAAGACCTCGTTTTCCAGGACATTATCAGCCACATTTACCTTCTGACACTGGATTTTATGATTTGCGTTTGCCTGAAGCACGGGAAATGCAGGCAGCTATGGCCAAAGAATATGGTATTTATGGTTTTTGTTATTATCACTATTGGTTTAATGGTAAACGACTGATGGAAAGGCCTGTGGATGAAATTATTTCAAGCGGGAAACCGGATTTTCCATTCATGATATGTTGGGCAAATGAAAATTGGGCAAGAAACTGGGATGGTGGTTTTAAACATCTCTTAATGGAGCAACAATATACGGATGAGGATGATGCAGCTCACATGGATTTTTTATGTTCTCATATATTTTCAGATAGAAGATATATACGGGTTAATGGTAAGCCTTTTTTTGCGATTTATAAAGCCCATTTATTGCCCAATGCGGAAAAGACTATTAAAATTTGGCGCGAGGTAGCTCAGAAGCATCAGATGGAATTGTATTTAGCTCTTTTTGAACACACTGGCTATAATATTCCGGAATATTTATCCAAGGGTTTTGATATGTCCATTAATTTTCAGCCTTTCTGCATGGGTAAGTTTCAGCATTGTAAAATGTTATTCAATATAACATTAAGCAAGCTTTTAAATAGAAAAATCACGATGCTGCATTCATACAAGAAATATGTAAAGTATCGTATTAAAACTCCTTTGCCTTCTTATCGGCAATTTCCTTGTGTTACACCAAATTTTGACAATGCTTCTCGACGTATGCATAAGGGATTCACTGCTTTTATAGGAAGTACTCCTCAATTATATGGAAAATGGCTTAGCAGTGTCTTTGAAAAATTCAAACCTTATAGTCAGGAAGAAAATTTTATTTTTATAAATGCTTGGAATGAATGGGCGGAAGGAAACCATTTGGAACCAGACCAAAAATGGGGAAGAAAATATTTAGAAGAAACTAAAAAAAATATAGACCAATATAAAAAACGATGATATGAAAGAAAACAAAGCAAGGGTCATAGCATTTTATCTTCCCCAATATCATCCTATTCCTGAGAATGATAAATATTGGGGAAAAGGATTTACAGAGTGGACAAATGTAGCTAAAGCAAAACCATTATTCCGTGGACACTATCAACCACATATACCAGCGGATTTAGGCTTTTATGATTTAAGGCTTCCTGAAGTAAGAGAAGCTCAAGCAGAACTGGCTCGTGATGCAGGCATAGAAGGATTTTGTTATTATCATTATTGGTTTGGAAATGGAAAAATGCTTTTGCAAAAACCATTTGAAGAAGTTTTGCGATTAGGCAAACCAGATTTTCCATTTTGTTTGTGTTGGGCTAATCATGATTGGACAACTAAAACTTGGGTGAAAGGCTCTTCTATGGTGAATAATACAATGATTGCCCAACAAGAATATCTTGGTGAACAAGATGATATAAAGCATTTTGAGTATTGTTTGCGAGCATTTAAGGATCACCGTTATATCACTATTGAAGGTAAGCCGATTTTCCTTATTTATGATCCGTTAAGTTTTCCTAATGTTAAGGAGTTTATGAATAGGTGGAATTTTCTAGCGAAGAAGAATAATTTGAAAGGTATTTATTTTATTGGAGTTACTACAGGGAGGCAGTCTTCTTATAAAATTGTCACAAATTTAGGATTCGATGGTGTTTGTCATAATAGGCGTTGGGAGGCTGAAGCTAAAGCTGCAGGTTTTCGTTTTGTTCGTCGTATGCAGTCATTATTGGGATGGCATTTGGGTATCTCTTTGATGAAATACGATTACAATAAGGTTGTAAGAAATTATGATACACCAGAAAATAAGTTGGAAAACTGTTATCCGGTTATTACTCCAGGATTTGATAGAACACCACGTGCAGGAAGACGTGCTGGTATATATGTAAATTCATCTCCTAAAAATTTTAAGAAGCATGTAGCCGAAGTATGTAAATCTATTCAAGATAAAGATGATGATCATCGTTTGGTATTTCTTAGTGCATGGAATGAATGGGGGGAAGGGAATTATATGGAACCGGATTTAAAATGGGGACATGGTTATTTAGAAGCGTTAAAATCTGTCGTAAAATTTCAAATCAAATAAAGTGGATTTGTTTTTATAAGCTTCTGATTTTTACTGATAATATTAAGTCAAATGCAGAAGTTATATAGTATCTATTAAAATAGCTATTATAATTAATGTTTGAAAAAATCAAATAAAAACATACCTAATTATGGGACATGATTATTATACAGATGATAAAGGAACTTTGGTGCTTATGGCTCTTCTTAAAGAGTATGGGATCAAGAAGGTGGTAGCCTCACCGGGTACAGGGAATATGGCTTTAGTGGTTAGTATGCAACACGATCCTTATTTTGAAATGTATTCATGTGTTGATGAAAGGTCTGCTGCTTATATGGCTTGTGGCATAGCTGCAGAATCTGGAGAGCCCATTGTGGTAACTTGTACGGAGGCTACTGCGTCAAGAAATTATCTGCCTGGGCTAACCGAGGCTTTCTATCGCAAATTACCTATATTGGCTATTATGACAGGACGTGGTGAGAATCGTACGGGGAGCTATGAACCGCAATCCATTGACAATGCGGTATTACCCAATGATGTGGCAAAATACAGGGTGAATATTCCTGTATGTAGAAATCATAAAGATGAAAGAATAGTCACAACCAAACTGAATGAGGCTATCAATAATTTATATACAGGCGGTGGTGGTCCGGTATGTGTAGTTATGGAATCGTATGACAGTCTTGGATTCTTGGTGAAGGAATTGCCTAAAGTAAGGGTAATCAAAACATATAAGAAGAAAGAAGAACTTCCACCTTTACCACAGGGCAATATCGCTATTTTGGTTGGGGCTCATCAGAAATGGAATGCTAAGACTGTAAAAGCAGTTGAACTTTTTTGTGAGAAGAACAACGCTGTTGTGCTTTGTGATTTGACCAGTAATTACACAGGCAAATATCGTGTCAATTATTCTATTGTTGCAACCCAAGAAGGATGTTCGAAGTTGCTTCCGGACATTGCTTTGTTAATCTATATTGGTACTGTTTGCGGTGATTATTATACATCTGAGGCTATGTGTTGTGCTAAAGAGTGGTGGATGGTCAATGAAGATGGTATTTATCATGATAGATTCTACAAGCTAACAGCGATGATTTCAATGGAAGAGGTAGATTTTTTTGAGAACTATTCTATTGGCGAATATAAGGAAACAAGTCTGTATGAAGAACTAAAGAAACAGTGTAGTACGATGATTGATGCTATTCCTGATTTGCCATTCTCAAATCTATGGATTGCTCAGACTGCGTATAAGCATATTCCGGAAAACAGTGTGATACATGCGGCCATCAATAATTCGTTCAGATCATGGAATTATTTTCCTTTGCCTTCCAGCGTAACTGGAAGTTGTAATGTAGGAGGATTTGGCATCGATGGAGGTTTGTCCACATTAGTTGGAGCCTCATTGGTGCATCCTGACAGACTATACTTTGGTATTATTGGTGATCTTGCATTCTTTTATGACATGAATGCCTTGGGCAATCGGCATATAAGAAATAATCTCCGGTTGCTGTTAGTTAACAATGGCAAGGGGCAGGAATTCCGCAATTATCAACATCCGGCTTCGTTGTTGGATGATGATTGTGATAAGTATGTGGCTGCAGGAGGGCATTACGGAAAGCAATCACCCACTCTTGTAAAGTATTATGCAGAGAGTATGGGCTTTAGATATCTTACAGCATCCAGTAAAAAAGAGTTTTTTAAATTGTATAAGGACTTCTTTAATGATAAACATGCTGACAAACCAATGGTGTTTGAAGTGTTTACAGATAATGTGCATGAGAATGAAGCATTACATACGATTCGATATATGGTGAAGCCAAAAATATCTCCTGGGCGTTTAGCGAAACAAATTATAGCCAAAGGTATAGTGGGAGAGACTGGAATTCAAGTTATTAAAACCATAAAGGATAATATGGGATAAAAAATATGAAACTTATAGTTTCGCTTTGCTTTGTATAGGTAGATATTTATTGATAAATAAATACAAAGTGATATTTCTGGATATAATTTGGGAAAAACAGTATACTATGAAAATTTGTATTATCACTTGTCATGATGTATATAATTTCGGTGCATCATTGCAAGCCTATGCTTTACAGCATTATCTGGAAGAATTGGGCCATGAGGTGGAGATTATTGATTATCGTCCCGGCTATTTATATAAAAAATATGATTGGAAATCATTTACAAGTAAAAAGTTTGATAAGCTTAATAGTTTCTTTGTAACAAGGTGGATGTTTCGTATAGCTAAATGGTCTTATTTAAGATTTTCGCTAGGACGCAAAAAATGTTTTGACGAATTCACAAAGAATTATTTGAAGTTGACCGATAAGACCTATTACACTTTTGAAGAATTAAAGATGAATCCTCCTTGTGCTGATATCATTATAGCCGGAAGTGACCAAATATGGAATCCTTTATTTCCTAATGGTAAAGATCCCAGTTATTACATTGATTTTGCTTTATCACAAACAAAACGCGTGTCGTATGCTGCTAGTTTTTCTGTAGAATACATTTCTGATGCAGATAAAGAATTTGTAAAAGGAATGTTAGCTAAAATGAATCGTATTTCAGTAAGAGAATATCAAGGAGTGGATATCCTGAAGTCGTTAGATATTAAAAATGGAGTAAAAGTATTAGATCCGGTCTTTCTTCTTGATAGAAATTATTGGGAAACATTTATGCATAAAGGATCAGAAAAGGATTATATCTTAATTTATGACTTTGAGGGAAGTGATTTGATGAAGCGTGTCGCTTTATATTTTAAAAGGAAAAAAGGTTGGAAGATTTATTCTATTAATGACGCATTGCCTCGATTATATGCGGATAAGAATTTTACTAAGGTAGGACCACAGGATTTTCTTTCCTTAATTTATAATTGTAGTATGTTCTTGTCTAATTCGTTTCATGGAACTGCTTTTGCTGTTTATTTTAATAAACCTTTTTATGTATTTGGGCTAAAAGGTATTAGTTTAAATTCAAGAATGGAGAGCCTGCTGCGTTCTGTAGATTTAAAGGATCGCTTTATTACAGAAAATATTGATATAGAAAAACTTCATTTAAATTATGACTTTAATAAGGTGAATTTATTAATAGAGGAAGAGAAAAACTATTCTAAGCAATTCTTGGATTCTGTCTTGAAAACTAACTAAAAAGATCGTTTGTATGACTCTTTTATCAATCTGTATTCCTTGTTATGGACGAGTGGAATACGTTAGGAAAACTTTGAAAAGTATTTTTATAGATAATGCTGATGTTCCATTAGAAAAGTATGAAGTTATTATATCAGATAATGATTCTAATCAGGCAATTAAAGTGTTGACAGAAGAATTTAAGTATCCTAATCTGAGATATTTTTATACCAATTGCGAAGGATTCATGAATTCTTACTATGTGTTGACTTATGCACAAGGAGAATTTTTTAAACTGCATAACAGCCAAACTTTATTTAGAAAAGGGAGTTTAAGTAAAATAATTTCCGAGATAAAGAATAATATAGAAAATAAGACTTTAATTTTTTATACAAATGGATTATTGGGAAGTCGTAAAAGTCAAACCTATTCTAATTTTAATGATTTTATGTACAACCTCTCATATTGGTCTTCATGGAGTAATGGGTTTAATATATGGAAATCAGAATTTGATAAAATAGACAAAAATCTGAAGTTAAATAAATTGTTTCCTCACACTTCCTTGTTTCTTACTCAGCATCAGGCAAAATTATTTTGTATAAATGATAACCTATTATTTGATGTACAAAGAATACCTAAACGAGGGGGACATAATAAATTTGAGGCATTTACAATTGAGTATCCTTCGTTGCTGGATGAATGTTGTAAGAAAGGGCATATTTCAACGAAATGTAAAAAACACATATTATTTGGAATTATGGTACAGTTTCTTCCGTCTTTACTTTTTAATAAATATATTATTCGAATAGAAACATTTGATGATACGGGCTTTAGAAACAACTTGAAGAAATATTATCCTTCTTATGCTTATTGGCTTGTTTTAATTTCTGTTTTAGGTGTTCCTTTTAGATTGTTCTGTCGAAAATTAAAAAATAAAAGATGAAAGCTAAGATATTCTGTCTGTTTTTTCTTATAGTATTAGAATTTATAGTATGTCCGCAGAACGGTTGGACACAAGACAATACTATTCCTATGATTGGTGCCTACTATTTTGACGGTTGGTCCGGAAAAAATAATTCTCAAGAACTATGGGCACAAGAAGCCCCTACTCATCTGACAGAGAAACTATATAATGATTATAACGAACGTCAACCAATTTGGGGGTGGAGAAATGATGATTTAGCTATAATGGAACGTCAAATAGATATTGCTTCCCAAAATGGCATTACTTTTTTCCTGTTTTGCTGGTATTGGAAAAAAGATAAGGGGGAGATGGATATTAAAAGTATAGAAAATCATGCATCGCATACTAGTTTAAAGCTCTTTATGAAAGCTCGCAATAAGCATAAAATGAAATTCGCTTTATTAATAGCCAATCACCAGGGAGCTCGGATAGAAGGGGAGGATAATTGGTTGAAAGCAATGGATTATATGGCGGAAATATATTTTCAAGATAGTCAATATCTTAAAGTTGAAAATAAGCCTGTGGTAGCATTCTTTAATGCCAAAGCAGCTGCTCCATCGCTTACCAAAATGAATGACTATTTAAAAGCTAAAAATTACGCAGGACTGTTTTCAATATCCTGTAATGATAAAAGTAAGAAATACAGTGCAAATTCATGGTATAATATTCGTGAACATGAGCCGGGATATGCTTATAGAAAAGAGTATGAGATCTTAGCGAAGAATGCGGAAGTAAGTTGGTACACTTATCCTAAAGAGTACAATATTATTCCATTGGTAATGGCAGGATGGGATCAGAGGCCATGGGAGAAACAAGAAAAATCTCTTTATTATGTGAACAGGACACCTCAACTCTTTAAACAACATCTTAAAAATGCGGTGCAATTTGTGAATGAAAGAAGTTGTAAACCTAAAATGATATTGATATATGCATGGAATGAATATGGCGAGGGCGGATATATAGCACCTACTGTAGGAGACCCGAAAGGAAAGTATTTAAAAATGATTAAAGAAGTAATTCGTTAGATTATGAAAATAGCATTTATCAGCACCCGTGGTATCCCAAATAACTATGGAGGTTTTGAACAGTTTGCCGAATATATTTCAGTGGGGTTGGCTGCACGTGGGCATGAGGTTGTGGTATATTCACCTCATTTCCATCCTTATAAAAAAGACACTTATAAAGGAGTACGTATAAAGCACATCTATAGTCCCGAAACTTGGATGGGCAGTTCGGTAGGGAGTTTCTTTTATGATTTTGCGTCATTGAAAGATGCATTGAAAAAAGAGCATTTCGATATCATTTACGAAGCCGGCTATACAAGTATTGTACCTGCTTATATTTGGTTCAATGTGAAGAAGATCAAATATCCCATATTTACGACTAATATGGATGGCTTGGAATATAAGCGTACTAAATTCAACAAATGGGTACAGAAATTCATTTTTTGGGAAGAACGTACTACCGTGAAACATAGTCATTATTTGATTGCCGATAACATGGGAATTCATGATTATTATAAAGAGAAGTATAATAAAGAAAGTAAGTTCTTGGCTTATGGAGCAGATATCCATGAGGATTATGACATATCATTATTGGCTGAGTTTGGTTTGCAACCACGCAAATATTATTTATTAGTGGCACGCTTGGAACCTGAAAATAATATTGAAATGGCTATACAAGGCTTTTTAGCATCTGGCGAAACGGACAAAAAGGAATTTATTATAGTTGGAAAAACGAATACTCCTCATGGCAAGTATTTGGTAGGAAAGTATACAGGCCAACCAGGTATTCGTTTTGTAGGGGGGATTTATGATTTTAAAAAGTTGAATTCAGTCAGATACTATTCGTTTGCTTATTTTCATGGACATAGTGTGGGTGGTACGAATCCTTCTTTGCTGGAGGCAATGGCGTCAAGTTGTTATATATTGGCACATGATAATATCTTTAACAGGGCGGTTTTGAAAGATAACGCACACTATTATGCTTCTTCTCAAGCCGTAACTAAACTACTGAATTCTATCTATGAATTAAATGAATCTTGTCGTAATAAGTTTATTGAAAACAATTTGCAAGAAATTCGGAACGAATACTCATGGGAAAGTTTGATAGATAAACACGAAAAATATTTTTATTGGTTACTTTCTCAGAAACAATAAATTGCTACCTTTGTTCATGATATCATCATGAATAATTAGGTTTTGGCAAAAAAAGAGTATAGACAACTTTCCGCACAAGAGGAAACGGCATTCATCCTAATGGTGTTGTTGGATGAAGGCAAAAGCAATTTGCCTTATAGATTGTTGCGTTGTTTGACAAGTGTACATTTTGCCAATCAATATTATTTAAAAAGACTGTTCTCCGGATACCGTTCTTTAAACTATAATTTTTATCGTGATAAATTTGAAAAGGAACAAGGTTGATTGTTGTTTTTCCTGCCTTTTGTTTTAATGAAGAAAATTTTATTTGTTTTTCTGCTGTGTATGATATGGCAGGAAGGTTTTTCTCAGTATGTGTATGGAACCACCGGACTTCTGCACATGCCTACTGCCGATATGCAACGGGATAAGACATTCCTGTTCGGAGCTTCTTATTTGGATGTGGCTGCTACTCCTGCCCATTGGAATTATCATACGTTTAATTACTACATTAATATCACCATTTTTCCTTGGCTCGAAATCGGATATACTTGTACCTTGCATAAGGCAGAACACGGTAGTACTTATTTCCCACCTTCCGTTTGGGGGAAATATTGTAACCAGGACCGACAGTTTTCAGGGCGGTTGCGTATATGGAAGGAAGGGTGGTGGAAAGAATGGACTCCTCAGATTGTATTGGGCGCGAATGATCCAAGTACCAATGATATATTAGGAAATTCTGATAAAGATGATTATGGCATTGGTGGAGTAGGAGAGATGGGTAATGGACATTGGAACCGATATTATATAGCTGGTACTAAGCATTTTTATTTCAAAAATAGGGGAGAGCTAGGCATTCATGTTGCTTATTTATACAATAAACGGAAAGACTATCATTTAAACGGTCCGGCTGTTGGAGTAAATTTTCATTTTTATCTATCGGGTACAAATTTCTTTGTGAAGGCATTAAACAATCTTAATGTAATGGCTGAATACGACAGTCGTACCATAAACTGTGGGTTAAAATATAGTTTTTGGAAAGATTATATTAATGCTGTGGTAGAAATGACAGAATGTAAGCATTTGTCAGGCGGAGTGATATTTAAAGTACATTTAAAATAACAAACACTATAACTTATTCGTATGAAAGGAATTGTTCTCGCCGGTGGTAGCGGTACCCGTCTGTACCCCATCACCAAGGGAGTAAGCAAGCAGCTTCTCCCCATCTTTGACAAACCGATGATTTACTACCCCATTTCAGTCTTGATGCTGGCAGGCATCCGTGAGATTCTGATTATATCCACTCCCTATGATCTGCCCGGCTTTAAGCGTCTTTTGGGCGATGGATCAGACTATGGTGTGAAGTTCGAGTATGCCGAACAACCTTCTCCCGATGGTCTTGCACAAGCCTTTATTATCGGAGAGAAATTCATTGGTAATGATTCTGCATGTTTGGTATTAGGCGACAATATCTTCCATGGTAACGGTTTCAGTTCTCTTCTTCGTGAAGCCGTGCGTATGGCGGAAGAAGAACAAAAAGCCACTGTATTCGGTTACTGGGTGAACGATCCGGAACGTTATGGTGTGGCAGAATTTGATGCGGAAGGTAACTGCCTGAGCATCGAAGAAAAACCGGAACAGCCCAAATCAAATTATGCAGTGGTGGGCCTCTATTTTTATCCCAACAAAGTAGTGGAAGTGGCCAAGAACATCAAACCTTCCGCACGTGGCGAACTGGAAATAACGACAGTGAACCAGCGTTTTCTAGAAGATCGTGAACTGAAAGTACAGACGTTGGGACGCGGTTTTGCCTGGCTGGATACGGGGACGCATGATTCATTGGCAGAAGCTTCGACTTATATAGAAGTCATTGAAAAACGTCAGGGTTTGAAAGTGGCTTGTCTGGAAGGAATTGTTTATCGCAAGGGCTGGATAACGGCAGATAAGATGCGTGACCTTGCCAAACCGATGCTGAAAAACCAATACGGTCAGTATCTGCTCAAAGTGATTGATGAAGTGGAACGTACAGGCAAAGAAAATCTAGATTAAGATATGGAGGTTATAAAAACAGGAATAGAAGGTGTGGTGGTCATTGAACCGCGCATCTTTAAAGATGAAAGAGGCTATTTCTTTGAATCTTTTTCTCAACGGGAGTTTAATGAAAAGGTGATGCCTGTCAATTTTGTACAGGATAATGAGAGTATGTCATCGTATGGCGTGATGCGTGGGTTGCATTTTCAGCAAATGCCTTATACGCAGAGCAAGCTGGTGCGTTGTGTAAAAGGTGCCGTACTTGATGTGGCGGTAGACATCCGCAAGGGAAGTCCTACATACGGGCAGCATGTTGCGGTGGAATTGACGGAGGAGAACCATCTCCAATTCTTTATCCCCCGTGGATTTGCCCATGGTTTTGCCGTATTGAGTGAAATAGCGGTTTTTCAATATAAGTGCGATAACTTCTATGCACCGCAAGCTGATGGTGGCATTCAGCTGCGCGATGAAAGTCTGGGTATTGATTGGAAAATACCCGTTGCCGAGGCCATTTTAAGTGAGAAGGATTTGAAACATCCTTTGTTGAAAGACTATGACTCTCCGTTTGACTACACTATTAATCTATACGAATGATGAATATACTTGTTACAGGTGCCAATGGTCAACTTGGCAATGAGATGCGCAGGGTGTCGTTAGACAGCCGGAATCGTTATCTCTTTACAGATGTAAATGAACTGGATATCACAGATGCGACAGCTGTCTGTAATATGTTGAAAAAGGAGCAGATAGATGTGATTGTAAATTGTGCTGCTTATACGAATGTAGACAGGGCGGAAGATGATTTTGCTATGGCCGATTTGCTGAATAACAAAGCTGTGGAGAATTTGGCTGTTGCTGCCGCAGAAACAGGTGCCACGCTTATTCATGTATCTACAGACTATGTGTTCCAAGGGGATAAAAACATTCCTTGCCGTGAGTCTTGGGAAACTGATCCGTTGGGTGTCTATGGAAAAACCAAACTGGCGGGCGAACAGTCTTTGGTAAAAGCAGGATGTAAATATCTTATTTTCCGCACAGCTTGGCTTTACTCGCCTTTCGGTAAGAACTTCGTGAAAACCATGCGGCAATTGACTTCAACAAAAGATTCACTGAAAGTGGTTTTTGATCAAGTAGGCACTCCTACTTATGCCGGAGATTTGGCTGCTTTGATCTATAACATAATCGAAGAGAACTTGCTGGATCGTCAAGGTGTCTATCATTTCAGCAATGAAGGGGTATGTTCTTGGTATGATTTTGCGAAGGAAATTTGTGAATTGAGCGGAAATAATTGTGACATACAGCCTTGTCACAGCGATGAGTTCCCCAGTAAGGTGGAACGTCCTCATTTTTCGGTGCTGGATAAAACAAAAGTGAAGGAAACTTTTGGTATCACTATCCCTTATTGGAAAGATTCTCTAAAGAAATGTATGCTGGAATTGGAAACTCAACAATAACTAATTAAAACAATATTTTAAATTATGGATTCATTTAAACGCAATATAATCATTACCGGTGGTGCCGGTTTTATCGGCAGCCATGTGGTACGTCTTTTTGTAAACAAGTATCCGGAATACCGCATTATAAACTTGGATAAACTGACTTATGCCGGTAATCTGGCCAATTTGAAGGATATAGAGGACAAACCGAACTATATTTTTGTAAAGGCGGATATTTGTGATTTTGGAACCATTCAAGAATTATTGGTGCGATATCAAGTGGATGGTATTATCCATCTTGCCGCCGAGAGTCATGTGGACAGAAGTATCAAAGATCCGTTTACTTTTGCACAAACCAATGTGATGGGTACATTGGCTTTGCTTCAGGCAGCCAAGTTGTATTGGGAATCCCTGCCGGAAAAGTATGAGGGGAAACGTTTCTATCATATTTCCACCGATGAAGTATATGGGGCATTGGAATTTGACGGGACTTTCTTCACGGAGGAAACCAAATATCAGCCTCATAGTCCGTATTCTGCAAGTAAGGCAAGTAGTGATCACTTTGTTCGTGCTTTTCATGACACATATGGTATGCCTACCGTTGTAACAAACTGTTCTAACAATTATGGTCCTTATCAGTTTCCGGAAAAATTGATTCCGCTTTTTATCAACAATATACGTCATGGAAAACCATTGCCGGTATATGGTAGGGGAGAGAACGTACGCGACTGGTTGTATGTTGTGGATCATGCCCGTGCTATTGATCTTATTTTTCATCAGGGCAGAACAGCGGATACATATAATATCGGTGGTTTCAATGAATGGAAGAATATAGATTTGATAAAAGTAATAATCAAAACCGTGGATCGTTTGTTGGGAAATCCGGAAGGCACTTCAGAGTGTCTGATAACTTATGTGACCGACCGCAAAGGTCATGATCTCCGCTATGCGATTGACAGCAATAAACTGAAGCACGAATTAGGATGGGAGCCTAGTTTGCAATTTGAAGAAGGAATAGAGAGAACGGTCCGTTGGTATTTGGACAATCAGGAATGGATGGATCATATTACCAGTGGCGAATATGAAAAATATTATGAGTCGATGTATAAGAACAGATAATGAGAATCCCAGTTGGGGATAACACGGCATACATCTTTAAACTTACCCCCCATACCACTATGAAAGACAAATTAGCATCCTACAACCACCTGATCGAGACCTTTGTGATTGTCACCGAGACCTTTCTTTGCGGTCTGCTATTCCTGCTTTTCAGCAAGCTGTCCAATGAGATGCAGTGGGATAGCCTGCAGGTTGGTGGAGCCACCGTTCTGCAAATCATGCTTACACTGATGTTATGTTACGCCCTTTGCGCCATCCATTCAGGAGTAGTGCTTCACCGGAGGAAAGTGCATTCCCTTCAGATATGGAAACGTGTGCTCGAGAATATGTTCCTGTTTGTCCTCCTGGGCGGTCTGGTCCTTTCTGTAGGAAACTATGCGGATATAGCCTCCCTGTTCATGCTGGAGTACCTTTTCCTCCTGTTTCTGTGTCTTGTTTCGTTCCGTTTCACTCTTCGTCTTCTCATCAGGCTTTACCGTATGAGCAAGAAACATACGCGTTTTGTAGTACTGGTAGGAAGTACGGACAACAACCTGGAAATCTACCATGAGATGTTGGGCAGTGAAGATACAGGTTATTCGGTCGTGGGCTATTTTGACGGTCAGGCGAATCCTGCTTTTCCGGTAGAATGTCCGTATTTGGGCCAGCCGGCGCAGGTACAGGAATATCTGGAGAAACATGATTATGTACATTACCTGTTCTGCTGCCTGCCCTCAAAAGACAGAGAGGTCATCGTTTCTCTGATTGATTACTGCGAGAACCATCTGGTACATTTCTTCAGTGTGCCCAATGTGCGCAATTATCTCCACCACCGTATGTCGTTCAACATCATGGGGAATGTCCCTTACCTGGGCCTTCGCCCCGATCCCTTAAGTTGGCCGGGGAACCGCCTGCTGAAAAGAACCTTTGACATAGTAGTCTCATCGGTGTTCCTTTGTACGCTTTTTCCGGTTATTCTGATTGTGGTGGCGATAGTGACCGGATTGACCATGCCCGGCCCGCTGTTCTTCCGCCAGAAACGGAACGGGCTGAACGGCAGGGAGTTTTATTGTTACAAGTTCCGCAGTATGAAAGTAAATGCAGATGCCGACAGGATACAGGCCACAGAGCATGATCCCCGCAAGACTCGCTGGGGCAATATAATGCGTAAGACGAATATAGATGAGCTGCCCCAGTTTATCAATGTGCTGTTAGGAGATATGAGTATCGTGGGGCCTCGTCCTCACATGCTTCTCCATACGCAGGAATATTCAAGGTTGATCAATAAATATATGGTGCGGCATTTTGTGAAACCGGGTATAACGGGATGGAGCCAGGTTACGGGTTTCCGTGGGGAAACGAAGGAACTAAAAGACATGGAGGGCCGTATCCGTGGTGATATCTGGTATTTGGAGCACTGGAGCTTCGGTCTGGACCTTTACATCATGTACAGGACGGTGGCGAATGTCTTCCGTGGCGAGAAGAATGCCTATTAGTAAAACGGGCTGTTCTTAACGATCCTTCTCGATGAGGGTCCTTAGTAATTTAGCAGTTAAAAAACTTTGTTTTTGCAGCCTGTTATTTCCGTCTGCCGGCCGGAAATGGAACATAGCCGGCACTAATGTTAGATCAGAACCCTTGTCCTTTGTGAAAAGTGCAGGGGGAGCTCCGGGAACGAGAGCGCTTGTTCCCGGAGCTTTAATAATAAAGAAGATTATCCGATTAGGATTTATTCAGCTTTAAAAATAAACGCGGATTATACAATAACCCGTAACAGGAAGGATTTTTTATTTTCTGATATTACTATATTTACTCCTAAAGAATTTTTATCTATATGATAGTCTGTTTCGGTGTGTCGGTACCGGCCGGATGATCTTAGTAAAAAACTTCCCTCTGCCAGTAGTATCACTCTCTACTTGAGAGCAGAAACGAACACTGGCAAAAGGAAACCTTGGAAAAAGAAATTACCTTTCCAAATATCCGAACACCCCTTCCGCGTCAAAACACGGACAAGCCTTCGGGATGCTTCCGCTCATATCCCTATGTCCCCTTATCCGGGCACCGGGAAAGAGCTTTGTCAGACGCATCAGCAACAAGATAAGCTGTTCTGTCTGCTCTGCGGTCCGGGTGTCTGCCGGATGTCCGTCCGCATCCAGACCGCCCTCGTAGCAGATGCCGATGCTGCAACGGTTCCAGGGACGGCAGTGTGCCCCCACTTCCAGCAGTTTGCGGTGCTGGGTGATGGTGCCGTCGCGACGGATATAGAAGTGGTAACCTACAGTCCGGAAACCACGGGTCTTATGGTCACGAAGTAATTGCTCGGCAGTATAGTCTTTGTCACAACGTGTGGCGCTACAGTGGAGGATGAGGTATCGCACTGATTCGCGTCCTTGCATCAGCACTCCGTCCTCTACGGTGAGGAGTTGGCGTTCGTTCTTCATTTCTTCCTCACCGATTATCATTGGGAATGTTTCTTGTATCATAATAAATTGAGATTTGGAAAATGTTGTGTTTGTTCTTTAGATGAGGGATGCGCAACTGGTAATGCCCAAAGCGGTGAGTGCCGCGATGGCTGCCTGGATAACTGCCCGGAGAATTTGTGTCCAGGTGATTTTCTTGGATTCGTGGTTGGATTTATTCATGGAAATATCTGTTTTTTGTCAGTTTAAAATGCGAATGGAACAAAAGGAGGTTACGGAACTGGCGGACGGACACGGGGGAGTGAAAGAAGAATCCGTGTCGCCCGTGTTCCATAATCACATCATGCTATCTCTGTGGAGCGGAACAAGCCGGTCAGCTATTCTCGTCTGCCGGTTCACCGGAAGCGGCTGGAATGCGGGAGGCGTCAGCATCGTCAGCGGCAATGCCGGCGGCAGAAGAATTGCCTGTCAGGTCTACCGTAGTCTTTCCGGCCTTCAATGCCTTCACTACTTCGGCGGCTGCCTTGCGTGTGGGAACCAGTTGGAATTCGGCATCTTGGCGCAGGTTGTTGAAACGGACGCCCGGAGCCCACAGTACGTTCACCTCGGTGATGTTCTCCACAGTGAACTCTGCCATCGAATGGGCGCCGAGGCTTCGGATACTGTTCGAAAATACGCCCAGATCGCCCATCTGTATCTGCTGTCCGTTCAACAACTGCTCGCGCAGGCAGTCCACGGCAAGAATAAGGATGGCCTGGATATCGGCGCGCGAATATACACATCCGTGGCTGGCAATGTGGTAACAGAACTTGTCCAGTGTCATTACTTGTGAGTACTGGGCGTTGGCATACGCCTTCTTGGCCGCGTCTTTGTCGGTGGGGTTACCACGCATGCAGGTGCTGTAGTTAATCATGATAAATAGGGTTTTAAGAGATGAAAAATAAAAAATGAATTTCGTCAGTGAAGAGGGAGAATACTTTACTTTTCTTGCGGATTGCACGTAGGTAACGTGTAAGGCTGAAGGTTAGTAACGTATGGGGTTACATGTTAGTAACATGCTAGTCCGAAGGTTAGTAACGTATCGGCTCCCTCATTGTTGACATTGCAAAGATAGGTACTGTGAAATGCGTGCTGACGCTTTATGACACCTTGTGGCACTTTATGGCTTTCATCCTGTTCCAAAGAGCTTGCAGGGCTATCCGGGGCTGCCCAGATGCCGGTTGATCAGTGTCACCTGGCGGCTCGTGAAGACTTTTTGCGAGGTATGGTAACCCGTTGCGGATAACTCTTCCATCAAAGGGGGACAGCCGTTTATCCACCTCATCAGATGCCGGGTGGCTATCCGGGGATTTGAACCGGGAAAATAGAGCAGAGCCAGGCTACCCTTTGTCATGGATGGGAAATAAAGAAAATCTTTCATATTTATACATTTTAAATTCAGGAATCTTGCAAACTTGCAGAACTTGCACTCTCTCTCACACCCACACACGTACGTGTGTGCATGCGCGCGTTGAATTCGTATTCGCCACGCCCCACTTTGACCAGCTGTCCGCGTTCGGTCATACGTTTCAGCAGCGAGTCCACCGAGCCTGCCGGAACTCCTACCTGTTCTCCTTTGTCGATGGCTTCGTTGCGGGTGAAGCGCAGGGGAAGGCAGTCGAACAGGGTTTCGGGAGTCATGTTCGCCGATGGTGCGGTGGGGGTTCCTGCGGGCAGGAGCGAGAGAATGTGGCATGCATGGCGGTACAGAGGTTCCACCAAGATATGGGCCGACGGGGTCAGTCCGGGACAGTTCAGCAGGGTACGCACGATGTTTTCCTGTGGTTCGCCGCTCCTTTCGCCTCCCGGCAGCAGGGATTCCAGAGAGCGCAGCAGGGCGATAATGCTTATGATGCGGAAGATATTGATGGCAATACGGGTTACAGCGCTTTTCATCTGGTTACCGTGAATGGCGGAGGCTCGTCCGAATACACGGGCAAAGTGGAAGTTGAATATCTCTTTTTGCTCGTGGGTGAGCTTCATGTTGATGTTGCTCACCGAGGCGGTGATGGCGTTCAGCACTTCTTTCCATTGTGCCCCCCATTCCAGAAAACGGGAGTCATAGTCTGTATCCGCTTCGTTGAACTGGTCTTCCCATTCTTCAATGGCAGGCATATAGTAGAACAGCTGGCGCGAGAACAATCCGTTTTCGGCCGATGGGATAAGGGGCTTGATTTGTGCAGGCGTGCCGCTGAGAAGCACGCAGAGGAACGTGACGTTACATTCGCGGTATTCGTGATTGGTGCGCCGGTTGTAGGCCAGCCGGTCATGGTCGAAACATTTCCGGAGGAGGTCGCTCCAGTGTCCGTGATCGCCTCCAATGGCGGTGCTCACGGTGTCGGCCTCGGTTTCGCATATCAGTCCTACGCCTCCGGAGTCCATCAGGTTTTCCTGTATGCCTGTACCGGTATTGTCACCGGCTATGAGGAGCATTTTCAGCTGGGGCTGTTCGGGTTCAGGGGTATTTACCTTTTCCTTCCCCAAAGTGTCCCATTTTGTCTTTTCCATGCGGTAGGTCTTTATTTTTTCCCGGTAGGTGTCCAGCAGCGCGTTGTGTATGGGTTCTGCCAGACGGCGTACCCAGGTCAGTGCACCCTTGCCGGAAGCGGGAGGCGCGGTGACGAACACTTGCAGACAGGGATACTTGTGTTTTCGTCCGTACACAAAACTTACCAGTTTGTTGAGGGTGCTTCCCAGCACGGTTGCTGCACCCAGCAGCAGGATATCCCGTTGGGCGGGAGAGTTACCGCAGTCTATGATCCCTTGCAGGAAGGCGGGCCAGCGGTAGTCGGGGAAAGAGGGAAGTCGGGCAGGGAGGATGGCTTTGGGCACGCCGTCGGACAGGGGGGAGGCTGTGTCCGTGAAAACAGCGTCGGGCGGAGTCCCGTCGGAGGCATCCGGATGGGCATTATACGATACGCGTGCACGTGTGTGGGTGTGGAGAGACTGCAAGTTCTGCAAGTTTGCAAGTTTCGGGTCCATTTTCACCCCGGCCACCTCTGCCAGATGGAAGACGGTTCCCAGGGAATTTCTGCCTGTTCCTTTGGTCAGAGCATGTCCGTACAGTTTGTCTGCTTCATCGTGGTGGTACTTTTCGGATATGCGGCAGATGCGGTGGAACCGGGTGCGTCCTTCCTCGCCGCAAGTGTTGGCTATGGCAAAGGCCAGCGGCATATATTCCTGATAGGTGGGGGCCACATTGACTCCCGCTTGTTCGATGGCTGTTACCAGCTGTTCCAAGATAGAAATAGAATCGTTCATTTTTTAATATTTATGGTTATTGATTTTCGCTTCTCCGTCGTGCGACAGAAAACAAGCTCTGGACAAGTCGGCATTGGCCCTGTCCACTTTCAGCTCGTATTTCCATTCCAGATACTCCCATGCGGTGTGCAGGGCATTGTCGAAGGATTCTTCTACGCTCAGGAAAGGGTTTATGCGATAAGGGATAAAAAGTTTTACTCCCTGATTTCCGGGGCTGACAAAGGAAAGTACGGGGTGCAGCACTTCATCGGCAAAGAGACGGTCGCGCCACATTGCCGCTTCTTCGGTGGAAGCCAGTTCGTCAATATCTATGACAAAGAGGCCCGAAGGAACTTGCATGCATTGCTCTTTGCAGTAAGAGAAGATACCTGCCGGAGTGACATACGGTAAAAGGGTCTGTTTATTCTTTCGGAACACTTGCTTGTCTCCGAGTCCGGCTCTGACTTTATGCGTCAGTTCTTCCAGTTGCGGATTGGTGCTGATGTAGGTATGAAGCCCTGCCACACTGCATATACATGTGGGTATTTTATTGGTGACGGGTGCATTGAAAAATGACATGATGTATTCTTTCATAAAAGAAATTGATTTTGATTTATCTGCACAAATATACGGGTAGGGAATGACGTATGGAAATCGATTCATAACCGTTTACTATCTGTTTACTATTAGTGCATGCTATTGATTATATATTGATGAAATATGGATTTTGATTAACGATCTGTTGATAATAATTAAAGAATAGAGAAAAGAAATAGTATATGAATGAAAAACCTGATATGATGATAAATATTTATGGCGGAAATAATCTGATTGCTCCTGTGGCATCTTCCGCCATTCAGAACTTTTATGGCGACCGGGGTGATGAGGCCGCCGACCAACCGGAAGATTCTGAGAAAACGGAGAGTACAGAAAGTGTGGCGGATGAGAAGCCGGCACAGGAACCGGCGGAACTGTCGGATGATGAATTTTACGTATCGGTCTATATACCCGATATAAAGGTGATGAGGGCTTACAAGATACTTTTGGGAGAGTGTACCACGGCACGCGAACTGGCGGTGGTGGTAGGAAAGATGCTGGCCGATGAGAACTGTAGGAATGTAGACAAACATACGGTGGTGAAAGCGGCTTTCATCAAGTCGTTGCTACCTTTTGCCAAACGGCTCGTGTCGGGCGGTACGATAGCCAATATACGGGCGCAGATTAATAATATGCTGGCTAGTAAATAATTTTTTCAATTATCCTCTTACTCCATTGGCACGTTAGCAAATCGGCAAATTATTTATGTTGCGGGATTATCAGATAGAGATGAAAACACGTCTGATGGAAGCGTGGAAAGCTCACCGGAGTGTGATGGTGCAGATGCCTACCGGTACGGGCAAGACACATCTGCTGGCATCTGTGGTCAGTGAGTTTGTGTCTTTTGCAGGCAGCGGAGTATGGCTTATTGCCCATCGTAGGGAACTGGTGGCGCAAATGGAGGAAACGCTGGTTAAATATGGTATCCGGAGGGAGGATACTCCGGTCAGGGTAATGTCTGTCCAATGGCTGTCCCGGCACTGGAATGAGGCGGGTGATGCTCCGGGACTGATTGTGATAGACGAGGCTCATCATGCCTTAGCCGCTTCTTACACGGAGATGTGGAAGCGTTATCCTGCCGCAAAGAAACTGGGTGTGACTGCCACACCTTGCCGCCTGAACCGTAGGGGGTTCACGGAACTGTTCGAGGTGCTGGTTACTTCGTGGAGTATTGCCGAGTTTATTGAAAAAGGCGTGTTGTCTGTGTTCGATTATGTATCCATCCGTCCCGGCAGCGAGGAGCAGCGGCTCATTGACGGTCTGGAGAAACGGGGGGCCGATGGGGATTATCAGGTGAAAGAGATGGATGCGGTACTGAACAGGCGTCCCGGTATCGAGCGCCTGTACCGCAGTGTCAGGCAGTTTGCTTCCGGCAAGAAGGGGATGGTGTATGCCATCAGCATTGAACATGCCCGGCGGATAGCGGAGTATTACAGCAGGCGGGGAGTGAATGCGGTGGCTGTGGACAGCAAGACTCCTGCTATGGAACGCAAGCGGATGGTGGAGGAGTTCAGACATGGAAAAATCGAGGTGCTGGTGAATGTGGATGTATTCAGCGAGGGGTTCGACTGTCCCGATGTGGAGTTTGTACAACTGGCCCGTCCTACTTTGTCACTGGCTAAATATTTGCAGCAGGTAGGGCGCGGATTGCGGAGATCGGAGGGCAAGGAGGCGTGTATGCTGATAGACAATGTGGGGCTGTACCGCATTTTCGGGCTTCCTACACAGCGATGGAACTGGGATGCTATGTTCCGGGGACGGATGGCGGGAAAGGGGAGTTTGCCCGGACGGATGAATTGTGATGCTTCCGTTACTGCTTTTCCGGTGGTGGAAAGGCCGGCTGAAGCCGGTGGGGACTTGGTGATGGTTATGGAGCACGGGCGTTTGCTTTCTTCCATCAGAGAGCAGGCTTTGCCGGATGAGAAGGAGCAGTCACCGTCATGCAGGTTGAGGGCATTTGTAGATAAGGAAACAGGTCTTTGGGGATTGGAAAAGGGAGATGAGATGCTGCCGGACGTTTCGTTTAAAGAGATTTTGAGTATCAAAGGACGTTTTGCCGTAGGGAGGCTTCGGAACGGGTGTGTCCGGGTACTGGATGATACGGGGGCTTTGGTGGCCGAACTGGGGCATTGCTGTGAGGTGAGGTTGCTGAAAGATGATTTGTTGCAAGTCCGTCATGCCGGGAATTCGGTGTCTTATGTGGATTTACGGAACGGCCGGTGTTATGCTGTCCGCCCGCGTGTCCTCAGATACGGGAGCATAGAATTGTTACAGGTGAACCGTACTTATTACAGCAGGACAAGGCAGGTGTATGCCAATACATGCGGGTTGCCTTCTTCGTCCATTGTGTGGATGGGGTTTTATGTGAAGATGTACGATGGCAGAGTGCCTTCCCGATGCCGCCGCATGGAAGATGGAGGCTTTTGTTGTGAACCGCAGGTTTGTCTGTTGGAAGGGGATGAGGAGCGTGCTTATTATCTGAGCGGACGGTTGCCGGATCAAAGTATTGTGGTGATGGATGAGGAGGGACGGTATTATCATGTGGAGAAAGGATATGGAAAGCGTTATGTGGCTTGTAACCGTCCGTCGGACCGGAGTGAGGATTTTGATGAGGCGGTGGCATTGCTCCGAAGGCAGGCGGACGAGCGTGTGGAGAAACATTTGCAGGAGGAAAAGTGCGAGACTGAACGGAAACGGCAGCGTATAATCAGCAGGAGTGTGGAGGCCGTACCTTTTCAGATAGGAGTGAAATGGGGGCTGAGGACAGCGGAGCAGATTTTGATTCCACCTGTCTATCGGAGAATATTGCGTCCGGTGGGTGGTTATTGCGCCTATCAGGACAGCTCCTGCCAGTGGGGGGTGCTGACTGTAGACGGAAGGATCATTATCCGGGCCCGGTATATGGAGGTGGAGATAGACAGGGATGGAACGGCGCGTCTTACTTTGGTTCCGGGGAAGATGGAAACGGTGAAGCTGACGGATTAATAGGATAAAAAGCAGGGGATAACTTTTTGTCAGACCGATATTTAGCGATGGAATACGGATCATTATGAAAAGTTTTGTAACTTTGCATCCGATTTTAAAAAAGGAGATATTGATATGGAATTACCTGATGACCCGATGATGCTTTTCAGCATGGTGAATATGAAACTTCGTGACTGCTATCATTCGCTGGACGAGCTTTGTGATGATATGGATGTAGACAAGGAGCTGTTGGTGAAAAAATTGAAGGCGGCCGGATTTGAGTATAGTAAGGAAAACAACAAGTTTTGGTAGATAGAGGGATCAGCCCGTTCCGGAAGAATGCTTGGGATGGGCTGATTTTTTTATTGAGATACCTATTGTTGATTATTTTTGTATAAGTCCTGTTTCCGGTATTGCAACAGGGATGTTCCGGTATGCCGCTTGAAGAAACGTCTTAAGGTGGCAAGATTGGCAAACCGGGTTCTTTGAACGATTTCCTGTATGCTGATGGATGGATTCTCCAATAATGCGTAAATCTCTTGCAGGGTATAATGTATAATCCATTCTTTGGGGGATTTTCCACTTACCAGAGTCAAGGCTTCAGTCAGGTATTTGGAGGAAACATGCAACTTTTCGGCATAGAACGCCACTTCTTTGTTTTCTTTGTAATGCTTTAACAGCAAATCCAGAAAAAAGTATCCGATTTCTTCTTTATGCAAGGTGGTGACTTTATGTTCTTTTACTGTGCTGTAATAGTCTGCATAAAGTTCCAGAAAAGGTAATTTCAGCAGATTGGTAATAGATTCTTTTGTAAATAAATAAGTTGGAGAAGTAGCTCTGTTGTATAGTAACCGGAAATAGAGGGAGAACTGTTCCGCTTTCTCTTGGGATAGCGAATAGATGCAGTGGGTTTGGGTGTAGGTATGAAAACCGGTCGGAAAACGTTTGATACTTCCATTGATCACGTCATAAAAAAGGGCATTTGAAAAAGTACAATAATCGATGGTGAAAGTCAGACTGGATTTTATAAATGAAACCAAGAATCCCGGCATGAAAATAAGAATGTCGTTTGCACAAATAACATATTTCCGGAGACCAATCTGGATCTCGGCATTCCCTTCAGTACACATACCCAAAACTCCTTCCGGCAGATAAGAGGGGTATTTGCTGAAAGGCACTGTGTGCGCATCCATATAAATACTGAAATCTTGATCGGACAGTCCTTCTTTGGTATCCTGTGGTTTTGGGGTATTATATAACATACTTTGTATCAGCTCTAGGTTCACAAAATTAGAATTTAATGATACATTCCGCCGGAAGTAGTGGACATAAGGGAAAATAAAACGGAAAAAAACTACGTGTATTTGATTTTTTTAATATAATGATAGGAGAACAATTTTAGCTTCCCGTAAGTTGTAGGAGAACACGGAAAATTATTCTTTTTTACAGAAAGAAGGGTGAATTCAAAAAGATCGTTTGATTTGTTTTTGAATTCACCCTTTATGAATGGAGCGGAGTTATTTTTGCGCCAGTAATTTGGCTATGGCACGGTCGGGTTTCCCGGTTTCTGTCAGGGGAAGTTTGAATACCGGAACAAAACGTTTGGGACGCCAGTAGGGAGGTAATTGATGTGTGCAGGTCTGTTCTATGTCGTCGGGCAGTTGCCCTTCGGCAAGCAGCACAATGATTTCTCCGAATTTTTCGTCGGGAGCGGAGGTGATCAAGAAAGGAACGGACAGGTGTTCTTTCAATACGGCCTCTACTTGTTCTATCTGCACTTTCACTCCTCCGGTATTGATCGTATTGTCTTTTCTGCCTAGAATGCGGAATTGGTTCTGTCCGTTTATCTCGGCTATGTCATTGGTCACCAGTTCTTTTCCGCAAATTTCGGGAGCGTATATCACCAAGGTGTTTTCTTTACTCAGACGGATCTGTATGCTCTCGAAAGGGGTGTACCAGTCTGAAGCTTCAGGACCGTTCAGTCTGCGTAGGGCAATGTGTGATAAGGTTTCGGTCATGCCGTAAGTAGACCATACGGCATGGGGGAAATCTTTTAACGCAGCGTTCAATTGGGAGTCGATAGGACCACCTCCGATAATGAGGTGCCTGATTTGTTGCAATATCGCTCTCTCTTCGGGAACTTGCAGTGAGTTATAGACTTGCATGGGGATCATGGCGGCAAAGACGGGGGCTTTTGTCAGGTCTTTTAAAGGATGCCCGGATGGAGTGACAGGCAGCAAGTCCAGTCCCGCTACCAAGGCACGTACTACCACCATTTTTCCGGCAATGTATTGCAAGGGCATACAGAGCAGGGCGGAATCTTCTTTTTGTAGTCCGAGGAAGGAACAGGTGAGGCAGGCGCTTTCCATCATGCGTTCTTTTTCTACATACAGTTCCTTGGGTTTGCCAGTGGAGCCTGAAGTATGTACCAGCAGGGTGTCTGCCGGGTCAAACCATTCGGAAAGAAAGGAGAAAAGTTCCTGCCGGAAACTTCGGTTGTCGGCAGGGATATTCATTCTTACCATTTCAATTTCCCAATTGGAGTAGGGGATGCTTTCTATCAGAATGGTTTGTTTGTTTCTATTGGTGCAGAATTTTGTCATTGTTTCAGCCAGTTTAGTAAATCGGGTTCTTGTTCTTCGGGGTCGAACCAAAGGCAGTCCCCTTCGATGTGAAGCGGATAGTCTATATTGTCGGTAAACAGCAAGCCGGTACCTAGTCCTTGGGGGAGGGCGGGCTGCAAGGTGGCACACCATTGTGCGATGGCATTCAGTCCGATATTGGACTCCAGAGCGGAAGTGACCCATGAGCCGATGCCTCTTTCAGCCGCCAGTTCCATCCATTCTTCGGAGCCGCTGATTCCTCCGTGCAGAGAAGGTTTCAGGATAATGTACTGAGGACGGATGGTTTCCAGCAATTCTATTTTCCGGTCGCGCCGGTTGATGCCTATCAGCTCTTCATCCAGTGCAATGGGAAAGGGGGTGGCGGCACAGAGTCGGGCCATTTCATCCCATTGTCCCGCACGGATGGGCTGTTCGATGGAATGGAGCTGGAATTCGGAAAGACGATGTAACTTTTCGAGGGCATCGGTAGGAGAGAAAGCACCGTTGGCATCTACACGCAGTTCGATTTGGGCTGGGGTGAAATGCCGGCGGATGTGCGCCAGCAGCTCCAGTTCCTTTTCAAAGTCGATAGCGCCTATTTTGAGTTTGATGCAGCGGAAACCTTGCTGCATCTTTTCCCCGATGCGCCGGTACATCTCGTCAAAGTTTCCCATCCAGATGAGTCCGTTGATGGGGATACCCTCTTTGCCTTTGCTGAACGGGGTGTGCCAGAATTGCAGGCTGCGTGCCCGGAAATGCAGCAGGGCGGTTTCCATACCGAACAGGATGGACGGATAGGGAAGCAAGGCTTCCCGGTCTATTTCCCCGTTCTTTTCCAGGTTCTTGCAGGCAGTGGCCAACACCTCGTCGTATGAGGGGATATCATCACAGCTCAGGGCAGGGAGAGGGGCGCATTCACCCACGCCATAGTGGCGGCTGCCGGTGTCGGTGAGGAGGATGTACCATACATCCCGGGTAGTATATACTCCTCTGGAAGTACCGGCAGGTTGCTTGAAGTGTAATTGTTTTTTTATAATTTGGGTTTGGAACATTTTTTTTTATGTGTAGTTGGTTTGGTATATTTATCCCTGACAATCTCAAAGGCGCGTTGGACCCATGTGTATATGCTCGTGTCGGGAATATCACCATCAAAATTAAGTTGAAGCCAATGTTTCAGACTTTGGTTGATGGGATTGCCGACTGAAACATGTCTCTCTTTTATATACTCAATTTCGTCCGAAGTAGATTTGACATTGACAAAAGTGAAATTGTCAATGTCTATAAAACAGAACATGTGTCCATAAACATAAAAGGCAAGGATGGAATCATATCTTGCAGCAAATTTGCCAAATGGCATCTTTTCGGAAACGTCACCTAACGAAAGACAATATTTTCTGAATTCTTCAATGTCCATGCTTTGAATTTGTAGTTTGTTTATGGGAACTTCGGATAATCCTGGAACCGTGGCTTGCGTTTTTCCAAAAATGCCTTCCCTCCTTCCTGCGCTTCCTCTGTCATGTAATACAGCATGGTGGCATCTCCGGCAAGTTCTTGTATGCCGGCTTGTCCGTCCAGTTCGGCATTCAGTCCGGCTTTGATCATACGAAGAGCGAGCGGGCTGTGCTCCATCATCTTTTCTGCCCATGCCACGGTTTCGTCTTCCAGGCGGTCGAAAGGAACGACTGTATTGACTAATCCCATTTCCAGTGCTTCCTGTGCGGAGTATTGACGGCAAAGGAACCATATTTCACGGGCTTTCTTCTGCCCTACGATGCGTGCCAGATAGGAAGAGCCGAATCCGGCGTCGAAGCTGCCTACCTTGGGACCTGTCTGTCCGAAAATGGCATTTTCTGAGGCAATGGTCAGATCGCATACCACATGCAGCACATGGCCGCCGCCGATGGCGTAACCGTTTACCATGGCGATGACCGGTTTTGGCAGTGACCGGATTTGCTTTTGTACGTCCAGCACATTCAGACGGGGAACTCCATCTGTGCCGATATAACCGCCATGACCTTTTACGTGCATATCTCCCCCGCTGCAGAAGGCTTTGTCGCCTGCTCCGGTCAGAACCACTACATTGATATCCTGGCACTCGCGGCAGTAATACAGGGCGTCGCTGATTTCCGAAGTAGTGGTGGGGGTGAACGCGTTGCGGTAACGCGGACGATTGATGGTGATTTTCGCTATTCCGTTGTAAAAGTCAAACAGAATATCTTGATATTCTTTGATGGTTTTCCATTTTCTTGTTTCCATTATTCATTTTTATTTTTAAGTCCGTGATAATATTCTCTTAATAGGGTGGTGTCTTTTTCCTTGTCGGTAAACACCTCCAGCAGCATGGGTTGCATCCTTGTCTCGGGTGAGGTGAATGGCTGCATCGCTTCTTCCAGCTCTTCTTCTCCGGTCACTTTCATGTAAATAAAGCCACGTTCTTCCGCCCAGCCTTTGGCGGTGGTGTAATGCTCGGCTGTGATAAACTCCCGGGAACGGCTTGATTTGTCCATTCCAGGCAGGGTATGGAATATTTCTCCTCCTTCGTTATTCAGTAACAGGATGCGGATGTTGGCACCGTAATTTTGATTCCACAGTGCGTTCATATCATAGAAGAAGCTCAAGTCGCCTATGATGATGAAATTCAGCTTGCTGGAAGCGGCGGCATAACCGATGGCGGTGGACAGGGAGCCTTCTATGCCGTTCACGCCCCGGTTGCAACAGATTTCCACCCGGGGAGGAACTGTAAATAACTGTGCATAGCGCACGGTGGAGCTGTTTGCCAGATGCAGGGCACAGGGTTCGGGTAATGCCTGAATGAGTTTTCCGATAACGGAGATTTCGGAATAAGCAAGATCCGGCATCGGAATGGTTTTGCAATAGTTTTCCCACATCAGCGGATAATGGGTCGGTTTGTTGTCCAGCAGGAAAGCTATTTTTTCCAAGAACTCAAACGGATCCATCTCGATGACGGTGGTCAGGCAACCGTATAAATCGGCTATCTTCCCGTCGGCGGCAACATGCCAATGTTCGCGCGGGGGATGATTGCGCAGGTATTTCTTCAATTGCTTGGATACGATATGTCCGCCGTAGGTAATCAGTATTTCGGGGGCCATGTCTTCCTGGCGCTCCGGCGTCATGGAATAAACGGCGGCGTCGAAATTCTTGATAGGAATGCCGGGGATGGTCTGGTTGCCCAGATGTTCCGTCAACCAGGCGAAATGTTTATAAAGCGGTTTCACATATTTTTTTTCGAACAGGTAAATCAGATTCATCTGGCCTACCACGACCATGCGCTTGTTGTACTTGTTCAGCCGTTCGATCAGTTCCTTATAGTCACGGTCGTACACGCTCAGTCCCTGATAACGGGTGATGACACGTGCCTCGGGAAGTGTTTTGGCGGTGAAGCGGTAGATGGGTTCGGAAATGGGTACATTGATATGTACGGGTCCTTTGCCGTGGTGGGTGGTTTCCAGTATGGCTTCGTTGATGAGGCGGTTGCAAAACCATTCGTCTTCCTCTGTATGTACTTCGGGCAGGTTGACAGACATCTTGACTAACGTTCCGAACACATGGGGCTGGGGCAGGGTTTGTCCGTCCATTTGTCCTATCCAGGCGGCGGGGCGGTCGGCAGAAATGACAATCAGAGGTACTTGTTGGTAAAAAGCTTCGGCTACGGCAGGGTGCAGGTTCAGCAGGGCCGAACCGGAGGTGCAGCATACTGCGGCAGGACCTCCCCCTTGTAAAGATAGGCCGATAGCAAAAAAACCGGCACTGCGTTCATCGGTTACAGAATAACAAGTGAAGTCCTCTATATTGGCCAGAGTGTGTACGATGGCAGCATTACGGCTGCCGGGACAAAGCACTATTTTCCGCACACCGTGCGCTTTGAGAAGTGCCACCAACTGAAGTATGTTCTTTTTGTCTGAATACATTATTCTTCTACTTTAATTGTTTCCATTTGTTTACTTATAAAGTCAGGATGAAGGATGCTCCGCATCGTATTCATCTTGTCTCCCGTTTCCACCCATTCCGATTCTACTTCCGAGGAAGCCAGTATTCCTCCTCCTGCATACAGGATGGCTTCACCCGGCTTTATTTCCATGCAGCGCAGATTGACGTAGATATCGGTATGTCCCTCTGTGTCCAGCCATCCGGTGAATCCGGAATAATAACTGCGGTCGTACCCTTCGTTGTTCAGAATAAACCGGAAAGCCTCCTCTTTGGGCAGGCCGCAGACGGCGGGAGTGGGATGGAGTTCTTGCAATAAATCGCCTATATGGTCTGTATTTTTCAACAAGAAATAAAAATCAGTCTTGAGGTGTACCAATTGTCCGGCACGGGCGGTATAGGGACCTTTCTCCGTCATCTTGTTGCCGAATTTTTTGGCGATCCGGCGGATATAATCAGCCACATAGCCCTGTTCTTCTTGGTTCTTCTTGTCCCAGTTTGTCGGCATCACTTCGTCCTGCATCGGCATTGTACCAGCCAGGGCCACGGTGTGCCATTCTTTGCCTTGTCCGCTTAATAAGATTTCCGGTGTGCTGCCCAGCCAGGTTCCGGAAGCGGGGGTGTGGCATAGGTAAATCATCATGCGCGGATAATTGTTACAGGCCCGGACAAAAGCGCCAAGTGGTGAAAAATCATCTCCGATATGTCTGGCGGAAGAACGTGACAGAACCAATTTCTGAAACTGCTTCTCTTGTAAGGGAGTGATGAAACGCCCGAATGCGCGGGTATATTGTTCTTTATCCGTTTCTTCGGAAACAAAAGGAGAGAGTTCATTCTGCCGACTTTTGCAGGTGAGCAGGGTATCCACACATTCCAGTGAAGACAGTGCTTCGCTGATTTCGTTCCAGTCGTATGCCGTGACATCCGGACGGATAAGTACCAAGGGATGTTCCTCCGATATCCGGAAAGGAGCCATGACAAATCCCTTTTTTTCATTCAGTTCTTGAATGTCCGCTAATTGTTCCACATCGCCCGAGGTTTGCAATACCAGGTAGCATTCGTCTGTCCAAGGTAACCGGTAGAGGGCGAAACCGAGGCGGCTATGTGTCAGGCAATCCAATAATTTTTGCGTATGTATATCTGGTAGATTCATTTCTTTTTCAGTATGAAATTAACGACACGAACAGTAGAAACCAGTTCTCCCTGTGGAGTGGTGATATCTATATTCCATATATGCGAGGATCTGCCGCGGTGAATCAGTTTGCCGGTGGCGAATACTTTGCCTCCGACGGGTACGGCCGACAGATGATTTCCACTTACTTGTACTCCGCAGGCATATTCGCCTTCCCGGCATAGCGACATGGAGCCATGTCCTGCCACAATCTCGGCCAGAGCCAGTGACGCGCCGCCGTTCAACATACCAAAGGGTTGTGAAGTACGATGGTCTACAGGCATTTCGGCATGTACCGCATTCTCGGTGGGGGGTAGAAACCGGATACCCAGATGTTCCGCCATCGAATTCGAATAATCAGGTTTGCAGGTTATTTCTTCCATCATTTGTATGTCTGTTCTTTTCTATAGGGCTACAAAAATACATAAATTTTAGATGAAAATGTCGCTAATGTTGTTCTTTTAAGAACAAAAACATTCGGGGTTTGTTTCTATTTTCGGAATATATTTTTTATTTTGCAAAAAGAATTCGTACAAATGCAACAACGAATGAATAAAACAATAATTTAATACCTATGCTCATTACGATTATTATCCTTGTACTGTCCGCAGTATTTTTTGTAAATGGCAAGATACGGTCGGATCTTGTGGCTCTTTGTGCTTTAGTGGCTTTGTTGATTTTTCAGATATTGACGCCTGACGAGGCTTTGTCCGGATTCTCCAATTCGGTCGTCATTATGATGGTGGGGCTGTTTGTGGTTGGCGGAGCGATTTTTCAGACGGGACTTGCCAAAATGATCAGTTCACACATTCTGAAATTAGCGGGTAAGAGTGAATTGAAATTATTCTTGCTTGTAATGTTGGTGACTTCTGCTATCGGGGCTTTTGTGAGCAACACAGGTACGGTGGCTCTGATGTTGCCTATCGTGGTCAGTCTGGCAGTCAGTGCCAACATGAATCCCAGTCGTTTGCTTATGCCGTTGGCGTTTGCCAGCAGTATGGGAGGTATGATGACACTGATTGGTACGCCGCCCAACCTTGTTATTCAAAATGCGTTGACTTCGGCCGGTTTTCCTCCGCTTTCGTTCTTCTCTTTTTTTCCGGTAGGGATTATTTGTGTGGCAGTGGGTACTTTGGTGTTGCTTCCGCTCAGTAAATGGTTTCTTTCGAAACGGGGGAAAAACGGAGACGACAATGTTCATTCGGGCAAATCCCTGAAACAGTTGGTGAAGGAATATGGGCTATCCAGTAATTTGTTCCGGTTGAGGGTGGTCGGTGACTCCCGGCTGCATGGAAAGACGATTATAGAGTTGGATATCCGGCGCAAGTATGGATTGAATATACTGGAGGTGCGTCGTGGGGATATGTCACAACACCGCTTCCTGAAAACAATTACTCAGAAGCTGGCCGATCCCGGTACGGTTCTTCAGAAAGAGGATATTCTGTATGTGACGGGGGATTTTGAGAAAATAAAGTTGTTTGCCGAAGATTATTTGCTGGAGATGCTGGACGAGCATACTACCGAAGAAGCGAAAAACTCAGCCAATTCATTGGATTTTTATGACATAGGTATTGCTGAAATCGTTTTGATGCCTTCCTCCAATCTGATAAACCAGACGATAAAGGGGGCGGGCTTTCGTGATAAATTTAATGTGAATGTACTGGGTATCCGCCGGAAGAAGGAATATTTGTTGCAGGACTTGGGCAATGAGCGGATTCATAGCGGGGATGTGTTACTGGTGCAGGGTACATGGAACAATATCGCCCGGCTGAGCAAGGAAGATGCCGACTGGGTGGTACTGGGACAACCGCTGGCCGAGGCTGCGAAGGTCACGCTGGATTACAAAGCACCGGTAGCTGCGGTTATCATGGTGCTGATGGTGGCAATGATGGTGTTCGACTTCATTCCGGTAGCTCCGGTGACGGCGGTGATGATTGCGGGTATCCTGATGGTACTGACAGGATGTTTCCGCAATGTGGAGGCGGCTTACAAAACCATTAACTGGGAAAGCATCGTACTCATTGCGGCCATGCTGCCTATGTCGCTGGCATTGGAAAAGACAGGGGCTTCCGAATACATTTCGAACAGTCTGGTCAGTGAATTGGGAACATACGGACCGTTGGCGCTGATGGCGGGTATTTATTTCACTACTTCCCTGATGACGATGTTTATCAGCAACACGGCTACCGCAGTGCTTCTGGCTCCTATCGCGATGCAAAGTGCAACACAGATAGGGGTAAGTCCCGTACCTTTTCTCTTTGCGGTGACACTGGGGGCAAGTATGTGTTTCGCTTCTCCATTCTCCACTCCGCCCAATGCGCTGGTGATGCCCGCCGGACAATATACCTTTATGGATTATGTAAAGGTAGGGCTGCCGTTGCAGATTATTATGGGCATTGTCATGGTGCTGGTACTTCCTTTGCTGTTTCCTTTTTAAGTTGTTTATAATATATGATGCCGATGACGTCCGCTATAAACCATCCGATAGGAATAGACCACCAGATTCCGATGACCCCGATGGCAGGAATGCCGGCAAGCCAATAGGAAAGGGCTACACGGGTTCCCAACGATACCACTGTGAGCACTACGGACATTCCCGGCATACGGATGGCACGATAATATCCGTATAACAGGAACAAAATCCCGATTCCGCAATAAAACGCTCCCTCGATGCGTAAATAACTGATACCGATGTTCAGAATTTCCGTTTCGTGGGGGCGGACAAAAATCAGCATCAATGGTTTGGCGAATAAAAAGACCAGAATGGAAATGACCAGAGAGAAGAGAACGGTGGTAATCAAGGCACTTTTCACTCCTTTGCGGATCCGTTCCTCTTTTCTCGCTCCGAAGTTCTGGGCAATAAAGGTGGAAAAGGCATTTCCGAATTCCTGTACCGGCATATAGGCGAACGAGTCTATTTTTATTGCTGCCGCAAAGGCGGCCATGACTACAGTGCCAAAACTATTGACCAATCCTTGTACCATCAGAATGCCCAGATTCATCACCGACTGTTGTACACAGGTCAGTGCGGAGAACGAAGTGATCTCTTTCAGGCAGTGACGGTCGAAATGCAGGTCGTTGCGGTGTAATCTCAGTTCGGGGTATTTCACGTAGGCATATCCCATAATTCCCAAAGCGGATACTCCCTGTGCGGCCACCGTGGCGATGGCTGCTCCCTTGATTCCCCAATCCAACTGCAAGATAAAGAATAAATCCAGCCCGATGTTCAGTACAACGGAAACCGCCAGAAACCAAAGAGGAGTAACGGCATCTCCTATGGCACGCAGTAATGCCGCATAGAAATTATAGATAAAGGTAAAGCCGATTCCCCAAAAGATAATCCACAAGTAATCATACATCATGCCATAAATATTTTTGGGAATCTGCAATAACCTGAGAATGGGATGAATCCAGACGAAAGCCGCTATATTTAGAATCAATGTTACTGTACCGATCAGCAGGGCGGATACATAGATGTTACGGCGTAGGGAATCCGTTCGTCCGGCTCCATATTGCAAGGAAAAAACGGTTCCGCTTCCCATGGACAATCCCAGCAGGATGGAAATGAGGAAAACCATCAGCGTATAGGCGGAACCGACGGCAGCCAATGCGCCGGAACCTATACATTGTCCTACAATCAGCGTGTCGGCTATATTGTAACACTGTTGTAGCAGTGAGCCTATAATCATAGGTAAGGTAAAACGTAGCAGAGTGCCGGTGATACCTCCCTGCGTCAAGTCTATTTTAGATAACATGATGCGTGTCTGTTCGATTCAATTTCTTATTTATTTTGAAATTTATTGCGAAGGTAGGGAATAAAATATCAAACAACAATAAAGATTGTCTATTTAATACCCGGAATGTTCTTTCTCCTTAAAAAGAGTTAACTTGATAATATTTTCCATAGGAAACTTTTTATTATAAGAAATATCATGTATGTTTGCATAAAGTTTCCATTGGAAAATATTAAATCAAATAAAATAGTTTAATTATGAAGTATATAGTAATAGGAGGCGTAGCAGGAGGTGCAACTGCTGCCGCACGTATCAGAAGAAACACGGAACAGGCGGAAATCATTTTGTTCGAGAAGGGAGAATACATTTCGTATGCCAATTGTGGTCTACCTTATTATATAGGAGGTGTGATTGCGGAGCGGGAAAAATTGTTTGTACAGACTCCGGAGGCTTTCGGGAAACGTTTTAACATAGATGTGCGTACCCGGTCCGAGGTAATAGCCATCCATTCTGCCGAGAAAACAGTGGATATTCGTACTTCCGACGGGAAAACTTATACGGAGAGTTATGACAAATTATTGCTTTCTCCGGGTGCGTCGCCTGTTCGTCCTCCCTTGCCGGGCATTGACAATGAAGGGATTTTTACCCTACGTAATGTGAATGATACCGATGCTATCAAGAGTTACTTGCAGCAGCATAAGGTGAAACGGGCGGTAATCATCGGGGCCGGATTCATCGGGTTGGAGATGGCGGAGAATCTGCAGGAAGCCGGTGCGGAAGTGGCGGTTGTAGAGATGGCAAATCAGGTCATGGCTCCTATTGATTTCTCTATGGCTTCTTTGGTGCACGAGCACTTGTTGCAGAAAGGAGTACATCTCTATCTGGAAAAGGCGGTGGCTTCTTTCGAACGCACGGTCAACGGACTGGAGGTTGTTTTCAAATCGGGCGAAAGGCTGCCTGCCGATATGGTGTTGTTATCCATCGGGGTACGTCCCAATACCTCATTGGCGATAGAGGCTGGACTGGAGATAGGGGAGATGCGCGGTATTAAGGTTAATGATTACTTGCAGACTTCCAACGAGCATATTTATGCGGTGGGCGATGCTATCGAGTTCCGTCATCCACTGACTGATAGACCGTGGTTGAATTATCTGGCAGGTCCGGCCAACCGTCAGGCGCGTATTGTGGCAGATAACATGGTCTTTGGAAATAAGGTTACATACGAAGGGGCTGTCGGTACTTCCATTGCCAAAGTTTTTGATATGACTGTCACTGCTTCGGGCCTTCCGGCAAAACGATTGAAACAGGCAGGCATTGATTATTTGTCGGCAACCATCCATTCCGGTTCCCATGCGGGATATTATCCTGATGCTTTACAGATGTCCATTAAAATAACTTTCTCTCCTGTGAATGGGAAATTACTGGGAGCACAGATTGTGGGGTATAACGGAGTGGACAAACGTATTGATGAATTTTCGCAAGTGATTAAGCATAACGGAACTGTTTATGACTTGATGGCTTTGGAGCAGGCATATGCTCCTCCTTTCTCTTCGGCTAAAGATCCTGTAGCAGTAGCCGGATATGTAGCTGGAAATATACTGAGCGGAAAGATGAAGCCTCTTTATTGGCGCGAGTTGCAGGCTGCCGATTTGAGTAAAGTTACGTTGGTTGATGTCCGTACTCCCGATGAATTTGCACTCGGTGCTTTGAAAGGGGCTGTCAATATTCCTTTGGATGATATGCGCGAAAGGATGAAAGAGATTCCTCAGGATAAGCCGGTCTATTTGTATTGTGGAGTAGGGTTGAGAGGGTATTTGGCTTCTAATATATTGTTACAGAATGGTTTTGGGGAAGTAAAGAATTTAATAGGAGGTTTGAAACTGTATAAAGCGGCAACGGCTCCTCTGCCCGAGCCGGAGGAGTTCTCAAATTCCGGTTCTTCAAGTTCTGATTCTTCAAAAGTTGATCATTCTGAACATAGTAAAGATTCTGCTGAAGCTTATACTATTGCCTCTTCCGTCATTCCTTCTATGAAGGCAATAAAAGTGGATGCTTGTGGTATATCTTGTCCCGGTCCTATCATGAAGCTGAAGAAGAGTATGAAAGAACTGGCAGACGGCGAACGTCTGGAGATTGTCGCTACAGATGCCGGTTTTCCCCGCGATGCCGAGGCATGGTGTCAAACTACCGGAAACCGTTTTGTTTCAGTAAATTCAGGAGCAGGAAAGTATCAGGTAATTGTTGAGAAAAATACTCCGCAATCTTCTTCCTCGGAAGTTTGCCGGGAGGATAAAGGGAAAACTTTTATTCTGTTCAGTGATGACCTGGACAAAGTTTTAGCTACTTTTGTACTCGCAAACGGTGCGGCGACTACGGGAAAGAAGGTAACCATCTTTTTTACTTTCTGGGGGCTGAATGCCATCAAGAAGCTGGACAAACCTGTGGTGAAGAAAGATATCTGGGGGAAGATGTTCGGCATGATGCTGCCTTCCAGTTCTTTAAAGTTGAAGTTGTCTAAAATGAATATGGGCGGAATGGGAGCTAGGATGATGCGATATATTATGAATAAGAAAAATATCGATTCATTGGAATCTCTGCGTGCTCAGGCCATTCAGAACGGAGTGGAGTTTATTGCCTGCCAGATGTCAATGGATGTAATGGGTGTGAAACGTGAGGAATTGCTGGATCATGTGACTATTGGTGGAGTGGCAACTTATATGAACCGTGCCGAACAGGCGAATGTAAACTTGTTTATTTAAATTTTCATGGAGAAAATAAAATCAATATGTGTCATGAGAGAGCTGTTCAAGGCTCTCTCTGAACTTGAAACCCGCTTAATGGAACAATATGGAGTGTCATTGAATGAGGCAATGGCACTTTGTTGCATTGGTGGAGATACGCTGACGGCTAGTGTGATATCGGAAAACACAGGTCTGTCTGCTTCGCATACCTCTAAGGTCATCCGTTCCATTGAAGAGAAAGAATTAATCGTCCGTAATTTGGGGGATAAGGATAAACGGCAGATGCATTTTACTTTATCCGATAAAGGGCATGAATGTTTGGAAGCGCTGAAAGCAAATGAAATAGAAATACCGGAACTATTAAAGCCATTGTTTAAATAAACCCTTCTCTTTTCCATTTGTTTATTCCGGATATGAAACTGGAGAAATGGAAAAACAAATGGAAGAAGTGGAGCAATCTGCGCAAATGGCAAATATGGAAACTGAAGCTGATTGATGCCCGTCTGTATTTCGTGAGCATATTCGTGGGGCTGCTTACGGGACTGGTTGCTGTGCCTTATCACTATCTTCTCTGGTATTTCTTTGATGTGCGGAAAACTTTTTTTACGGCGCATTATCCGTGGTATTGGCATGTATTGTTGTTTTTTATCTTATGGGGGATTCTGATCTTTGTCGCTTCTTTGGTAAAACGTATGCCATTGATAGCCGGAGGTGGTATTCCTCAGACACGTGCGGCCAATAACGGTCGTATCCGTTATGAGCATCCTTTTAAAGAACTGGTAGCTAAATTCTGCGGAGGGGTGTTGGCTCTCAGTGCGGGGCTGTCCTTGGGACGCGAGGGGCCGTCTGTTCAGATAGGGTCTTATATAGGAACACTTATCTCTCGTTGGGGACATATTCTGAAAGGGGAACGGAAACAATTGCTGGCTGCCGGAGCTGGTGCGGGCTTGTCTGCCGCTTTTGCTGCTCCGTTGTCTTCTTCTTTGTTGGTGATAGAATCCATCGAGCGTTTTGATGCACCTAAAACCGCTATTACTACCTTGTTGGCCGGCGTGGTAGCCGGAGGAGTGGCTAGTTGGATGTTCCCCACGACTCCTTATCATCTGATTAGTGCGGTCGTTCCTGGTTTATCTTTTATCCGTCAGGCGGAGCTTTATATTATCTTTGCCGCCCTTATGGCTGTCATTGCAAAATTTTATTCGCTCATCGTTCCTTTCTTTCAAGAAAGGATACCTGCCATGAAACTCTCCATTCCTGTCAAGATGTTGTATTTATTAACCATAGCTTATGCCATATCGTTAACAGAGATGAATCTGACAGGTGGCGGAGAGCAGTTTTTGATGATGCAGGGAATGAATGGAACTCATGATATCCGGTGGCTTACTATCATGATGCTTATTCATTTTGTTTTTACGCTGTTTTCTCTTTCTTCAGGTTTGCCGGGAGGAAGTTTCATTCCTACCTTGGTTACGGGAGGATTATTGGGACAAATCTTCGGGTTGGTATTGGTACAGAGCGGATGGATAGGGTATGAGAATGTGAGTTATATGATGCTGATCGGGATGGTGGCTTTTTTGGTGGCTGTGGTGCGTACTCCTTTGACTGCTATTGTCCTGATAACGGAGATTACCGGTCATTTCGAGGTGTTCTATCCTTCCATTGTGGTAGGTGGATTGACTTATTATTTCACCGAATTGTTACAGATAAAACCTTACAATGTATTGCTGTATGACAGGATGTTCCGTAGCCATAATCCGGAGTCTTCCGAAGAGGCTGGTGCCCGCTATCATCTTTTTGTCGAGATAATGGACGGGTCTTATTTTGACGGAAAGGAAGTGGATACACTGGCTTTACCTAATCATTGTATCATTCGTAGTATACACCGGAATCGTAAAAACTTACTTCCTCAGGGGCAAACCCTTGTTCCCGGTGATCAAGTGGAGATAGAAATGGATGCGCAGGATATAGAAAAATTATACGAACCGTTAGTCAGTATGGCAAATATCTATTAAATTTGCCGTATGAAAAAGAAATTCCAGCTTGAAGTTCCGGGAGGAGCCGACAAGGTGTTGCTTCATACTTGTTGTGCTCCTTGTTCATCAGCCATCATAGAGTGCTTGATGCAGCATGGTGTCACTCCGGTTATCTATTATTGTAATCCCAATATTTATCCGTTGGAGGAATACATTATCCGCAAGGACGAATGTACGCGGTACGCCCAATCCTTGGGATTGGAAATTATAGATGCCGATTATGATCATGATGCCTGGCGTTGTCGAATGGCAGGAATGGAGCAAGAGCCTGAAAGAGGAGGCCGTTGCTTGCGTTGTTTCAAGATGCGACTGCAGGAAACCGCACGTTATGCCCACGAACATGGATTCCCGGTTATCACTACTACGCTTGCTTCCAGCCGTTGGAAAAGTTTGGAGCAGATAGAGAAAGCGGGCCGATATGCTACGGCCCCTTATCCGGATGTCACTTATTGGGAACAGAACTGGCGTAAAGGTGGATTGAGCGAGCGTCGCATTGCTATCATTAAGGAATATAATTTTTATAATCAGCAATATTGTGGCTGTGAGTTCAGTATGCGGAAAGAAGAAAAGGAAGAATGACAGGAATGAGGATGCTTAAACTGTGGGTGGTTGTAATGTTATTGGGACTCTTGCCCGTTGTTTCAGAGGCGCAAGAAGAAATAAATAATGCCATTAATGTACAGTTGGAGTATCTGAAAAAGTATCCTAAAGATAAAGAAGCGCTTCGGAAAGTTAGTTTTCTCTATCTGAATAAAGCAGATTATGATCAGGCTATCTTTTATGGTCGACAATTGTTTGAGATAGGTTATAATGAACGGGATTACAATGGCGCTGTAATTTATTCTCATATTTGTCTGGGGCAGGCCCATATGATGAAGGGAAATGTAAAGGAGGCTTATAGTCATTTAGGGCAGGCCAGGCTGATAGGTGAAAGTAATAAAAATGATTCCGCCTTATGTTCCGTATATAATGGTCTGGGACTTTATGCATCGAATGTCCAAAAAGACTATTATCGTTCACTTACTTATTTCTTCAAAGGAGTTGAAGCTGCAAGACGTTGTCATTATGACAGACTCTATTCTATTTTACTTTCTAATATTGCCGGTATTTATTATTTGAAAAATGATAGCACAGGATTGAAATATGCCCTTGAATGTTATGAACTGGGACATGAACGGAAAGATCCTTATCTGATTTATAGTGGTTCAACCAATACCGCTTATATGTATTATTTAAAGAGTGACTATAATACAGCATTGAAATATATTCAGGAGGCGGAGTTCACCATGGTGCAGAATGACTTTTATGACCAATCAAACGTTTACAATCTTTATGGATATATTCTGCATAAATTGAATAAAGATGATGAAGCGCTGGGCTTTTTCCGGAAGGCTTTAGACTTGAAAGAACAGGGAAATATTTCTTCAGTGATGAATTCTTATTTGGGCTATGCCGAAATTTTAATGGAGCATCATCAGTATGACCGGGCTGTCTGGATGCTGAAAGCCGGAATAGAACTGTCTTACCAACAGGCTAATGCCATTTATCGAAGTGACCTGTTGCAGGCTTTATCCCGATGTTATGAAGAAGATGGTATGCTGGTAGAGGCGTTGAAGTATCATAAGCTCTATCAGTTGGAAACAGATAGCTTATATAATGCGGAAAAGGAACGTGCCGTGGGGGAGATACGTGCAAAATACGATATGGAACGGCAGGAAAACGAGATAAAACAAAACCGTCTGGAATTATTGGAAAAGGAAAATAAGATGCAATTGCTTATAGCCGGATTTATCTGTATCTTCATAGCTGCCTCTTTACTATATTACTTATATTACAGAAAAAATAAGCTGTACCTTACCATTGTGAAGCAAAATCAGGACGCTATCCGGCGTGAACAGCAATTGCAGAATAAAATAGACGAGCAGTTTGCAGAGATAGGCCGCCAGTCCGCTCTTTTACAAGAATATCTTACGGACTCGACGAAAACTTCTTTGCCGCAACCTGAGAAGTATGCTTCATCCTCGTTGACAGATGAAAAGAAGCAGGATTTATTTCTGCGTTTGGAAACGCTGTTGCGGGAGGAGAAGGTATTTACAGACAATTTGCTGACCAAAGAGAAAGTAGCGGAAATGTTGGGAACTAATCGTACTTATCTCTCTCAAATTATTAATGAGCAGACCAAGCAGACTTTTACTCAATTTGTAAATGGTTTCCGCACAAAAGAGGCAATCCGTTTACTTTCCGATCCTGATAACCAAACTCCGCTAAAGGCGATTTCAGCTGAATTGGGCTTTAATTCCATGACTACTTTTTATAGCCAGTTTCAGGCGGCTACTGGTATGACTCCCACCCAGTATAGAAACAAAGTGCAGGAATTGCATAAAAATAGATAATCTATTAATTTGCTATCATAAATTTATCCAAATGCGGCAATTGCTGTATTTGGATAACCTGTTTTTGCTATAATTTAAAACTTTATGAATTAATTTGCTATCGACATAATATAAACTGCAAAACTGTTTTAGCAATAAAACGGGACTTAAAAAGTGATTATAAACAGTATTAATATTAAATCTATGAAGAGTATGAAACATTCAGATTACCACGGAAAGCTACTTCGACTGGCGATGTTTTTCGTTGCATTGTTTTTGTGTGGAACAATGGCATATGCACAAACAGACCGGATGATCAGCGGTATAGTTGTAGATGAGAATGGAGATCCCCTGCCTGCCGCTCACATCCGTCAGGTGAGCCAGACGAAAGGGGAGGAACTAGCTGCTGTCATAACCGATATGAACGGGCACTTCCGGCTGACCCTGCTCCGCACAGCGAAAGAGATAGAAATCTCTTACTTGGGCTATGAATCAAAGAAAGTAAGATTGACAAGTGCGAACAGTTACAGAATTGTTTTGGAGCCGGCCTCCGAACTGCTGGACGAGGTGGTGGTAACCGGATATCAGACTATCTCCAGGGAACGGGCTACCGGTTCATTTGCGAAAGTAGATTCGAAAAAGTTGGAAACCCAACGGTTAAGTAGTGTCAGCTCATTGATGGAGGGAAGAATAGCAGGTTATAGTGACGGTAAGATACGTGGTGTGACTTCGATGAACGGACTTACTACTCCTCTGTATGTGATTGATGGGTTTCCGGTAGAGAAAACTATTTCTGACGGACTGGGCAACTGGGTCGAAAATGTGCCTGATTTGAATATAGAGGATATAGAGAATATTACGGTATTAAAAGATGCCGCGGCTACGTCTATCTATGGTGCTCGTGCTGCTAATGGTGTAGTAGTCATCACTACTAAAAAAGCCGGAAAGAATCAGCTGAATGTATCATTTTCAGCGACATTGACAGTACGCCCTTATAATTTTTATACCGGTCACTTGGCCGGTACGGCTGACATGATAGAGATGGAAAAGGAGTGGGCGGCCATGAATCCTAATCTTCAAGGAGAGGGAGCATCCCAATATGCACAGAATTTGTTGGACAATGCATCCATGTATTCCTGTTTGGGGGTACAGGCTATTTTAAAACATCATACAGGTGCGATCAGCGAAGCACAAATGGAGCAGACGCTACATGAACTGGCTTCACAGGGATTCCGTTATTATGATGATGTGAAGAAATATGGTAAACGAAATCCGTTTTCGCAACAATATAACTTGAATATCGGGCGTGGAACGGAAAAAAATACATTTAATGCTTCGCTGTCTTACAGGAATAACCGGGAAGAAGATAAATATACTGACAGCGAGAGTTTCGGATTGAATTTGCAGAACACTACCCGGCTTACTTCATGGCTGAGTCTGGATTTGGGAACGTATCTGAATTATGGAGATGGTACAACGCAGAGTTATAATCTGACCTCACCCGGATATAATTATGTTCCTTATAGTTCGTTGTTGAATGGCGATGGAAGCTACTATACTAACACGGCTGCCGACCGGTACAGTAAGTCACAACAGGAAATTATTTCTTCTTACGGATTGTATAGTATGGATATTACCCCTTTGGACGAATTGGGAAGAAACTTGTCGAAGAGTAAGAATTTTAGTAATCGTACTTTTGCGAGACTTAATTTTAAATTCACAGACTGGTTGAGATACACTGCTTCGTTCCAATATGAAGTAGGGGAATATAAGACAAGCCAATTGCAAGATAAGGAAAGCTATGCTGTGCGTAATAAAGTAAATACATTTGCTACTGATGCAAGTGGGAGTGGCCAGGCTACTTATAATCTTCCTCATGGCAATATTTATACAACGGGGACTAATAGTATTCGTGCTTATAATTTCCGTCAGCAATTGGATTTTAACAAGACATTTGCAGAAAAACATGATGTGACCGCTTTGTTTGGTATGGAAGTACGTGAAAATAAGACGGAATACAATAATCGGAAATATTATAATTATGATCCGGCTTTACTAACTTATGATCTTATTGATGAACGAGTGCTGAGTAATACTTATACCGGAGTTTTGGGAAACTATGTATCATTCAATAAAAATGATATCTCCAACATCTATGAACTGGTAAATCGTTTTGTTTCTTTTTATGGGAATGCAGCTTATACGTATGATGGTAAATATATGGTGACAGGAAGCATTCGTTGGGATCGTACCAATTTGTTTGCTACTGGTTCCAAGTATCAGAAGAAACCTATCTGGTCGGTAGGTGCTGGTTGGAATCTGGACAAAGAATCTTTTTTTAAAGTTTCATTTATAAATATGATGAAACTGCGTTTCAGTTATGGTATCGGTGGTAACATCGCCAAGAATTCTGCTCCTTATATGACGGCTTATTATAATAATAATACCCATGTGGGCGGCATACAAGGGACTATCAGCAACCGTCCTAATCCTGATTTGCGGTGGGAAAAGACAACTACAGCTAATATTGGTGTAGATTTCTCTATGTTTAGAAATCGATTGAACGGTTCTATTGAATATTATAATAAGTCGGGCGTGGATTTGTTAGCCAATACCAATGGAGTACCTACCGAAGGTTTTGGTTTTTCTACTTATACCATGAATAATGGTAAAATGAGAAACCGTGGATTCGAGTTGACTCTTTCCGGTGATGTCATTATAGGAAAAGATTGGAATTGGAACGTAGGTGGTGTGCTGGGATACAATAAGAATAAAGTGACTTATGTCAATGTAAAAGCACCTGCTATTTTTCTTCAGTTCGATTATCCTGCCGCCTATCCCCGTGTTGGAGTGCCTTATAATGCTATTTATGGATATCTGTGGGCAGGGTTGGATAGTAAAGGGCAGCCTCAGGTGTATGACTCGGAAGGAAATATCCATGTAAGCAGTTCACCGCAAAAAGTGGAGGATGCTGTGTCTTTAGGAACTTCTGTTCCGGTTTATAGTGGGGCTATTAATACCAATCTCCGTTATAAGAATTGGGAACTGGCTGCTCAACTACTTTTTGAAGGGGGGCACAAAATGCGGAATACCAATATAGCCTATCCGGGATTAGGAGTGACAAGTAAGGATGTGAGTAAACGTTGGCGTCAGCCTGGTGATGAGGCATATACCGATGTACCACGCTATGTTCCGTCAGAAAGCAAGGATTATAATTCTTACTCATCCGATCTTTATAGCAAGGCTTCCATTCATGTACTTGATGCCGATAACTGGCGCTTGAAGAATCTCTCTGTTACTTATCATGTTCCTGCAAGTGTATGTCAGAAGTTTTATGTAAAAAATGTACGTATCATGCTAGGTATGGAAAATGTGTTCACTTTGGCTAAAAGTCGTGATGTGAAATGGATGCTTGGGGGATATAGTAAACCAAATTATTTGTGTAATGTCAATTTGAACTTTTAAATGAGAGCAATATGAAAAAGATACTATTTATGATAATGACAGTGTTGGGGTGGATAAATCTGACTTCTTGTAATGATTATTTGGATATTGTTCCCAAAGGGAACAAAATTCCTACTACCTTGGCTGATTTTGAAGCATTGCTGCGAGATGAATATACCATTGGCTATATTCCTGTAACGAATAGTCTTTATCTGTTGAATGATAAATTTGTAGGACAAAGCAGTCTGACTAGCGTTACCCTTACGAGTGCCAATTATCTGTGGAATGAAACAGCGGACAGAATTGTACTGAACAATCAGGATGAAGGGACTTATTATTATAGTTATATGGCTATTTCCACTTGTAATCTCTTGCTGGAGCATGTTCCCGTTGCAACCGAAGCGACTGATTCCGAACGCAATGAGGTAATGGCTTATGCCAAAGTGATTCGCGCTATGAGCTATTACATACTGGCCAATTATTATGCTGATACCTATGTGTCTGCAACTGCCGGTACTAAACTGAGTGTACCTTTGATAACCAGTGCCGATATCAATGCTCCTCACAAGCAGGTCACTATTCAAGAAATCTATGATTTCATGATTAAAGATGTGAAAGAAGCCATAGAACAAGGATTACCCGAACAGTCAAGGACTGTTATCCATCCCAATTTGGGAGCAGCCTATGCCTTCTTGGCACGGGTCTATCTGCAAATGGCGAATTATGAAGAAGCATTGAAATATGCGGATATGGCTTTGGAACAGAACGATAATCTGTATGATTGGATTTCTTATTACGACACTCATAAGGAAGCTATTACAAAAGAAGACAGTTATCCGTCGTTACCGTCAGCGACAGGGTATGATTATGTGGAGAATTACTATTTCCGTTGTGGAGAGGGTAATCCTAACTATGCTACCAGCGAACTTAATATTCCGGTGGAACGTGCGGAGAGTTTCGAGGAAGGGGATGCACGTTTTCTCTCTCGCTGGAAACTACGCACGGTAAATCAGGATACTTACTATCAAGGTTTGGCCAAAGGATATTTCAACGGGGCTGGTCTGACCACTTGCGAGGTATATCTCATCAAGGCCGAATGTTTGGCACGTCAGGTCACAGGTAATGATTTCTCTGCTGCTATGGATGTGTTGAACAAGGTACGTAAGACCCGTATTCTGCCGGAGATATATCAACCCTTGCAGGCTTCAACTTTGACAGAAGCCATTGACTTGATCCGACGTACGAAAGACAATGAATTGATTTTCACTATTGTGCCATTCGCTGATGCCCGGAGGTTTAATGCCGAAGGTACTTTTGCACGTGCGCTATCCAAAACATGGGAAGGGCAGACTTATACATTAACCCCGGCTTCACATCTTTGGATTATGCCTTTCCCGGCAGGTGCCGTTCAGAATCCGGGTAATGGAACTATCACTCAAAATGTATCTAAATAACCTATAAAAACAGACTTTATGAAATTGATGTATTTATTAGCAACATCCGCCGTTGTTTTGGTGATGATGGCATCTTGTACCCGGCAGTCGGTAACGGGGTACACACTGACAGCTGCAATTGATGGAATTCCTGACGGATCCCATGTACAGTTATTTCCTGTAAGTCATGGTCATGAAAAACCGGTGGCGGACACTACTGTTGTAGATGGAAAATTTATATTTAAAGGGGTGGCGGATGAACCTCTGGCTGTACGGTTGATGGTGAAAGATGCATACGGTTCCATGCCTCTGATGTTGGAGAATGGCAGTATAAGCGTGGAGGGTAAGGTGACTTCTGAAAACCTTAATGGAACCGTGAATTATAATTTCTCACAGGTTTCAGTGACGGGATCTCCTTTGACGGACAAATATGTAAAATTATTGAGCACACGTGATGCCTTGGATTCTATTTATGTGACGAATAACGAGAAGTTTAAGGATATCCGTGCTGCCTATGGAAAAGCGAGAGTTGCCAAAGATAAGATCTTGATGGATTCTGTCGTTGCTACGGAAGCTTACAAAGCATCTGCCGTGGCCGATAGTTTGTTCTTTGCTACGGTAGATGCCACTTACTATAAATTAGTTATGGACAATAAAGATTCTTATTGGGGGCCTCTGATGATGATCAGTTTGTTTTCTTATCTTACCGAAGAGCAGAAACCGTGGTATGATGCCTTGTCAGAAGAGGCTAAACATTCCCGCTATGGAAAAATGGTGAAAGAGAGTGTGGCTCCTGATAGTCAGATCGGTTCTAAAGTGCCTGTCTTTACAGCCAAGTCACAAGATGGGAAATCGGTAACTTTAACCGATTTGTGCCAAGGTAAGAAGTATGTCCTTATTGATTTTTGGGCATCATGGTGTAATCCTTGCCGTAAGGAGATTCCTAATTTGAAAAAACTCTATACGCAATATGCAGACAGGGGTTTCCAGATTGTAAGTATCTCTATTGACAAAAAAGAGGCGGAATGGACAAAAGCGCTGAAAGAAGAACAACTTCAGTGGCCTAATTTTTTGGATACTGAAGGTATTGCTGATATATATAAAGTGAAATTTGTTCCTACTATGTATTTGATAGATGCTCAAGGGGTCATGGTAGGAGAAAATCTTCGTGGTGAGGCTTTGGCAAATAAACTGGCTGAGCTTTTTGGAGAGATTGAATAATCATATTCTTTTTATGGCATTCTGACATAGGACGGGGCGGAGTCGATGAATAAGTTGGATCTGTCCCGTTGTCTTATGTTTCGGACTGACCCTTCTGTTGATTCAGCCCCCCTGTACAAGACTATCCAGGTTTATTTTGATTCAAATCCTTCATAAGTGTCTAATCCGCTTGCCTACAGTCGTTTATTATGAAGAATTTAAAGCACAATCCTTCATGAATCCGTCATTTTCGGGTCAACGGTCTAAATTTTAAGGCTGAGCCGTTTTCTAACTGAGCCGTCGGCATACCCTGCACAAAGCAGGATAAAAATAAAGAAGCTATCGAATATTCGATAACTTCTTTATTTGGTAGCCCGTGGGGGAATCGAACCCCCCTTTCAAGAATGAAAATCTTGCGTCCTAACCGATAGACGAACGGGCCATCCTTTTTATCGAGGATTTCTCTCTCGATTGCGGGTGCAAAGGTAGTGACTTTTTTTGAATTTGCAAATATTTCCCAAACTTTTTTCTAAACTTTTTGTTCATAGTCCATTGAATAGACTATTTACCTAAACTTAACTTTTATGAAAACTATCTTTAAATCAATGAGTTGCCTTATGCTGGGCGCAATGATTGTTACGCCGATGTTTGCGCAACAAAAAGATCTTTATCCGGAGTTGGAAGGACCGGGACCTGTTGTTATTATCTCAAAAGATAAAAATGGCAAGGAGGAATTAATCAATGTATTTGAAGAAACGCAACGCCCGCATTTCCATGATCCCCGTGCCCCTCGTTTTTTACTTACTGACCAACAGGGAAAGTTTGCATTGGGTATCGGTGGTTATTTGAAAACTACAATGGAATATGATTTTAATGGGATAGTGGATGACGTTGACTTTATCCCTGCACTCATTCCGCAACCGGGATCCACTGCTGTCCGTAATCAGTTCCAGATGGATGCAAGCACTTCCACTATCTTTTTAAAATTGGTGGGGAGAACCAAGCATTTGGGCAACTTCATCGTTTATACAGCCGGAAACTTCCGTGGAAGTGGAAAGACTTTTGAATTACAGAATGCTTATTTATCTTTCTTGGGTTTTACCATGGGGTATGATACCGGATTGTTTATGGATCTTGCCGCAGCTCCTCCGACTATTGATTTTCAAGGACCTGACGGGATGACTTTCTATCGGGCCACCCAGTTGCGTTATGAAGCTAATTTGATTAAAGGTTTGAAAGTGGGTGTCGGTGTGGAAATGCCTTCAGTAGACGGAACTCCGGCAAAAGATGTGAGAATCGGTAAGCAGCGGATGCCGGATATTCCTGCTTATGTGCAGTATTCTTGGGCGAAAGCGAGCCATATACGTGTGGGAGGAATCTTGAGAAGTATGACTTATGAGGATCAAGTGAATAATAAGGCAAAGTCATTGACCGGTTGGGGGATACAGGCATCGGGAACAGCAAGACTGGGTAATTTCCAGCTTTACGGACAATATACTTATGGTAAAGGTATTGCTCAATATTTGAATGATATCAGTAACTTGAATGTAGATATCGTTCCTTTGGCCGACGAGTCCGGGCGCATGCAGGTACTTCCCATGAAAGGATGGTATGTCGGATTACAGTATAATTTCTCGAAACGGGTATTCGCATCGGCTACGTATAGCCAGTCACGCCTGTTTACGGAAGATTGCTATGCTCACTTTAATGAAACCCAGTATAAAAAAGGTCAGTATCTGGTCGCTAATGTGTTTTGGAATATAAGCCATAACCTGCAGGTGGGTGTGGAATATCTGCATGGCTGGAGAGAGAATTTTAATGATGTGAACCGTGAGGCAAACCGTATAAACTTGAGTGCACAATATAATTTCTAACTTATTCTCTGTATCTTTGTGTCTGTCAATAATGGAAAGAGAATGAAAAAAATAGGTGCACATGTATCCGTAAGCGGGGGCGTAGAAATGGCCCCCGTTAATGCATTAGGGATAGGAGCGGACGCATTCGCTCTTTTTACAAAGAATCAGCGGCAATGGGTTGCAAAACCTTTGTCTGTCGAGAGTATTACTCTGTTTAAAGAAAACTGTGAGAAAGAAGGTTTTGATATCCGGTATATTCTTCCTCATGACAGTTATCTGATAAACTTGGGACATCCTGATAGGGAGGGGATGGAAAAGAGTCGTGCGGCATTCTTGGATGAAATGCGGCGTTGTGAGTTGTTAGGATTGAAAATGCTGAATTTTCATCCCGGAAGTCATTTGAACAAGATATCAATAGAGAAGTGCCTGGACAGGATTGCCGAGTCTGTCAATATGACTTTGGATAAAACGACCGGTGTGACTGCTGTGATTGAGAATACAGCCGGACAGGGAAGTAATGTGGGAAATGAATTCTGGCATTTGAGATATATTATAGATAAGGTGGAGGATAAATCTCGTGTGGGAGTCTGTCTGGATACTTGCCATACCTATACCGCCGGTTATGATATTGCGAATGAATATGACCGGGTCTTTACCGAGTTTGATGAAGTCGTGGGGGGAAACTATTTGTGTGCCATTCACTTGAATGACTCAAAGAAACCATTGGGCAGCCGGGTAGACCGTCATGACAGTATCGGAAAGGGGCTGATTGGTATTGATTTCTTTCGCCGTTTCATGCAGGATTCCCGTTTTAACGATATGCCTGTTATTCTTGAAACTCCCGATGATACCATTTGGAGGGATGAAATTAAAATGCTTCGCAGCTTTGAATTATAGCCTGTGCTTTGAGTGAGATGTGGTGATGCTTTTAATAGTAAACCTGTAGGTGGGAATGATTTGTGTTTTCATGTGTATGGTTAAGCCTTTTTTATTTTATGTCTAAACCTGATTGAACGCATTATTTCTATCTCCATAGTCTTTGGAGTTAACTCCCAAGCTTATGGAGATAACTCCAAAGGCTATGGAGTTAACTCCGCAAGCTTGGGAGATAGAAGTTATCAGTAAAAGAATCTTTAACCTGAAGGATACAACTGTTTAGTTTGCCGTAGTTTATAGGATAATATATCCTTTCCGTATCCTTCAGTTATTTTATACCCTAATTACATGTCTTTTATTTCATCCAGGTTCTTCTGGATATCTTCGTCTTTTAACTCATAATTCATCAAGTTACCTGCCAGATATTGGTCGTATGAGGCCATATCAATCAGTCCGTGACCTGAAAGGTTGAACAGGATCACTTTTTTTTCGCCGGATTCTTTGCATTGATTCGCTTCGCGTATGGCAGCAGCGATGGCATGGCACGATTCGGGAGCCGGAATGATTCCTTCTGCTTGTGCGAACAAACAACCAGCCTGGAAGGATTCTAATTGCTGGATATCAACAGCTTCCATCAAATTATCTTTCAATAATTGTGAAACGATGACACCTGCACCGTGATAACGGAGACCTCCCGCATGGATATTGGCCGGAGAGAAATTATGCCCCAGTGTAAACATAGGCAGCAGCGGGGTATATCCGGCTTCGTCGCCAAAGTCATACTGGAATTTACCACGGGTCAGTTTCGGACACGAAGCCGGTTCGGCAGCAATGTATCGGGTTTGTTTTCCATTCAGGATAGTGTGGCGCATAAAGGGGAAACAGATTCCTCCAAAATTGGAACCACCACCAAAGCAACCGATAATCATGTCGGGATATTCGCCTGCCATTTCCATTTGCTTTTCGGCTTCCAGACCGATAACCGTTTGATGCAGTGTGACATGGCTTAATACCGACCCTAGTGTATATTTACAGTTGGGAGTGCTCATTGCCAGTTCGATAGCTTCGGAGATGGCTGTTCCCAGTGAACCTTGATAATTGGGATTACGGGTAATGATATCCTTGCCGGCACGGGTAGACATGGATGGAGAGGCGGTGACCGTTGCTCCGAATGTCTGCATGATGCTGCGGCGATAGGGTTTTTGATTATAGCTGATTTTTACTTGATAAACGGCAGCTTCCAGTCCGAATACCTTTGCGGCATACGATAGAGCAGCGCCCCATTGTCCGGCACCGGTTTCTGTCGTGACATTGGTTACACCTTCTTCTTTGCAATAATATGCCTGGGCCAGAGCCGAGTTCAGTTTGTGAGAGCCGATGGGGCTGACACTTTCATTTTTGAAATAAATATGTGCGGGAGTCCCTAGTGCTTTTTCCAGTCCGTAGGCACGTACCAATGGTGTGCTGCGATAGTATTTGTACATTTCACGCACTGCTTCAGGGATTTCAATCCATGCGTCTGTCTGGTTTAATTCCTGTTTGCAAAGTTCTTTAGCAAAAATGGGGTAGAGGTCTTCCGGTTTCAGCGCTTCTTTGGTTTTGGGATTCAACGGCGGCATGGGTTTGGTCTTCATGTCTGCCTGTATGTTGTACCAGTATTTAGGAATTTCATCCTCTGGTAAGATAAAACGTTTTTGTTTTGTGCTCATAATCTTTCAATTTAATAGTTTTGCGGTCAAAATTAGGTAAAAAAAGTATTCCTTACTAATTTTCAACTACTTTTTTGTCGGGAACAATAAAAAAAGGGGCTGTCAGAGTAAAAATGCGAAGTTATTTGTTATTATAGACAGAGATGTGAATATTTTGATTAAGTTTGTTTTCTGTTAATGCAAGATAATATCGACATGGAACCTTTACACAAACTATTTATTTATCGTAAGAAGTTAGTAAAACCGTACATAGAGCGATTGCTGAAATGGATGGACGGGATAACTTATATGATGTCGGCTTTGTTAATCCTTACATTGGTTTATGAGCATGGATTTCTTATTTCTTTTGAAGAAATGGAGGTGATAAACATGCTGTATCATTTTGTCTGGATTGTTTTTCTGGTTGATATTTCCCTGCATCTTTTATTAAATTACTCGGACACGAAGCGGAAGTACCGGGGACTGGCGTGGATACTGAGTCTGATGCTTTATCTGACTTTGATTCCGGTTATTTTCCATGAACCGGAGGTGCAAGGGGGAATTCATGATTTCTGGTCTTTTTTCCACAGCCGTTTATATCATGTGGTGCTGCTCACTTTGCTTTCACTGTTGCAATTGTCTAATGGGATAGTCCGGCTGCTGGGCAGGCGCACCAATCCATCTTTGATCTTTGCATCTAGTTTTCTCATATTTATTCTGATAGGGGCGGCGTTACTGATGCTTCCGCGTGCCACTTATCATGGTATTTCTTTTATCGATGCTCTGTTTACCGCTACCAGTGCCACTTGTGTCACGGGGTTGGTCTCGGTCGATGTTTCTTCTACATTCACGCCCGAGGGGTTGTTCATCATTATCATGTTGATACAAATCGGCGGTTTGGGAGTCATGACTCTGACCAGTTTCTTTGCTATGTTTTTTATGGGGAATACTTCGCTCTACAATCAGTTGGTGGTCCGTGATATGGTAAGCTCTCAGTCACTCAGTTCGCTACTTTCCACCTTATTATATATATTAGGATTTACATTGGCGATAGAGGCTGCAGGGATGGGGGTTATTTTTTTAAGTATACATGGCACTATGGGTATGGATATTGAAGAGGAATTGGCTTTTTCTGCTTTCCATTCCATCTCTGCCTTTTGCAATGCTGGATTCTCTACTTTGTATGGAAACTTAGGTAACGAACTGGTACTTCATAATCATAACTTGCTATATATCACTATCTCTTTCCTGATTATTTTGGGAGGTATAGGTTTCCCGATACTGGTAAATCTGTATGAGACGGTTTCTTATGAAAGCAAGCGCTTGTATCACCGTTATGTCAAAAAGAATAAGAGGACAATCCGTAAAATACATTTATATAACCTGAATACCCGTATTGTATTGATTATGACGGCTATCTTGCTAGTGACGGGTACTGTGGCCATTGTTATTTTCGAATGGAATCATGCTTTTGCGGGAATGACGGTTACAGAGAAATGGGTGCAGGGCTTCTTTAATGCGACTTGTCCCCGTACGGCAGGATTTTCAAGTGTGGGCATGACTACTTTCAGTGTGCAGACGTTGCTGCTGATGGTGGTGCTGATGATGATTGGCGGCGGTACGCAGTCTACGGCCGGTGGTGTGAAGGTGAATGTGTTTGCTGTAGTCATGTTGAACTTGCGTGCTATTCTTATAGGTGCCGATAAAGTTAATATTTTCAACAGGGAGTTATCTCATGATTCCATCCGGCGTTCTAATGCCACATTGATTCTTTATCTGCTGATTGTTTTTGCGGGTATCTTTAGTTTAAGCATTCTAGAGCCGCAGGCTTCAGTGATGGCGTTGGTTTTTGAGTGTACTTCGGCACTCAGTACGGTAGGTTCAAGCCTGGATCTGACACCTACTTTGGGAAGTGACAGCAAACTGATTGTCATTGTTCTGATGTTTATCGGACGAGTAGGGGTGCTTACTTTGATATCCAGCCTTATTAAACAGAAAAAAATAACGAAATATAAATATCCGAGTGATAACATCATAATCAACTAGTTATGAAATACATTATTATTGGTTTAGGAAATTACGGCGGTGTGTTGGCCGAAGAGCTTTCCGTATTGGGACATGAGGTGATAGGAGTGGATACAAACGAGCATCGTGTGGATGTGTTGAAGGACAAAATCGCGACTTCTTTTATTATTGATGCTACGGACGAACAATCGCTCAGTGTGCTGCCACTGAAAGATGTGGATGTGGTTATTGTTGCTATCGGCGAGAATTTTGGTGCTTCTGTGCGTGTGGTGGCACTGCTGAAAAAGAAAGGAGTGAAACATATCTATGCCCGTGCGGTAGATGATGTGCATAAGACCGTGCTTGAGGCTTTTAATTTAGATAGTATTCTGACGCCGGAGAAAGAAGCGGCACGCAGTTTGGTCCGGTTATTGGATTTACACGTCAATGTGGAGTCTTTTCAGATTGACGAGGAACATTATGTGATGAAGTTCAAACTTCCTTCTTGTTTTGTAGGCTATAAGGTGAGTGATCTGTCATTAGAAACGGAATTCAATATGAAAATCATTGCATTGATAAAAGGGGAGCAAGTGCTGAATGGTTTGGGTATCTCGATATTGGAGCATCAGGTGGAGAATCATTTTGAGGAAAATTATGAGTTGGAAGAAGAAGATCAGTTGGTCTGCTATGGGCTTTATAAGAATTTTATGGATTTTTGGAAGGCGTTGTAGTAGGAATGCCTTTCAAAGAAAGAATATTTTTTTTCTAAGTGAGATTAAACCTTTTCTTTTGGGTTTAGTCTAACTTAATAAATAATTTAGTTTAGTTTTTAGTTTTCTCTGAAGGCCGGCCAATGTGATATTGCCCGGTTTTCGCTTTTTATAGAGGTTTTCTTGTGAGTGTCCGTTACTTTTTGTTACTTTGTCACCTAGAAATCGAGATTTAGATGAAACAGATATATTTTTTATTTGTCGTTTTACTGGTTGTAATGGCCGCTTGCGGAGGTAAGAAAGAGACTTCCGTTGATGCAGAACAATTGATGTTCCAGATAGACAGTGTGGATCATGTGACAGGTTTGCAGCGTATGCAGGTTTCACGTATTGACCAGCATATTGTCAGTGGCGGAAAAAAATATAATTTGTTTATAGAGCGTGCTCCCAGTGATTCCCTGCCTTCAGTCAAAAGTGATTTGGGGATTTTTGCCGATAATCGTATCGTCGTTAGAATTTCCCGTGAAAATGGGAGTCGGGTCTTTGCCAAAACTTTTACCAAGCAAAGTTTCTCAGGATTCGTAAGTGCTGATCATCTCCGTCATTTTATATTGGAGGGCGTGGTATTTGATGAAGAGAAGACCCGTGAGGGAAAAAATATCATATTGGCTGCCAGTGTGAGTTATCCTCAGACAGATTTGTATATTCCTTTCTCTATCACTATTACTCCTGAAGGAAAAATGAGCATATCTAAAAATGAGGATATGGAGGAGCTTCCTCCTATGTTGGGAGACAGCCTTAATTAAATCTAAAATACAGGAATAATTTTTCGCGTCATAATCTTTTTAGGCGGTTAGTTGTTGGTATGGCATTAACTAACTAAAGAATAAATTAGATTATGAGAAAGATTTTATTTTTAATGGCTATGCTGGTATGCTCTCTTCAGTTCGCCATGGCGGGCGATGTCGTGACCCGCGATGTGAATAAGCTTCCTGTTGCCGCACGTGAAATGATTGGCAAACATTTCTCTCAGACTAAAGTTGCGTATATCAAGATTGAAAAGGACTTGTTTCAGAGCACTTCCTATGATGTAAAATTGGCCGATGGCATTGAATTGGAGTTCAATTCAAAGGGAGAGTGGCTTGAGATAGATTGCAAGAACAAGGCGGTTCCTTCTACTTTTATCCCTCAGGCTATTTCTAAATATATGAAGGCTAATTATAACGGGCATAAAACGGTGAAGATAGAACGTAACCGCAAGGGATATGAACTGACATTGGAAAATGGGTTGGAAGTAGACTTTGATCAGTTTGGAGGATTCTTGAAGTTGAGCGATTAAAAAAGATTTTTTCTGTAATAGGGGAACTATCTCTCATTATAGTAATGATGCCATAAGAGGGTGTATCAGGAACAAATTGAACTATCTTTTTATTATCAGCATTGAAAATGATGGTCGCAACGAGTTCTGATTCACCCTTTTATGTATTATAAATACAGTTCTCGGTCTTTTCCCTGTTATTAATCCATCGGCTCGTAATCCTTTGCCAGACCACCTTCGCTGGTTTCTTTATATAAGGAAGGAAGATCATGGCCGGTCTGTTTCATTACTTCCACCACTTTGTCAAAGGATACACGGTGATTACCGTCTGTAAAGGCAGAATAGATATTGGCGTCAAGAGCTCGGGCTGCCGCATAGGCATTTCTTTCGATACAAGGGATTTGTACCAATCCGCATACCGGATCGCAAGTCATTCCCAAGTGATGCTCCAAGCCCATTTCGGCTGCATACTCTATCTGGGCCGGGCTACCTCCGAATAATTGGCTGGCAGCGGCGGATGCCATTGAACAGGCCACTCCTACTTCTGCCTGGCAACCGGCTTCGGCTCCGGAAATGGAGGCGTTGTGTTTTACTATATTTCCTATCAATCCGGCAGTAGCCAGTGCTCTTAAAATCCGCATATCGCTGAAGTCACGGCTTTTTTGCAAGTGATAAAGTACAGCCGGAACCACTCCGCATGATCCGCAAGTAGGGGCTGTGACGATTTTGCCACCTGAGGCGTTTTCTTCACTGACTGCCAGAGCGTATGAGAAGACTAACCCGCGGGAACGCAGATTGTCCTTATAACCTTTTGCCTTAATATAATAGGTGGAGGCTTTTCTGCGCAGATTAAGTGGGCCGGGTAATACGCCTTCTTGATCCAAACCACGCTCAATGGCTTCTCTCATGGTTTTCCATACTTCTGCCAGATAGTCCCAAATGTCTTTGTCTTCACATTGCTGGACGTATTCCCAGTAATTGCGCCCGGTACGTTCACACCAGTAGAGGATTTCACTCATACGGTTCATATCATAGATTTCCGGAGTTGAGCCTTTGTCGTGCCCTTCTTCGGCTAGAGCACCTCCGCCTACACTGAAAACAGTCCATTCATCTGTCACTTTTCCTTTTTCATTCAAAGATTTGAAAGTCATCCCATTGGGATGAAACGGATAGAAGACATGGGCTTTCCAGATAATTTCTGTAGGCGCATGTGGTTGCAATGTATCTAAAATGGCTACATCGGTCATGTGTCCTTTACCGGTAGCGGCGAGGCTTCCATAAAGAGTAACTTGAAAAGCTTTGGCTTCGGGATGTTTTCCTAAGAAGATTTCAGCAGCCTTGCGCGGTCCCATAGTATGACTGCTGGACGGACCGGTGCCGATGCGGTATAGTTCTCGGATAGATTTCATTTCGTTTTATAAGGTTAGTTATTATGAGGAACAAAGGTATAAAATAAAAGGAGGAAACTAGCAAAAAAGGAAAAGAAAAACTCTCTTGACAAATAGGAAAGTTGTCAGGAGAGTTTGGAAAACCACCGGTAGGATTTGGTGTATTGTCTTTATTCTAATTGTCTTTGTATACCTTTGTCACCAACGACAAAATACTGATTATTTTCAATCAGCATGGCACGTCCGCGCTTTTTTTCCCGGTTTTCTTTATTGTCTACATTTACTCCGATAACCTTTCCGTTATAGAAAGTGGAAATATCTTTGAAAATGGTATGTCCCACAATAATGTGTTTTGCCTTATAACGGTCCATAAGCATTTCTAGGGAGTCTTTTACCAGCGGATTGTATTTGACATCGGTGCGTACCAGTCCGCGATACCAGATGGGCCCGCTGTTTCCATACAGGAAGGCTGTGAGTGGAGAAAGCTCTTTACGTTCTTTTTTCGTCATAAATAGTCCTTTGCTCATTTCTTCATTGACAGTGGGGATGCTCAAGTTCTTGTCATAGAAGTCTTTGCCTAGTCCGGCATGCACATATAGGTCGTTACCTATCATTTGCATGGTGTTACGGGTTCCCAACCATCTGCCCAGTTCGGTATCAGGACCGAATAGCCGGGGGTACTTCATCTTTAGTTTTTCAGCCAATATTTTATATTTTTCTTTGGTGTATCGGAGGTCATTGGCCAGTACCATCGGTTCATGATTTCCCAGCATGAACGATACGTGTCCTCCGGCTTTGGCTGCTTCCTCTTCCAGTTTGTAGAATAGCCAGAAGATTTGCGGTACATCTTTTCCTCTGTCAAAAATATCACCGATAATCATCAGATGGTTTTTCCCGAAGCTCCATTTGTAGTCTTTATCAATGATATGGTTGCCTTGTAACAGGCTGATTACACAGTCCAGCCTTCCATGAGGGTCGGACATGACAAAAACTTTGTCTGCCTGAGGATAATTCCATCCGGGACGTTTTACCGGGTGTAGTTTTACATCAAATGGAAACCTGCCTTTGTGGTCTGTCACATGCAGGGTAAAGTTTTGAGGTAATGTGGTATAAGTGGTATCAATGATATTCCCTTTCTTATCTACATTGATTACTCTGGTTTGGCCGTCAGGCTGATACAGTACGTATGGACCATCGGCTGTTAACTCTTCTTTTTTCTCTTTGTCTTTCTTTTTGTCTTTGAAATCAAGAGTTCCGGCAGTAAGGTCGGAACTGATGAATGCGAGGGTAAATGCAAGAAGAAAGTAGTTGATAAAATTAGTCTTGCTTGTCATCGATTTGATTTAATATTAAAATTATAAATTTATAGGACATCTATTAATAATGTTCAGTAATGGGGCCTTCTCTATCATCTATTTCTTCTATATTGCTTGTTCCTTCTATAATATCTCCAGTTGCAAAATATTTTGAGAAGCTGAATTTTATATCTGGATTATTTTTATTTATTAGTTCTACATAAAGATGGATAAGTAAATCATCCTTTTTTATTGGGTAATGTGCATGAAAATGTTTATCACTGGAATCCCCTTCTAGAATATCAGTGCTAAAGCTGGAACCTCCCCCATAATACTTCATTTCATTTATATAGCCAAAAGGAGGGGCAGATGCATAACTGTTTGATTTGAAAAGTAAATTAGCTTTGGAATACACCCTATATTCTTGAGAAACAACAGGATTAACAAGAATTTCGTAATCTCCTACTTCATATTCATAAGTAAAATATCCGGCATCATAATACATTCCGATTTCTCCTTCGACATTTCTGATTATTTGAGGAGATTTTTTTAGATTCCACACACCAAGGGGAAAGTTATAAATGGGTACATCATTATTGTTGTTTGTGGTTCCTGCTACTGGAAATGACGAAATACTTCCCCAACCAGTTGTTGTTTGTTCACTTTCAAATTGCATTTGTGTATTTGTATTGATTTTTAGATCAATTTGTCCAATTGAAGGCTTACTTTTGTTGATGCCAATAATGGAACCTGCTAGACCTTTTAAAGCACTTACAGCTGCAGAGTCTCCTGACGTAACTAATGCTTTTAACCCGTTTTTAATGCCACTAACAGTTGCACCTTTAATACTGTTTCCAATACTTTTCCAAAAAGAATCTTTCTTAGTTATTCCGTTTTCAATTTCTTTACTGACTGTATTAATAAACCCTTCTTGATTAACTGCAATAGAAGTTTTTGAATTATTGAATGTATTGGCAAGATTGAAATTGAAGTTAGAAATATTAGTGGTGTTCATTACGATAGTACCTGTGATATCTCCACTTGTTTGAGCCATACCTGTAGTTTTTATTTTATTAACAGCCCAACCTCTAATTTCGAAATTAGCTAAGCTTTGTGTATTAAGACTAGGATCATAAGCACACTCTATTTCTAATCCATACCAATTGTTTGCTTTATATCCAGAGCTAACAAACTCGTTTCCTAAAAATGTACCTTCTGTACTTGCTATATATGAAGATTTTTCTGAACGATTTATGGGTATAGAAATTTCTTCCATAAAGTTGAATAGACTGGTAGTTTTGTCTGTACGGATTCCCCAAAAGGCCTCTGAACTACCTAAGCCTGCTGATGAAGCTATTTCATAAAAGAAAAAACGGAGTAATCCTGTATATTTGTGGTATAAAGCAAAATATTTTGTAGGAGTACTTTCGGTTATATTGCTATAAATGAGTTCCCAGCCATTTTCTCTAGAATAATATCGATTTGCATATATTGGATCAGAAGCATTCTCGTCTAACCATGTTGAAGGAATTCCTAGATTATTGCTGCTACCTTTTTTCCATGGAATTCCCATGGTAGTTATGGTATGTGTAAATGGGTTTATAGTTTCAATGTCATTTATACGGTCCCAATCAAAGTAATTATCAAAAGCAGAACGATTACTTGGTGGATTATTGGGGTGGGTGGTTATTATGTCATTGGTAAAGGTGTCATCACAACTATTAAATAAACATGAAGCAAAGATGAATAATAATAAGGATTTTCTCATATCTTTATGTATTTTATATAGTTAATTTCTCTTTAAGTTAGGGAGTGATAATACTCCCTAACTTAAAGAGAAGGATTTATTGATTTGGATTTTATCAATTTATGTTGACTATTATTTCAGATATTCTGGTGTTTGTACAATATTAGAATTAGCATTAATTTCTTTTTGAGGAATAGGTAATATTGTACGATAATAGTTTCTGTCGAAATCCATAGATGTTTTTTCGTCAGCGAAATGCACTACCTCTTTCATCATATCGTCTGTTTCGTTAATACGAGTTACTCGTAAGTTATTACGTAATAAGTCAAACATGCGGTGCCCTTCACCAATGAGTTCTTTCCTGCGTTCTTCTAGAACATCATCAAGGGTAACCTTTGCGGGCATCGTATAGTCCGGATTTCCTCGGAGTGCGATGGCTTTCAGGTATTTTGCAGCTTTTGTTGCATCTCCGTTTTTCACGGCTGCTTCGGCTGCATTTAAGTAAGTTTCGGAAAGACGTACTATAGGAATATTGGCATCCATAATATTTTCTCCAGGTTGTGGTTGATACTTATTCAAATACATTACTTTTTTGTCTTGATTAACTAATAACTTAATGCGTACATCATTAGGCGTTTCTAACAGATGGTGATAAAAACTGACTGTAATGCACATATCTTGATATCCTTTTGGAGAAGTTAGATATCCCATACTTTCATTGCCGGGGCTTTCGGTAGTAGTATTGACTATTTCGAAGAGAATTTCTCCCGGATTTGCTTCGGAGGCTTCCGTACCCCATACAGTGGGATATTCTTCGGTATTCCATAATTGGTATTTATTGGCTTCCGATCCTTTTATTGCTTCTTCTGCAGCTTGTAAAGCTTCACTGTTCTTCCCCATATACAGATATGCCCGACTTAACAAAGTTAATGTGCCCCATTTACTGATTTTACCTTTCTTATTTAAGGATAAATCTTTTTGATTCAAACTAGTACCTGACCATGAATATGTGGGTATCATTAAACTAGCCGCATTCTTTAAGTCTTTGATTATTTGATCATAACATTCAGCTACAGTGTTACGTGAAGGCTTACTGTCGGCAGTGGCTGATGCTGAAGTGATGATAGGTACTCCTAAAGAGGCTCCGTTATCTTTTAAATAAGTATATCCGAAGAAGCGCGTAAGGTCAAAAAGGGCCAGACCACGTATTGCTAATGCTTGTCCTTCCAAATCATTGCGGAAGATATGCTCATCTTCATCGTTTGGAAGAATTTCGATATTGTCAATGCCGTCTAAAATTACATTACAGTTTTGAATGATGGAATAAAGATATGACCAGTGTGTACTTGGTCCATTTGCAGGTAACCAATCCATTTGGTAATAGTGAGCTGTTCTACAAGTTGATTGTACAGCTTGCATGTCATCTCCTGTTACATCTCCGTAGTAGATTAAACGCCCGGAATACGCATAGGCATTACGCATTGTCGCATAAATGGCGTTTAGTGAATAATCAATGTCGGAGAGAGATTTGATACTCGTTTCTGTTGGAATTTGTGTGGACGGTTCTAAATCCAACCAATCGTTTCCACATGAAGTAAACAATCCGATGGATAAGACTATTGATAAAAAATTATGTAATGTTCTCATATTGTTGTTTTTTAGTGGTTAAAAATTGATGTTGAGACCAAAAGTAACGGTTTTTAAAGGCGGTGTGGTTTGAGTTGCACTACCGGCACTAACAGCTTCAGGATCATAATTGTCATAGGCCGCCCATGTCCATAAATTGCTTGCTGATGCATAAAAACGAACATTTCCTATATTGATTTTATTTGTCCATTCTTTAGGTAACGTAATGCCGAATGTGATATTTTTTAAGCGGAAATAATCAGTACTGTGGATACGGCGGCTACTTGTTATTTTATGCATTGATACAGAAGATGATTTACCCAGCATATATACTTCTATATTGGTTTGATCACCTGGCTTTTTCCAGCTATCACGATAATAAGTCGGAATGTTTGCATAGGAATCGTAACCGCCATGTTCTGTCTTTTGTGCCCAAGTATCATAAGAATATCCTCCGAATTGATAGGAGAATAAGAAATTTAAATCAAGCCATTTATAACGCAATGAATTAGAGATACCTCCGTTAACAGTTGGTTCTGCATGTTTATAAGGAATGAATTGTGCATTTTTAGAGTTCTCGGTAATTTCTTTTATATAATTTCCGTTCTCATCCAATTCATTGGTATAGAATAGAGGATTTCCTGTTTCAGGATTGATGCCCGCAAATTCTTGTACATAGAATGTACGATAAGAACTTCCTACTTTGTGTATTTGGGTTCCACTGACAATTTGTGTCTGTTCGCCATCTAATTTTACAACTTTATTGGAGTTATGACCTAAATTGAAAGTTGTATTCCAGCTAAAGTCTTTTATTTTAATATTAGTGGAATTAATAGTTAATTCAATACCTTTATTTTTCACTTCACCTATATTCATTAAATAACTACTAAATCCTGTTGTCATGGATACAGGACAGTCCATTAATAAGTTTTTAGTTGTACGGGTATAATATTCAATCGTGAAGTTCAGACGATCCCAAAAACCAAAATCCAAGCCAATATTCATATTATAATTGGTTTCCCATTTCAGATTAGGATTTGCAATTTGGGACATTTGAATACCGGGTTGCTCCAAGTAACCACCACTAATGGAGCTTAATCCCATATAGCCGAAATAATCAGAAGGAAGAGTACCGTTTACACCGTATGATGCTCTTATACGCAAGTCTGTCAACCAATCTTTTACAGGTTGCATAAATTCTTCTTCAATAGTACGCCATGCTCCGGATACAGACCAAAATGTTCCCCAACGATTGTCACGGTGCAAACGTGAACTGCCATCAACACGAAAACTAGCTCCTAGATAATATTTATTTTTGTAATCGTAATTCAAACGGCTTAAATAGGATACCAGTCTGTACCTTGAATCACTTCCCCCTACAGATACTGTTTTCATTCCATTACTAATGGCATGTTTGTCGGGAGTTGTAAAATTGTAAGCTTCCCCTGATAAATAGTCATTGTAGGTATCATCAATTTCATATCCGGCAAGAAAGTCCAAATGATGAATGTTGTTGAAAGTAGTTAAATAGCTTAAGGTGTTACTCCATACCATTTTTTTATATTCTCTTATGCGTTTTACTACTTCTCCATTTTCATCTTCACCGTTGGAAGTACGTGGGTCATACCATTTCTCACCTTTTACAGTAGTGTAATCATAACTGAATGTTGTTTTGAATTTCAGATTTTTTATGATTTCGTATTCGGCATAAAGCGTATTGAATGCGCGTAGCATTTTTTCATGTTTATAATCGTATTCAGCTGATAATTTGGGGTTGCGGTCATTGGCTTTACGAATAAATTTACGATTCCAACTGCCATCTTCATTGTAGACCGGATCTGAAGGAGTAGCCCAATTACGTGAGGAATAGAAAGGAGATGTATAAGTGAATCCTTCGTCATAAACACTCTGATTTACATTTGAGAAAAGTATCTTGGCGCCTACAGTCAATTTGTCTGTTGCACTGAAATCTGCGTTCAAACGCCCTGTTACACGTTCCAAACCGGAACCTTGTACAATACCGTTCTGCTTCATATATGATAAAGAAGAGTAATATTTAAATTTATCGCTGCCACCGGCTAGTGATGCTTCATAGGTAGAATGATGTCCCTTTTGGAAAAGCTCTTTATTCCAGTCTGTGAAACCACACCATGGAATTGGAGCATATTTATCGATTTGCCCATCTGCATAAGTTTTACTTTGTGACATTAGCTCTTCCTCTGATATATTAGGATTTTTATCAGCTAGTTTACGTTGTTGATATAATATCAATCCATTGTAAATATATTCACGTCGTTCTTCTCCCCCCATAACTGGGCGATAATCCATTGCGAAATCATTGCTACCCCAGTCTGCTTTTAATGAAATTTGTGCTTTTCCGCTTTTTCCTTTCTTGGTGGAGATTAAAATAACTCCATTTGCAGCACGTGAACCATAAAGGGAGGCTGCTGCAGCATCTTTTATTACTGTAATATTTTCAATATCCGAGTTGTTTAATGTAGACATTATGTCAAATCCGGAGTCGGAGCTGGTAGCAGCAACAGAACCGGATTGGACGGGAACACCATCGATTACGTATAGTGGAGAATTGCTTGCATTGAAAGAACCCATACCACGAATACGGATAGAAGTGGAGGCACCAGGCTGACCTGAACTGGAAGTGACTTGTACTCCGGGAGCATTACCTTCTAGCAAACTGGAGAATGAAACTACGGGTAAATCTTTTAATTCTCCTGTCTTCACAGTAGAAGCAGAACCTGCGTATGCCGATTTCTTGAAAGTACCATAACCGGTAACAACCACTTCTTCCATAACATTATTATCAGGAGTCATGACTACTTTCAGTGTCTTTCCGGCAGTGGCTTTAATTTCCTGCTTGCCATAACCTATATAGGAGATAATCAAAGTGGCAGGTATACGGTCTACATCTAATGAGAAGTGCCCGTCCAAATCTGTAGTAGTTCCATTCGTAGTACCTTTGACTAAGATATTCGCTCCAATAATAGGTTCTCCCGTCTCATCCAATACTGTACCGGTTAATGTTGTTTTCTGTTGAGGAACAGCAGACTCTTTTTCTTCAATTTGCTTGATAGCAATAACGCCGTTGTGAACTGAATAGGTCAAACCACTATTCATAAGACATTTATCAAGCACATTGGCTATTTTTTCGTTATTTACATTTAGGTTTTGGACTTTTATTTGTTTTACATCATTGGTGCTGTACACAAAAGTAAAGTCGGTTTGTCTTTGGATTTCCCAAAGAATTTCACTCAACGTGGCATTCTTGAATGAGGCTGTGACAGTGGCTTGTGCAAACACTTTGTTGGCTGCCTGCATAAAACCTGTGGTAATGATACAGAAAAATAGGAACGTAATCCACAAACGTTTACTACTTTTACCGTGATTGGTGTAGTTGTGTTTTTTGTCCATAATACATCATTTTTATTAGTTATAGAATGTGATTGTTTTGTTATTGACTTTTACGTGTACTTTTTGAGTCTCTTCCAACAAACGTACAAATGGAGTGATTTCCGAATACCGATCTACATTGCATCCGAAGCGTAGGTCTTTTATTTTCTCATTGGCAAAAATTACTTCCATGTCATACCAGCGTGATAGTATTTTCATGATATCTTCCAATCGCTGGTCTTTGAAATGAATTTTTCCTTTTATCCATGAGGTATAAAATCCGGCATCTACCATGCGTATCTGTATGCTGCTGTTTCCAAGGCTGATGGTAGCTTGCTGGGAGGGCTTTAAAATACAGCTTTCTCCTGTTTCTGTATTTACTTTGACAGAACCGTTTACCAAAGTTGTCTGATACTCTTCCTGTGGATAGGCAGAGATGTTGAATGTGGTTCCCAACACTTCTACTTGCATGCCTTGAGTGCATACTATAAATGGTTGCCCTGTTTTGCAGACTTCAAAATAGGCCTCGCCTTCCAGTTCCACTTTGCGCGGACCGTTATCAAATGTCACAGGAAAGCGAAGACTGGTCATTGCGTTCAGATGCACTTTTGTTCCATCACTTAACAATAGAGCATATTCTCCACCTCGTGGAGTTTCCACTTTATTATATACAGGCTTGTTTTTTTTAGCTGTTTTTGATGTTACTTGGTAATTCAGCATTGTAGAGTCCATGTGGACTCGGGCTCCGTCTATTTTCTCAAGCAGACTCTCTGTTTCTTTATTTATATGGATTGTCTGGCCGTTCTCCAATGTCAGAATAGCTTTGGATTCCCCAGGTAGAATGGATTGTGCAATGAACTGTTTGTCCGAAAGAGAAACGGGCGAGGTGAATTTCATGGAAATACTTACAAAAAGGACAGGTAACAGAATGATTGCGGCATAACTTACTATTTTGATATATCTGCTTCTGTTATTATTTCTTTTGATTCGTTTTTCCACTTCTTTCCATCCGAATGAAGGATTGAATGCCGTTTTTTGCCGGAAATGCTGCTTTTGGTTTTCTTCATCACAAATTTTCTTGAATAAAATCTCGTGCGCTGTAGATTCTTCTCTCCAAGTAGTTAGTTTTATTGTTTCTTCCGGGGTTATTTCTTCCGACAGATACCTTGCTATGAGGTTGGCTATATAGAAATCTTGTTTTATCATATTTTGACCTGTTTTTTATCTCTTTTATAATAAAACAAGTCTGTTTGAAATTTGGGTGAATAATAAAACGACTTTTTTGAAAAAAAACAAATTAATGTCTTTTTATATAAAGAACAAGAGGAAGTAATAGTAGTCTTTCAAGTTCTCTCTGAGTTTCTTGTAGGCTATTTTCTTTAATGTATGGACTGTTTCTGTAGATATGTTTAGTCTGTCTGCTATTTCTGCATTTTTTTTCCCTTCCAGAGCTAGTTGCATAATGGCTTTCATTTGGTCGGGTAATTTATCTATGGCTTCAGAAACGATACGATAAGTTTCCTCTTCAACGATTGCATCGTGAAAAAAGGAATCCTTTTTCTTTTCGATGACATTTTGAGCGTATTCATATACTACTTTTGAATGCTCCAGTTCGTTGAGTGCTTTATTGCGTACAGCTGTATATAAAAATGCTTTTACTTGGTGCAGATAAAAAAAATCTTCTCTTATTTGCCATAGTTTGGCAAATGAATCTTGTACAATATCTGCTGAAGTTTCTTGATTTTCTGTATATTGATTGGCAAATAAGCATAGAGTTACATAATATTTATTGAAAATATCATGAAACCCTTGCTCATTGAGCTTAATACTTATAGTTGTATGAGAAGTTCCAGCTGCCACCTTTGCTTTTAATTTTCTCTAATTTTAGTGCGAATATAGAGAAAATTAATTAAAAACAGCCTCTTATTCTATTAAAATATTATTTTAGATTTTTATCGGTTTGACTTAACCGATTGAAGAATAAACTTTTAGCGAATTATTTGAGAAATAGAGGTAACGATTTGGCAACTGTGCGAATTTCAGCGTTTTGCGTTGCTATGCTGTCAAATAAACCCTTCTAAATGCAAAGTTAGAACAAATATTCAAAACTACAATGTTCGTAATTAAAAACTATATGCATTCAATGTCAATTTGATAAGTATCATCAATCAGAATATGGTTATAGTGTCGTAACACACATTGTTCCAAGTTATACTCGTTTGTTTTTATTATCTCGTCTAAGATTACATCAGAAGACAATCGTTTCTCTATTACTTTTTCAAATCGAAGAATATCATCCAAATGAGTTTCTATATATTTTTTACTGAATATTAAACAGATATACTTGATTTGTCGCAAATCTTCAAGGGAGAAATCTTTTTCCCAACCAAACGGAATATAGCAGCCCTCCACAATCTGGTTCTGAGAATTTTCAATACAGGTCTTTATCATTTCCCGAACAATCGGCCACAGATATTCCGTCAGTTCTGCATCACTGCTATCAGCGGAAAGACCACACTGCCCGCTCCTAATAAGTCCCATTTTCAGATGGTCTATTGACAGATAGGGATATTTGTATTTCTCCAACAGTCTTTGTGCAAGCAAGGTTTTTCCCGTATGCGTGTCACCAGCAATCAAAATAATCATAACTAATATAGCAAAAATAACCCACTATCCAATAGGGTTACAACTCTTCAATAAAATGGTTAGGATGTTCCTCCCAATATTTTTGGTATATCCAATCCTGCCCTTTTGTAAAGTTCAGTTGATACATTCTGAATGCGACCAAAAAATTCTTAGGTTGCCACAATTCCTCATACGTGTAGCAGTATTTCATACCGCAAGCCTGCATTACATTACCGCTTCTTGGATTGTTCCTGTCATGTGTGGCAGTAATGTACGGTAATCCATCTTTCTTTACTTGTTCGACAACAGCCTTGCCAGCCTCCGAAGCGATACCTCTGTGCCAAAATTCTTTACGGAGCCCATAACCAAAATCATGGTGCTCTTCCATATCAACTTTAACATATCCTATTGGAAAATTGTCGTCTTTCAGACAAATGGCATAAGCGTATGCTTGAGGTTGTTCATATTTGGCTGCATACCTTTCCGCATAGAATTTTTTGGTTTCTTCGATATCTTTTAGAGAATACCAAGGAAGGAACTTATTGACTTCTTTGTCTTTCAAAATAAGGAAAAGAGCCTCTATATCGTTTTCCAGAAATTTCCTTAGAATCAATCTGTCAGTTTTTATTGTGGGGGTATTCATATTATAAGCTGCATTCAAATAAAAACATTTCACATCGATCGTTAATGGCTATTTCCTTGTCAAAAGAAGAATAAGTTTTGACTTGAGTAAACCCGACTTCTTTCAAATATTCTTCCATTTCACCATACTTATAAAGGTGCGTCTGGAAATCCATAAATTCGCTTTGAATCAATTTCGTATCACTATACATTTCATAAATTCCGGGAGAGAGCTGGGTCTGACTTTGTTCATCGTAATGGTTCTTCGACTTTAACACCAGTTCAAAATTCTCCTTTGTCTTTACAGAAACCGCAATCGCATAATCATTGTCATCTGTACATCTATTGGCGATTGTATCAACAGCAAATACAAACTTACCCATTGGAGACAACCATTCTTTTATTCTGCACAAGATTTGTTTACACAAATCAGTATCGGTAAATAATGACACAGAGCCCGAGCTGATAAATATATAATCAAACTTCTCTCTTGGAGAATATTTTATAATATCAGCTTGAACGACTTTTGCCTCAGGCAATTTCTGTTTTAACTTTTGTAACATTTCATTGGATAAGTCTATGCCACTTATATCAAGCCCTCTTTCCACGAATGGAACAAGAAAACGTCCACTGCCGCATAAAGGTTCTAAAATCTTTTTTCCTTTTTCAGCATAAGAAAGATAAAAATTCAATTCGTCTTGCGGTGCTTCTGCATGCAAGATTTCGTACATCTCTGTACAAAGGTTTCCGTAATAGTTCTTCTCTTCAATCATCTTATGTAAAGATGTTATTTTCAATTATTTAATTCTGTAAGATTAATCACTTTGTTTTCATATAGTGTTTATATCTCTTTTGCTTTTCATTCTTCATATTCGATGTAAAATTAGCAAAAATACCGCACATCCCCTTGCCTTATTGGGGAATTTTCAGCGATACGGAGTATTGCGGCTCGGAAAATTCCCTAATAAGCTACGGTATTTTCTCCGTAAATACCCTGCGGCGTGTCGGCGGTCTTTCGGCGGTAGCTCTCCCTGCCGCCTGCTTACCCGTATAACCCCACCTTATTATTTCCCCCTTTCGGTCGGGAAACAGCCCCTTTCCGTCCGTGCGACGGTATGACCGTATGAATGTATGACGGACTGATACCCCGACCGACAGACCGTTACGCCATCCATCGGCGGCTCGGCTCGGTGTCGGCAACGACAGATACGATAACCGTCGTTTTCTCTTTTCGCTGGTGCGTTATTCTCTCCAACAACACTTTGCGGACTTTCGTCGCCCCGAACGATTCGATACGGAAAGCGAGGACGGCTATCGTTTCGAGGTCGTAAACCTCTATGCTGCTCCTATCTCAAAACTCCGCTCTTGCAGAGTGCCTTTATACTTGCCCGAACCGTCGGGGCGACAATCCCGAACAGTTCGCAGATTTCCCACTCGGTCATGGCGGTTGCGCCTATGTCGGTCGGCAGGGAGATATTGCCGTATTCATCTATCGTGATGATGTTCCTTTCTTCTTTCATCGGTATGCTGTTTTAAGGTGACTAAATGGCTCGGCAGATGTTCTTCTCCATCTCCTCCAGCTTGTACGATAAGGTTTCCATGTCTTGGCTTATCTTCTGGACGGTGATTTTGGCGTAAATTGGGGTGGTTTTGATGTTCGTGTGCCCCAATAGGCGGCTCACGGTTTCGATGGGTACGCCGTGCGACAGAAGTACGGTCGTGGCGTTCGTGTGTCGGGCTACATGATAGGTCAGCCGCACCTTGAAGCCGCATTGTCTGCCTATCTCTTTGAGTATCTTGTTATAACTGCCGTTGCTCGGAACGGGAAACACACAACCGTCCTTTGTCAGTCCCCTATACTTCTCGATGATGCGTTTGGGAACGTCCAAAAGACGGATATTCGATTCGGTGTTGGTTTTCTTCCGTCGGGTGATGATCCATAGGTTGCCGTCGAAGAATGTTTGCAGGCGGTCGGCGGTGAGGTTCTTTACGTCCGAGTACGCCAAACCCGTGAAAACAGAAAAGACGAACAAGTCCCGTACAAGTTCATGGTAGGTGTTCTTCATCAGTGCGTCCATGAGCGTCTGTATCTCCTTTTGGGTAAGGTAGCCTCTATTGACGCTTTCGGGCGAGTTGATGTACCCTGCAAAGGGATTGAACGGCAGACGCCCGTCATTCCTCGCTATGGAAACGATGTGTTTCAGCACGATCATGTAGCCCCACACGGTATTGGTGCGGCATTTCTTCTTCGTGCGCAGGAAATACTCGAAGTCGTTGATGAATGTGAGGTTGAGTTCCTTTAGCGGAATATCCTCACGCTTGTAGGTATGGGGCAGAAATTCCCGAATATGGCTGCAAACCGTCTGATAGCATCGGAATGTCCCCTGCGCCCTGCTGTGCCCGACTTTCTTGGCGAACTCGGCGTTGTGCTGCTCGAAGAGTTTCAGTAAGGTTTCCTGCTTGACGCCGATACCGAGATAGGCGTCTTTCAACTTGGCGGCGGTAACATACCCGTCCGTCTGCATCAGTTCTTGGTAGTGGTGGTTTACCTCCACTCGGATTTTATCCACCGCAAGGTTGATTCTCTGCGCTTCGACGCTCTTGCCCGAAGCACGGCCCGTTTTCACGTCCCACAACCGCAGGGGAACGTCCATCTTGCAACTGAACTGTTTAATCTCTCCGTCCACCGTAAGGCGGCACATCTAAGGCAGGTGGCCGTTGGGTTTTTCGCTGCCTTTCTTCACGTAAAATAAGACCTTGAATGTACTTCGCATAACTCACTCCTTTTTTGGGTTACAAAATTAGTTTATAGTGAGTTACCGACAGCTATGCAAATCAACACAAAACGCAGTAAAAGAACCTCTTAGCAAGAAATATGCACCCGTTACGGGGGTAATGAGGTGGTAACTGAACTTCTGCACCGTTTGGCTTCGAGGTGGCATTCCGTTGGCTCTACCTAATAGAAAAACAAAGCGTAACGAACGCTTTTTCAGCTAATTCGCTACGCTTTGCCCAAATTTGCAAATCCGCTATGTGTTTATTTTAAGTCTACTACAGTAATACCTGCCCCACCAAATTGTACGTGTTCGTCTTGATAGTGTGCTACTCCTGGAACACTTCCCAAATAGCTGCGAATCAGGGTGCGTAGTATGCCTGTACCTGTTCCGTGAAGGATACGTACACGGTCTATTCCCAATAGTATGGCATCATCGATAAAATAAGTTACTGCCTGTATAGCTTCATCGCCACGCATACCGCGTACATCAATATCTTGTTTGAAATTTAGTTTCTTTTCATATACCCGATCTTGTGTTTCACTGCTGACGAAGGTACTTTTTACCATTGTTTTCTGGGTGGGCTGTATTGGTGTGCTACGTTCCAGCTTATCCAGTTTTACATTGGTTTTTATCATTCCGAACATAACTATTGCATTTTTGCCATTAATTCCTAGTACTTCTCCGACACTGGATTGACCTTTGATCTTTACAGTACTACCTACAGTGATAGGCTGTTCTTTGGGTATTGACAGTTGGGAAGATTCCGCCTTGGCTTTATCCTTTTTGTTTTTTTTCCGCTCTTGTTTTTCACGGAGTTTTTCCATTTTCCGGATGATTTCATCTTCCTTGTTCTTTTTCTCGATATCTTCTATCTGATTTTTAAAATCAGTCAGTTCCTGACGTGCCGATTGTGTACGTTCTTTGTCGGCTTGTGCTTCCTTGATGATACGGATGGTATTTTCAATTCGGGCATTTGATTCCTGTAACAATTTTTCCGCATCTTCTTTGGCCTTTCGCAAAATCTCTTTACGACTTTTCTCCAGTTCCTGTAGTTCTTCTTCGTATTTGGCGATGGTTTCTTCCATCTGTTTTTCTTGTTTGCGGATGTTCTGACGCTTGGTTTCCCAATAACGTTTGTCACGTACGATATCTTGTAGATATTTATCAGCATTGATATATTCACTCCCTACAATTTCGGATGCGTCGGCTATTACTTCTTCCGGTAAACCTATTTTCCTAGCTATTTCTACTGCAAATGAACTTCCCGGATTTCCTATTTGTAATTGGAATAAAGCTTGCATTAAATGCCTGTCATATAACATGGCGCCATTAACCACTCCTTCGTGATCTTCGGCAAAATGTTTCAAATTTTGATAATGAGTAGTGATAACGCCGAATGTGCCCTTTTCATTGAAACGTTTCAACACAGCTTCAGCTATGGCTCCTCCAATTTGTGGTTCTGTACCTCCGCCGAATTCATCAATGAGGATAAGGCTGCGTTCGTTACAGCTTTTCATCATTGTTTTCATGTTGGTAAGGTGTGAGGAGTAGGTACTCAGATCGTCTTCGATACTTTGTTCGTCACCTATGTCTATAAAGATACTGCCGAATAATCCGGCATGGCTACGTTCATGCATCGGAACCGGCATACCACATTGTAACATATATTGTAGTAATCCCACAGTCTTCAGACAAACGGATTTACCTCCGGCATTCGGTCCGGATATAATTAGGATACGTTGATTTTGAGTTAGTTCTATATCTAGAGGAACAACCTTTTTATTATGCTTGGCCAGCGAGAGTTGTAATAGTGGGTGTATGGCCATGGTCCAATCCAAAATCTGTTTGTCTTCCAATGATGGTTTGGTGGCGTTCGTCTGAATTGAAAAATGGGCTTTGGCACGGATAAAATCAATTTCTGCCAAAAACTCGTATGACTGGAGGATGGCGGGGACCTGTGGACGGACTATGATAGAGAAATCTGTCAGGATACGGATGATTTCCCGGCGTTCTTCTCCTTCCAATTCCCGTATTCTATTGTTTGCTTCCACTACTTCGGCCGGTTCTATGAAAACTGTTTTGCCAGTGGATGATTCATCGTGTACAATTCCCTTGATTTTCCGTTTTAATCCCGGTGCGACAGGGATGACGAGTCTTCCGTCACGCATGGTAGGAGTTACATCTTTATCAACATAACCTTCTGCTTGAGCGTTGCGTAGAATTGCATTCAAACTGCGTGATATGCTTCCGGCTGTCGAGGCCAACTCTCTGCGGATGCGTAATAATTCGGAAGAAGCGTTGTCTTTGATTTTTCCGAATTTGTCTAAGATGTTGTTAATACGCGTAATGAGTTGAGGAAACACGATAATATCTCCTGCCAGTTTTTGTAGGGCAGGGTAGGGGGAGTTTTCTTTTTCTTGTTCTTCGTCATTCGGGGTCAGTGTCAGAAAATGGATGATATCACGAATTGTTTCTAAAGAACGGCGTAAATCAAACAGTTCTTGCTCATCCAAATACATACCTTCTACGCGGATACGTTTTAGTGATGGGCGTACATCAAAAAAATATTGGTCGGGAAAACTGTCTTCCTCTTGTATGATGCGTATGAATTCCATCACCTGTTCCAGCCATTCATTAATATCCTTAAAGGATTCTGAGAAGTTCATTTCATCTACTCTTTCTTGACCTAATGTGCTGAGACATTTCTCTTTTAGTAAATGACGGATGGAATCGAAACCTATTTTCTGTTCGAAATTCTGAGGGTATATCATGATTTATTTCTTTCGTTTATTATTCGTATGCAAAAATACGATTTGAAAATTTTATAGCAAAAAAACTGGTAAACTATTTGCTTATTTAAAATAAAGTCGTATGGAGAGGTGGCAGAGTGGTCGATTGCGGCGGTCTTGAAAACCGTTGTACTGCGAGGTACCCGGGGTTCGAATCCCTGTCTCTCCGCAATAAACGCTGATAATCAGCAATTTACAAGGATAACACCCAATTTTACACCCTAAAAAGTAGAATTGGGTGTTTTTGCTTTATTTAATACTTTGTTCTTTTATTACTTGTTTGGCTTTGCGCTGTCTTTGGTTGCTTAACTATTATTTATTGTATAATTTGAGAAGGGGATATTGTGTTGTTGATGACATTGTTATACTAATATTTATTTAAATCATTTTCTTTTTTTAACTTTTTTAGAGTAGGGAGTCTCCCGAATAATTCTGTCTTTGTTTACAGCTCTTGTATGTTGTACTTTTATTTTCATGCTTTGGGCATAATAATGAAATTGAATGGTTATTTGTAATAAAATACCAATTAATTGGTATTTTATTGTACGGGAAAAATCTTTTAATTTGCAAAAAACTAAACTGTATTAATATGAAAAGAATATTCATTCTTCTATTCGTTTCCTTAGCATTATTTTCCTGTGAAAAAGAAGAAAATAATAAAATTCTTGAATATCAGGTGTTACCAAGTGAGAACGTATCTAAACCATTTAATTGTCTGGGGGAGAAACGTACTATTACTTTTACAATTATTCAAAAAACATTGATAGATGATGTTTTAGATTCAGAGGTTCCGATTATTCCCAAGGATGTTTCGATAGAATTTGATAAAACTCTTTTTTCTGATATAGAGACAAAAGTAAAGGGTGATCAAGTTGTATTAAATATAACCTCAAATATTAATAAGGAAGATAAGATTTTGAATGGTGATTTACAGATTTCTTATTCTACTATTAATGGCATAAAAGTAGAAAAAATTCCACTGATTATAGATAAAGGGGAGTTGACATTTATGTATAAAATCCATTCGGAACAAAATCCCTTTATTCTACCAGCTGAAGGTGGCAAGTTTGAGTTGCCTTTTACGTGTAAAAAACAGACATATTTGAATGGGCAGTTTATAGAGGAAAGGTATTCTGCATTGAAAGGATTAAGATTTAAAACGATAAGTACTGGTAATATCTGGTTTCTTACGGTCAGAAAAGACGGGGAAAAAATCGGTTTCTACAAATTTACTTTTGTGGGAGAAGGGCCATATAACCAAAAGAGAGAACCCGAATGCTATTTTAACATATATATCCATGATGCAGATGTGGTAGCAGATAATCCTCCAGAAATATTCAGACAAGATTTTATGCAACCCCAAACCCCAGGTGAGGATTATTATATCCCTTCCCGGGCCTCTTATAAGCATGGGACTTTCGATTTCTAACATATTCAGTATTAACCTTAATTATATTAATTATGAAACAGTATGTATGTTGTTGATTTTGCCAATTATGTTTTTAATTTTATGTTCCGATGGTACAGTTGAAGAAATAGGAGGCTCTAATCATGTTCTTTTTGAGAGATACCTTCAAGAAGTGATAAATATTTCAATGGATAATCTGGAAAGGGTGCGCTTGGTGGTGCAGGAGTTGGTACACTACCTGTTATCGGTACAGTATCGGGAACCGCTTTAGGTGGGTGGAGCGGTACCTTAGTAGGAGTTGCTGCTTTTTGCTAAAACATGAAAAAAAAGCACTCTGATAATGATCTTTTGTTTATCAACATTCATTATAATCCCATTGCTTGTTGATTTATTCGAATAGGATTATTATACAAAATGTTTCGTAATAGTTTTTCTGTTTATACTATCTGTTAAAGGATTGTGTAAAAAGATTGTACAAAAATACTAATTGTTCATTTAAATAAATATCGCAGAAATCTAAATTGACAGTGGATTTATTTACAGCCCTTGTGTGTTATGCTTTTATTTTCATGCTTTGGGCATAATGATGAAAATCAATATGTATAGAAAGGTAACTACATTAATTAGTTTTGCTGCATTTGTTTTGTTTTGGATCATCATGTGTCCTCTTGGGGTGTATGGTCAAGAATCGAAGTGGGTTGATGTGAATCCTGTGAGAAAACGGTGTTTGTGTTTTCACAAAGATTTTTCAGTTGATTCGGTTAAATATTATCCTATTTGGGAATATCAAAATTCTGTTATTTTTGCAAATTCTGGTGTTACTCTTCAATTCAAGAAGGGTGGGCCGTTTTTTTACACAGACCAAAGTCCTTTACATAAAGGGGAATATAATGTGTCGGGGGTAATAGCCCCATTGTGGAATGGTCACGTTTACGGCATGGGACGCCAAATGAATTTAATTGGTATTGGTGTTTTTAACTATGCTGCTATTGGATATAACAAATCATTGTCAGATAATTTATTTGCTGATGTTGCATTGCATGCAATGAAGTTGAGTACTCCTCGCCATGTGGATGAAACATTTGCTATATCGGGTAAACTTTCTTATTCCTTTAATTCCCGAATGAGTTTGCATGTATTTGGCGGTTTTTTATTTACTCCTGTTACTTCATTCAGCCGTAATGACTACGGAGGCAGTGTTGCTTTCGATATAACGGATTCTTTTGGAACGGAATTAGGTATAAGGGGTTATCGTGAATATCCTTTTGAACGTGGGGGAGTTACTCCTATCTTAATGCCTTACTATAAATTTAAAAAGCATAAAGTGGAAATGGATTTTGGTGGATTGTTACAAGAAATAATATATGGATTGTTTAAATAAAAAGTATCATTTATGAAGAAAATAGTATTTGTTTTGTTCGGATGTTTGATCATCTTTCAAAGTTGTAGTAATGTGTTTTATAACCATGCTAATAAAACGGAAAAGGTTACTGTTAAGGTAAAGCCTTTTAAATAAAATAATTGTTTAATACAAAATCATACACTATGAAAATTGAAAAGATTTTTGGCTTTATTTTGAGTGCATGCATGATTGTAAGCTTGTTATCTTGCAATAGCGAAAATGAATTTATCGGTTCTGCACAAGAAACCATACCGGATGTTGAGGTTTCGACAATGGATATGTGGGTAAAAGAAACGAGAAGTGTTAGTGAGTACTTGAATATGCCAGTTCTTCATTTTAAAGATGAACAGGTGTATAGCGAGACACTCCGGCAGCTTAAAAACATGACAGAAAATGAAAGATTTACTTATTTTCAACAGTTGGGCTTTGAAGGGGCGTATATTTTATGGGAGCAGGCAGATAGGGAGCTCGATAAAATATTTGATATGGAAAGTGATGATTCTCACTTAATACAAGAGATGATAAATACGTACAAGGATAAATATTCAGATATTTTTTCTTTTAATACAGTTGACTTATTCGACGTTACCCCTTATTTTACATTCACTGATAATGATTTGTCCTTACTCGGTAATATAAAAGGTTACGTTGTAATCGGTAATAGTCTAAGAGGGCCCAAATATGATTATCCTACTTATGATTTGGATGAAGTTGTTTCAGCTACACGGGCAGCAGAACCAACTCCGATTGAGCCAGGTTTTAAGGGATTTAAAGATGCTTCATTAACAATCAAGAATGGAAAATATAAAAGCACAATGACTATTGGGCGTATCGTTAATGGTAATTCTTTTGCTGTGGAATTTAAAACTAAAAAGAAACAACTTTTTTGGAAAAAGAGTGTTAAGGCCGGTTATTCGGCTATGTTAACAATAAAAAGCTCAAAGTTTAATTATAAGAATACAGTCTTTTGTCCTTATGGAAAAGAGGTTTCGATTTTAAACCTACCCATAGAACGAGTTGGAAATGTCTTTGATGCAGTTGTGGAAAACTTTAAATCTTCAAGGGGAGATGCAAAAGGAAACCAATCATTTCATAATATACGTGTAATATAGTAAAAGTAAGAATAATAACCACTCTATTATTTCAATTATATTAAATTAATGTCTATGAACAAAAATCTATTCCTATTATCTGCATTCATCTTTTTTTCTTGTAATAAAGACGATGTTTGCAATGACTTTGTACAAAATGAGAACAATGTGCAAATAAGCGAGAGTTTCTTTAATGTTGAAAGAAGTGATATAGAAAAGATCGTTAATGATTTTTTCTATAAATCAGCCGATACCAGATCACATGATAATACTTATAATATTGTAGCCATTGATTCGGTAAATACAGAAGATATAATAACAAGGAGTGATCCGGAAGCGAATCCTCCTCGTACTTTGTTGTATTTTGTCAAATTAGCTGACGGTTCCACTATTATTGTTGGCGGTGATAAGAGAGCGGAACCTGTCTATGCGCATTTTGAAAACATTGAACTGAATATTAATGATAAAAGAGAATTTGAAAAACAGGACAGCATTCCATATATGGTTGTAGCTCTGATTGAAAACTACATTGTTGATGTTAAGAATAAAACAAAAGACAACAGCCTGTTAAACAGTTACTATGGCAACAACCAGTATATAGCTACTCGCTCAAATAATTCGGGGGAAGATGAAGTCTTACCCAAATTAGCGTATAGGTTTACTGATGCATATACATATAATGAAAAAAATAACAACTATAACCTTTTTACTTCTCAAGATATAAGACCGTGGACGATCCATGCATTATGTGTCGCAATCCCGGATCATGTAGAAATTAGGAGCTTTGATAAATACACATTGAAAGCATCATGGAAAAAGGCTAAGGAACTGAATATTTCCCAGTTAAAAGGAGATATGTTTCAAGATTTTGTAGCGATGTCCGACAAAATTCCTATGTTTACAATTATACCTAATTCTAAGATATCTGGCCTTATAGCTTTTAACACTATAAAAAAGTTCTTTTCAGGTGCGGATGGAATTCCAAGTCTTTCTTACGATACAGATTGGTATAACATACTGAATAATTTAAGATTGGAAACAGGTATCTCTTATATATCCGGTTATCGTGATAGAAAACATCCAACTTTTTTCAGAAAGACATCGTATCACAATCCGGGTTTCTTCTTGGCGGATGGATATAAAAAAATAGGAAGTGATTATTATATACATGTAGTAGGACCTGTTGGCAATCATGGAATTGTGTCGGGTTATGTCTTGGATTTTAACAAAAAAAATGCGGCCCGTTTTCAACATACCCGTTGGAGAGAATGGTATGGAACTCCGTACAAGACTGAGGCTTTAAATATTCATACAACCAAATATTTACCATAATGAATACAACAAAATACCTATTGTTATGTATAACAATAATTTTAATGTTTTCTTGCTCTAATGAAGAAAGAAACAAATTGCCAAGCATTACCCCGAGTCACATAGACTTGTCACCGGAACACCCTGAAGCCTATTTTCAGATAGCATGCGGTGATTACAATATGTATGGATTTATAATTGTGGGACAGGAAGAATATAGGATTACAAAAGAAATAATGTCAAAGGAAATAACAGTTGTCGAACTTCCTGACGGGAGTAAGGCCACTTTCCATTGTGAGAATCGCATACTTGTAAAAATAGACTTTAGTTTTATGACCATAAGTAAAATACAAAAGGGTAAATATAAAGTTCAATTGAATAAGAATGTTGATACACAAAAAACAATTGCCATTTCCTTTGGGTTCAGTACTCCTAATGGAATTTCTACTGTTGGGATAACTTTAAAACAATGAAATATATGAGAAAGTTACTTTTATTATTGTCTTTGGCATTTCTCTTTTCATGTAATGAAGAAGAGTGTTCTCAAAAACAAATTTCCCCGACAATAAATGAAAATAATTTCAACGTGGGGAAAATTGATATAGAAAAAGTTGTTAATGGTTATTTATATGAACCTAACACAAGATCCCCTAATAATACTTATCGGATTATTAGTATTGACTCCATAAATGCACAAGATATTATAACAAGGGGGGCAATGGGAATAAAGGAGTCCAAGAATTTACTGTATTTTGTAAAAATATCAGACGGGTCTACAGTTGTTGTGGCAGGTGATAAGCGGGCAGAACCTGTTTATGCACATTTCAATAATTTGGATTTAAAGTTTAATAATGGAAAACTAATAGAGCAAGAAAAGATACCAGAATCTTTCCTCTTTATGATTGGGGTATCAGCAACATCTGTTTTAAATCGGATTGATACAGAAGTTTCCATTAACTCCCATTGGAATTTATCTGAGACAAGAAGCTCGGAAAGCTACGGAGATATTGTGCCTTCAAAATGTTTTGTAGCGTGGGGACAAGGAAATCCCTTTAATCTAAAGTCACCAGCATCAAATGGGAAATATGCAGATAATGGTCAGGCGGCTGCAGGTTGTGTACCAATTGCTGTAGCCCAGGCATTGACAGTGCTCAAGAATGATTTTAATGTGTTTAAGGGATATGAATTAAAAACTTCTTGGAGTAAATTAAGGACAAATGAGTATGGCTTTTTATTTACCAGCCAAAATGAAAAAGATGACATTTCAAATATTGTTAAGAAAATTGCAGAAAATATTGGAATATCGTACAATAAAGACGGTTCTGCCGGAGCAGATACAAAAGACGCTGTAAGATTCTTGGATGATTATTTGGGAGGGATGTTTAGTTATGACACCGATTGGAGCAATATCAGCAATAACATGAAACGTAATTCATATGGCATTTCATTCTTATCAGGTAAAAAGCGTAGCAATGGCTGGCTGTGGAAAAAATTAGGTATAAATATACCCAGTTCAGGGCATTGCATGTTATTAGATGGTTACAAAATAAAGAATGGGCAAATTCTATATTATATAAATTTTGGTTGGGATGGTTTTGGGAATGGTTACTTCCTATATGATGACAAAACATGGCATGAAGAAGCGCAATCTCAATATGATCTTAGAATGAAAGTATATAACTTTCATATAGATACGGACTACGATGATTTTTGATATGCGTTCCTTTTTCTGATAAAACAGATATGTAACTAATGAAATAGGGGCTACTTTTTGAATAGCCCCTATTTCACACTTCACTCAATGAAATATGTGAATATGAAAGCAATCAACAAACATCCAGGAAAAGCTATGAAAGAACGGACAGGAAAAATATGTTTTTACCTTCTTCCCGTTAGTTTTTTAGAGCACTAATAATTAATCCCCCTCTCTGTTATTAAGTAGTTATATTTTTAATCCTTTTCGTTGCTTGTTTTCAACAGGTGTGTTTAGCCCTAACTTTTCTTTAATTTTCTGAAACTTCTTCTTGAACCAATCGAGTATGGGTATTCCGTCAATGCACAACCAGAATTTTCCTTTCTCCTGCGGGTTCCTCTCCACTGTTGCCGTTGAGTGCTCCGTTCTGAACTTCTCCTTGTACTCCTTTGAATAGTGCCTTCCCTTGAACTCCACGGGTTACAGGCTGATAATTCGTCTTGTCAGTTCTTCGGTGAACCCTACTTCCCGGTATTGTTCGGCTATGGGCATCAGTTCCTTTACGTTAGGAAAGTAGGTGTCTATCAGTTCCAGCCGATTGTCGTATTTTGCGATTTTCTGCCGGTAGCTCCGGTCAACTCTGTTTATTTCGTTACTGTGACAGTTTTCCATTTTTTGTCTGCTCCCTTTGTTTGGCTTGCACCTGCTTTTGCAGATTCACAATGTTCCGTTTCAAATTTTCATTCTCCGCTTCCAGCTTCTTAACCTTGCTGCCGCCGAAAAGTGAGCTCACCCCGTCCGCTATGGCTGTGGTGGCGTTCACTGCCGTCCCTTTCATCTTCTGCACGCTAATTTCCCCTTTGATCTGCTTCAGTTTCCTTTGCGCTTCCTCTTCCAGTTGCAGCAGGTTTTCTATGTTCTCTTGCAGTCTGTCCATGAAGGCTATCCGGGCTGTCTCCCGTCTGGGATACCATATCCTGACTTAAAAAGATAAATAATAGAATTAAAAGGGTAATTTTATTTACAATTATACAGGCTATTTTTGCAAAAAAATAGAAATTAACAATCATATTTTTATCATGAGCAAGCAAAAAGATGTATTGATTTACAAGGTATTACGTGTTGTTTCCGTACTGAATCCCATTCTGTTTGTTTCTACTGTCATTGCATGTTTTTTGGGGAATCGTTTTATAAACATGGGAGAGTATGACATTTTGATTCTAATGGCGATAGCCTGTTGCTACATTATTCCTGCCGGGATGTGTCTTGTAGAAATGGCAAGGAGCACCTGGATACTAACCAAAGAGCGTGTGGATATCGTCGGTTTGGCGAAGCATTTGAGTGTGGTGTCATTTCAGGCTTTTGTCCAGTCGGCCGTATTGTTGCTGGGTGTTGTCATACTTGAGAGTATATATAAATTTCATATTGCATTGGATGCACTGCTCGCGGTATTCCTTGTCGTGCTGATAGGAATCATTATCGGAGGATCACTTAATGTATTCATTAAAAGGATCTTGTTGGCTGGGAATGTGTCCGATGTCCATGCGTTGAATAGAAGAAAGAGTATTAGAAGGTCTCTGATGATAACAGGCCTGTTTTATTCAATACTGATTCTGGTTGTGCTGTTTTTTATGTTCATTGAGCATATGGTATTGACCGGTGTCATGTGATTCAATTTAATATTTTATTAATTATTTTTTTACTAACGATGAAAACAAAAAAGAAAAGAATGATGTCATTGGCGTTAATGACGGTTGTAACACTTGTCGGATTATCAAGTTGTGCCACCATGTCCAGTCAGGCGGGTTTGGGAACTATCTACATGGACACGAAGATGAGCGTACTGGGGCTGGTCGTGACAGGCGATGCGTCCGTCGAGACCGCGGCCAAGTCTGCGGGCATAAGGAAAATCAGTCATGTCGACTATGAAAAGAAAAATGTCCTGGGATTATTCGGCAGCTATAAAGTGTTTGTCTATGGTGAGTAAACTTAAAAATGATGCACCTTTTAAGGGTGCATCGTTCTTATTTCCAAGAATATGAAACGATTGTCCTTTTTTATAATGTTATGTGTCTGCCTTGCAACAACGGCACAGAATCCGGACCGCTTCTGTATACAGACGTTGCATCCGGAAGGGGTGTTGTATTTTGTACTTCCACGTAAAATGCCTGAAATGAACGGTATTTGCCGTAAGCCTTTGTATTATGATTATACTTATCTGGATGCGCGTGATTCAGTTTCATTGTTGATGACCGTAACTGCCGGTAGACCTCTTGTGGTTGACTCCCTGCAAATCACGACTTCATTAAAGGAATACAGACACCGGCTGGAACGGATTTATTGCAAACCGGTCAAACGCGGGTGGGAGTATCGCTTTCGGAGTACAATCGACTATAAGGAATGGGAACGTATGTATCGTGAGTCCGAACCGTTTATTCTGACATTGTCTTCCACAAAAGAGAACCTGCGGCTTGATTTCTCGGATGTTCCTCGCAAATGGGAAAAGATAAGGAATGATTTCATTGATTTGCAGACTCTGATTCAATTGAACAGGTGAGTGTTTTCTTCAGGACACTTCAGTGGTGGGACAATATCGCATGAAACGGGAATGGAGTTTGGAGAGGGGAACAAAAACTTAGGTATTTAATTTCCCTGTTCATCGTTTTGTTTCACAGCGCCTGCCGGTTGGTTTACACTCACAATCCTACAATCATATCTGAAGCAGTTGAACCCGAACCTGATCTTGCGTTCCTTGTCCGTGGTATTTGGATAAATGGTGAAATGGTATTTTTCGGGCATAACCGCTGATGAGATAATGATTTTTCCCCATTGTTCAGAATAAGAGCTTTTATCGTCAAACAATCCGTTACTTTCCGGTTGGCATATTATACCTCCTTCTTCCACGTAAGTAAGGGCACAAGAAATATTTCTCTTATCTATGCTATATATCGTGAATTTACCTCCAGTCGAAGGGATCATGTATTCATCATCATCGACTGTTGTCAAATCCGTACTTTCAATTTTTAACTTTATGGGATCAAATTTTTCATCTTCGTTATTATCACATGACAATAACAAAGAAGATAAGAGTAACATTCCCAATAAGATTCTTGTTTTCATTTCCATATTGTTTTAATTATATGCTACTGTTAGAATAATAAAAGCCTTTAAGATGGTTCGTTCTTATGTAACATCCCTCTGTTGCAAATATATATAAAGTGCGGTACACTACCGAATGGCGCACCGCACTTTTTTCGTCCAATCGGACAGGATTAAACATTTATAGCTTGAACTCCTTGCTTTTCCTTTGTGACTGCATGGGTCGGCGTATGTTCAGCCTTAACTTCTCGAACTGCTCCTTGAACCACTCGGTAATGGGCTTTCGGTCAATAGCAAGAACCAGTTTCGTCCCGTCTGTGGGGTCTTTCATCACTTGAACCCCTGCCTTTTCGGTCTTGAATTTCCGTCTGTGTTCCTCCGAGTAGAGTTCCCCCGCATACTCCAACGGTTTTCCCTTGACTAGCGTTGCGGTCTGCCCGTCGCTGAATCCGACAAGGTGACAGAGATTTTCGATACGGAGCATTTCACACAGGTATGGAAACCATGCTTCCGCCTTTGCAATTACCGTTTTCAGAAACGATATTTCCTCCTTGTGCCTCGCTTCCTTGTCCGCTATCTCCCTGCCGTGTTTCTGCTGCATTTCCCGTATCTCTCGGCTGTGATCTGCCTGCATACTCTGTATTCGGGTTTGTAAGGCTTTGATGGTTTTCTCGTGATCGGTTACCTCCCTATGCAGGGCGGTGTTCTCCCTTTCCAACGTCTTGATCTTGTTACTACCGAAAAGAGAACCGACACTCTCGGCGATGTTGGCGGCTGCGGTGGTTGCCGCCCCTTTCAGTTTCTCGGTCTGTATCTCTTTTTTCGCCCGTTTGAGTTCCTCCTGCGCCGTTTCTTTCTGTCGCTGCAAATCCGCCACTTCCGCTTTGAGGCTGTCGGCGAGTTTTTTCGTTTCATTGTAATATTGTTGCGTGGACTTATGGCGAGCCTTCGAGCCGTCTATGCCCCTTTGCAGCCCATATTTCGCCATCGCCACTGCATAGGTATCTTGGTAGGATTTCAGCCTTAGACGTGTCATAATATCATCGGCGCATAACCTTACGGTGTCGGTTGGCTTCTTGCGGTATCGCTTCTTCGTCTGTTCCTCTCTTTTCCTACGCTTGCGTTCTCCCTTGACGATGGGGACGAGCGTGATGTGTATGTGCGGCGTTTTCTCGTCGCGATGCAGGTGCGCCGCCACGATGTTCTCCTTTCCGAACGTATCGGCAAAATATTTCAGATTATCGGCGCACCACTCGTCCAAACGCCCCTCCTTTTCGATGCGTTCCATGTCCTCGTGCGTTCCCGACACGTTGATGCGGATTGCCCGTACTTGATTGTTGCCGATTTTGCGTGTCAGCCCCGCTTCTTCCAATCTTCTCTGAATAGCTGCCGAACGGTCTTTAATTCCGTCAGGGTACGCAATGAGTTTTCGGTTTAGGTGCGTTCGTGTCGGGTCTGCATTCTTCGGGATGATGAAACGCTCGATGTGGGCAGTCGTTCCGTTGTCGGAACCGTGCACCTTTTCCATGTGTAATACTACGAACCCCATATATTCCTTTCTTTTTTAGCTTGTGAACAATAAATTCGACTGTTTTCGGGAGCGGCAAACTGCCGTTCCCGGGGGGTGTGCAGAGGGGCTTGCCCCTTGCCTTATTAGGGAATTTTCAGCGATACGGAGTATTGCGGCTCGGAAAATTCCCTAATAAGCTATGGCTTTTTTTAAAGCCTTCCGGTGGCTTTACGGTTACATCCTGATACCTTTGTTTTTCTTTTTCAGTTGCTCTGCCTGCCGTTGTCCTTTCTCTGGTTCCGGTCTCTGCTGCTGATGTTCGTATTGTCCGCTTTTCTTACTTCGTAGGAAGTCGTTCAGGTCGTTGTAGCCTCCGTATATGTGCGACGCGTCCCGGACGCGCAGCCCGTATTCCTCCCGCAGTTCCTGAACAGCTTCCATTCCCGCTTTGTCGTTGTCGAGGAAACAGTGGATGCGCCCGTAACCGCCCAATGGTCTGATTGCCTTGGAGAGGTTGGAAGTCGAGTTCAGTACGATGTAGTCCTGCCTGTCAAGGTTGGGACGGTCAGGACACCTTTCCAGCCGCAGGGTGAGGAAGGAGAGGTAGTCCATGAAACCCTCGAAGAGGTAGCAGGTCTCCTTCGGCTGTTCCTGCTGTATGTGGGTGATGTCCTTCGGTGCTATGCAGCCCTTGAAGAGATTGTTGCGTATCTCGTAGCCTCCCGAACGGTTGGGAAAACCAATGGCAAAGTAGGGTTTTCCGTTGGTCAGATAGCGCACCTCTCTGCATTCTCTTTTTGCCAGTTCCGTATTTATCCCCCTCTGCCGCAGATAGGACAATAGGGCGGGGGAGGAAAGCGACACCACTTCCAATTGACGGAAACTCGGTTTTGAGAGTGGTTGCTTGCCAAAAGAGAAGGAGACCGGGCGCACTCTGGGTGCCTGCTCCGCTATCCGTTCCAAGAGGTAGGGTAGGCTGTCGGATGCGTATAGCTCCTGCGCCAGTGCGATGATGTTGCCTCCTTTGCCTGCGCCAAAATCATACCATAGGTTGCGTTCGGTGTTCACCTTGAAGGAGGGTTCCTGTTCATCCCTGAACGGTGAGTTGTACCATAGGCTACCGCCCTGTTGCCTTACCGGACTGTAGCCAAGACTGTGCAGATATTCCTCTATGCGTATCTGCTTCGCTTCATTCATATTCATCATATTTCTGTTTTAAGTAGATATTGTTTTTGTTTTTTTCGCCCGTACCCTTTCATGTGTTACGGGCTGCATCCGCTTTACTTTACTTTGCTATATATATGCCCCCAGACTAAAGTAAAGCAGTTTCCGGTCTGTGCCGTCATGGTGGAGGCCGGGTATGAGACCATACCCTTTTCCGTACTGTCATACCGTTGTTCTTGTCAGGTGTGAATATTCTTTTTTCTTTTCGCCCGTATCTTTTTGTATATTACGGGCTATATCCACTTTACTTTACTTCCGTATATATATGGTACGGGACTAAAGTAAAGTGGTTCCCATACAATACCGCTAATAGTGAAAATCGGGTTTGAAGGTGTATTTCCTGCCGTTCTCCTGTACTATCATCCGTTTGTTTTTCAGTACTGTAATGAGGTCTGTCAGCCTGTTTCCCCCAAGCATGACACCGACAGAGGCGTAGGTTTTCCTCAATTCTTCCGCAAGCTCCTTGTAGCCGTATTCATCTTTGAGTGTGAATGCCGCTTCCAGTGCGATGCGGTGCTGCTTCTCTGTGATGTCCTTGTAGGGGTCGAACTTCTCCCTTTTCCCTTTTCCCGTATCCTTGTGTTTGAACATGTATTCGTCCAGCAGTTCGGGTAATGCCTCCCCGTTGATGCGGAATGCGAACGGTTCGAAGTTCATCGCCCTGATATGTGCTGCCTTGACCATACTGATGTCGGGGTCCTTCTCGTCCTTCTCCACTTGCAGCACTGTTTCGGCCTTGTTGCTAAGCTCCGTTCCGATGTGTCCCCTTGCGTTCTCGTCCCCCTTGTTCTGATGCAGTATGGTGTGTATGTGTATGTGTCTTTCCCCCGTCCATGTCATCAGCAGGGAGATTACCTTCGTGGACTCGCTGGGGCTGTTGATGTCATACACCATATCCCGTATTCCGTCAATGACTACCAGCCCTACATTTTCGGTGCGGTAAATAGCCTCCCTCACGATTGCTATTCGTTCCTCGGGCGTGTACTTCCTTAGGACAAGGAATTCAAGGTCTTTATGGTTCCTGCCTGTCGGCAGTCCCGCCATACGTAATATTCTCTTTGCCACTTTCGCACAGTGGTAGGAACTTTGTTCGGTGTCCACATAGAGTATTTTCCGCCTGTTTTCGGGCAGTTCCGCTGTGTAGCTTAGCACTGTGCCGTTTTTCAGTGCAGCCGCCACGATTGCGGAAACATTGAACGTTTTCTTGCTCTTTGCTTTTCCTATTGACGCGCTGAAATTTCCCAGCGTGCCTATGACGGAACCGTGTACTTTCAGTATTTCGGGTGCTCTCTCGTGGTCTTCCGAAAGGTCGAGCCGTGAGGCTTGCCACAGTATCACCGCCTCTTCGGACGTGATCTCCTTTCTTTCTCTGTACTCCATGGCCATACCTCCTTATCTGCGTCCCCCGCTTTTGTGTCCTGCCAGTTCGAGTGCCATTTCCGCATCTACGATGATTTTGCGTCCTATCTGCGTAATGGCTCTGTCTATCTTCCCGCTTTTCTTGATGCGGTTTGCTGTGGGCATACTGCATCCGAACAGGCGGGCTATGCCGCCTATCCCGTACACGTATTTCTTTTCCGTATCGGCTATGGGCTGCGCTACTTTCGCTTCCCTTTCCTGTAAGGCGTGTCGGTTCAGTAATATGAATTCCTCTCCCGTCATCTGCCATACGGGCTTTGATAAAAGTTCTCTGATTTCCATATTGGAATGAATTTAACGTTTGTACTGTAAGCCCTGCGCACGGGCTTTTTGTTTCGTCCGAACAGTGCAAAGTTAATCCCGGATGCGGGTGGTAAGGATGTGGATAGCGTGAATGTAATATCACGCTATCTCACTAATTATCAGAAATTAATAAGGGTGGTGAAAAATATTTCGGGTGGTAAAAGTGGTTGTTTCGTGGAATGTCGTGGCATATCGCTGACTATCGGAATATTGACCGCATTTCCTTCGCAAATATCTGATTGCTGTCACTGGGTAAATCGGTCCGTGATACAGGTGTCTTGTATTTGGACTTGTAATATTTTATATCTATCTCCAGCAGTTTTATGATTTCATCTTTCCACTTTTCTCTGTCGGGTTTGGAAAGTGTTTCTCCCATGAGAAATATCAGGTAGCATACACGTGCCTTTTCATCCTTTCTCACCTTTAATCTGCTCGCGCACGGTTGCAAGTTCATGTTGGCGTAGAAGTCCAGTTCATTGATCTCCTCGAACTGCTCTCCGTTGCATGTCTCGTGAATGGCCGCCAGGAGTTTCATGGGGAAATAGACCGGGCTTTTTTTTGATATGGTGTCGGATGCGGAACTTTCTTTTTCTTCCTCTTCTTTTTTCTTTTGGCCGGTCATGTATTTATCAAGAATTGCCAGCAGCGATCCGTCCAGCCTGTATATGTCTCCGCAGCGGTTTTTCAGGTATTGCAGGGCTTCCCGCCTTGCCTGTTTCTTCTTTGCGTATAGTTCATCCAGTTTGGCTTTCTCCCTGTCGTATTCCCGCTTGCACCGTTCGTACCTCTTTTCCAAAAGCTCCTCTTCCTGACGGTCGTGTTCCCTGAAACCGACTGCCTCCAAAGAGCCGTTAGCTTTCATAAGTTCCCGGTAATATTCGTTTGTGATTTGCATTTGTCTTTCGATGTCCCGGACATAACATCTTTCATGCTGCCGACAGATATGTTCAGTATCGATACGGTCGAAAAACTCCTTGCAGGTATTATAAATTGAAATATTGTTTTCAATCTCCCGTTTCAGGCTGTTCAGCAATATGGAAAAGTGCGTACCCTCCGTTTCAAGCATGAGGCTGATAAGTGCCTTTTCAAAGGTCTGTGTGTCTTCATACTCTTTGTAAAAGTCATGAATGAACTTCTGCTTCTCAAAAGAGAGGCCGTCACCGGATGTTATTTCCGTATATGTCTTGTTGAGTTTCCCGTAGCGGGGTATCATTGAGGTTATTCTTTCTTCCATGCTATTGTTGTGTTTACAGTTGGTTGAATTTGTTCATCGCATTGGCCTTGATGTCATCGGCAACGTCTATGTATGGTTTCATCGCCTTGTAGTCGCTGTGTCCCGTCCACTTCATCACCACTTGTGCGGGAATACCCAATGCCAAAGCGTTGCAGATGAATGTCCGTCTTCCGGCATGGGTTCCCAGCAGGGCGTATTTGGGTGTGACGGTGTCTATACGTTCATTTCCCTTGTAGTAAGTTTCCCTTACCGGGTCGTTGATTTCCGCAAGTTCCCCCAGTTCTTTCAAATAATCGTTCATCTTTTGGTTGCTGATGACCGGAAGTGCCTTGTGATCTTCAAAGTGTACGCTTTTGTATTTTTCCAGTATCGCCTTGCTGTGGTTGTTTAACTCTATGATAAGGCTGTCCGCTGTCTTTACGGTTGTCACTTCTATATGGTCGGGCTTGATGTCGCTCCGTTTGAGGTTGTACACGTCCGAATAGCGCAGCCCGCTGAAACAGCAGAACAGAAAAACGTCCCTTACCCGTTCGAGATACTGCTTGGTTTGGGGTATCTTGTAGTCTTTCAGTCTGTTCAGTTCCTCCCATGTGAGGAATATCACTTTTTTGGGTGTGTTTTTCAGCTTGGGTTTGAAGCTGTCATAAGCCATGTTCTGATTGTGCCCTTTCTTGAAACTCCACCGCAGGAACCATTTCAGGAAGGCTATCTGCTTGCCTATGGTGCTGTTGCGCATATCTTTCTTGTTACGCAGGAAGTCCACATAGTCATTCAGTCCGTTCTCGGTGAACGTATCAAAGGAAAGTTCATCCCTGAACTCTTTCAGGTGGTTCTTTACCGCAGCGAATTTTTCGTAGGTTGCGTCTGTCCAGTCGTTCTGTTTCCCGCATTCCCTTACAAACTCCTCGAACGCCTCCCAAAAGCTGATTTTAGGTCCTTCGGCTGTTTCCTGCTCTGTGACTGGTGCATCCTTCATCCTTGCATTGAAGCTGTCCTTTATCTGTGCGGGTGTGGGTAGTACGTTCTGTACTTCAAACTCTTTGAAGATGTTCTGTATCTCCGTATACTGTCTTAGCAGGTCTGCATTGATTTCGGATGCGCTTAGCTTCAGTTTGTTTGTGCATCCGTTCTTTACCCTTTGTTTGTCCGTATCCCATTTGGTAGCGTCGATGCGGTAGCCCGTTGTAAACTCTATACGCTGGCTTGCGAATATCACACGCATACGGATAGGCACATTCTCTGTGATTGGCACACCGTTTTTCTTCCGGCTTTCCAGTGCGAAAATGATGTTTCTTTTGATATTCATAATTGGGTGTGTTTGAAAATTGACACCCAAAAATACACCCAAGAAGTGAGATATGCAAAGATATTAAGAGATATTTTATTTTCTGTTTACTTTGTAATAACTTGGTAATTAATAAGATATTACGAGTTTGTGATATTGTTTGAAATGATAGGTGATAGAACCTGTCTCTCCGCTGGAAAGAATTGCAAAACAAAGAAAATCCCTGTAAATTAATACTTTACGGGGATTTTTTATTTTTGGTGCATAGCAAAAATAAGCATATCAAAGCATTCTTTCGGTGTACTATTCGGTGTACCTGATCTCCTTCAATGTCAGGTACACCTATTAAGTAAATAATTCATTGTTTATCAGTGTTTTGCATCTTGACTTGTTGCTCTTGGAATTTTAGTTTTGTGATTAAAAAACAAGTAAGATGGAAAGAACAACATTTTGTCTATTGTTCTACATTCGTAGGACGAAATTGAATCGGAACGGTGAGGCTC